>LSQX01113624.1_pt2 | contig 22871 bp, 17 predicted proteins | sample 654561 | NCBI WGS metagenome assembly LSQX01 (sample SAMN04489861, study PRJNA283612) | anaerobic digester metagenome | isolation source: 4 biogas reactors fed with cattle manure at either 37C or 55C with and... | place: Denmark: Kongens Lyngby | collected 2014
ACATCGCGCAGCACCGGCTCAGCCGGATCATACCCGAAGTTCACGCCGTCGAACACAACATGCCCGCGCACCTCCGTCAACGGCGTTGCGTCCGGCGCGTCGGTTATCTCCGGCACCTCGTCCATGATGGCGAAGACGCGCTCGGCGCCCGCGATCGCCGACTGGAGGGATGCGTAGAGCATCGCGATCTCGTTGAGAGGGCGGGAGAAGTTGCGCGCGTAGTTGATGAAGGCCGCCACTATGCCGATGGTGGTCCAGTCGCGCAGCACCATCCAGCCGCCGATGCCCGCCAGCAGCGCGAAGGTCATGTTCCGCACCAACCCCATCGAGGGCCCCATCAGCCCGCCGAAGATCCCCGCCGCCGTGCCGGAGGCCCGAAGCGCGATGTTCGCGTCATCGAACTCGGCAATTGCGGTGCCCTCGCGGCGGCATACCTTCACCACCTGCTGTCCACTGACGGTCTCCTCGATGATCCCGTTGAGCCGCCCGAGGTCGCGCTGCCGGTCGCGATAGTGTATGCGCGCGCCGTTGGCGACAAAACGCGTGATCGCGAAGGTCAGCGGCAGCGTCACCAGCACCACCAGCGCCAGTTGCCAGCTAAGCAAGAACATGGCCACGAGCGACCCGGTGACCGAGAGCGCGCTGCCGATCAGGCGTGTCACCGTATCCCCAAGTGTCGCGCCGATAGTCTCGGTGTCGTTGGTCAGGCGGCTCATCAGCTCGCCGTGAGGGTACCGGTCGAAGAAGCGTAGCGAGAGCACCTGCAGGCGGTCGAAAAGGTCTCGGCGCAGATCGCGCAGGCTCCCCTGCGCGACGTGGATCATCAGCACGCTCTGGCCCCAGACGCCGACATCGGCGACCACATAGGCCCCTGTCATCAGCAGCACAATGCGCAGCAGTCTACCCACGTCGCCGGGGATGATGCCCTCGTCAATCGCCAGTCCGGTGAGGTAGGGCGTGAGCAGCGACAGGCCGCTGGAGAGCACCACCAGCGCCGTCACCGCGACGAGCTTCCAGCGGTAGCGTCCGAGATAGCCCACGATGCGGCGCAGCACCGCCGGGATGTTCTCGGCCGACTGCACCTCCGCGGCGATGCCCATCCCGGGCCCACCTCGGCGGCGCCCGAACGGTGACATGCGGTCGGCGACCTGCTGCTGGCGCTGCTCAGACATTAGACGGCTACCTCCTGCGTGCCAAGCTGCGACGCAACGATCTCGCGGTAGATGGGGCTGCTCGCGAGCAACTCAGTGTGCGTCCCCTCGGCGGCGATAGTGCCGCGATCGAGCACGAGGATGCGATCGGCGCTGAGGATGCTGCCGACGCGGTGGGTAATGACGAGCCGGGTGCCCGCTCCCGGCCAGTCGCGGAGCGCCTCCACGATCGCGGCCTCGGTGGTGGCGTCAACCGCGCTGGTGCAGTCGTCCATGATGAGGATCGCGGGCTCGCAGATGAGCGCGCGGGCGATGGCGAGGCGCTGCTTCTGCCCGCCGGAGAGGTTCACCCCGCGCTGGCCGACCAGCGTGTCGTAGCCCTCCGGCAGCGAGGCGACGAAGTCATGTGCCTGCGCCACTCGCGCGGCGGCTTCCACCTGCTGGTCCGTCGCGTCAGGGCAAGCATAGCGGATGTTGTCGCGGATTGTGCCAGTGAACAGCACCGTCTCCTGCAGCACCGTGGCTGTCACCCTCCGCAGGTCCTCCTGCCGCAGCGCTCGCACATCCCGCCCCTCGAGCAGCACGCGACCCTCGGTGGCGTCGTAGAAGCGCGGGATCAGATGCACCAGCGTTGACTTGCCCGAACCCGTCGCGCCGATGATCGCCACCGTCTCCCCGGGCTCGATCTCGAACGAGACATCTCGCAACACCGGTTCCCCCCCGTTGCCGTCGTAGCTGAAGGTTACGTCTTCGAAGCGAATGCTACCCCGCACCTCGGGGAGATCGCCCGCATCCGGCGCGTCCTGCACGGAGGGCTCCGTGTCAAGCACCTCCAGGACGCGTTCGGCTGAGGCGTCGGCGCGGCTGATGCGCATCACCAGCATCCCTACCATCATCAGCGACGCCATCATCTGCATGAGGTAGTTGATGAACGCCAGGATCTGCCCCACCTGCACAACGCCCTCCTGCACCAACAGCCCGCCCCACCACAGCACCCCGACGGTGCCGATGTTGATCAGAAACATCATGATCGGCATGATCGTCGCGACCATCACCGATGCGCGCACCGTGGCTCGCATGTATTCGTCGTTGGCCCGGCCGAAGCGCGATACCTCGTGCGCCGACCGCACAAAGGCCTTGATGATACGCACCCCCGCGAGGTTCTCCAGCATCGTGACGTTCACCCGGTCGAGCCGGTCCTGCACGATGGAGAAGAGCCTCTGCGCGCGACCCGTGACGATAGTGAAGGTGGCGATCAGCAGCGGGCTGAGGGCAAAGATCAGCAGCGAGAGACTGGGCGAGGTCACGACCGCCATAATCAGGCTGCCTACCACCAGCAGAGGCGCGCGCACGAGGATGCGCAGCAGCATCGCCGCCGCCTCCTGCACCTGATCGACATCGTTAGTCAGCCGGGTGACGAGGCGGCCTGTCTCCAGTCGTGACAGGTCGCTGAAAGATAGCTGCTGCACTCGCCGGAAGAGCCCCGCGCGAACGTCAGTGCCGAAGCTCTGAGCCGCCCGTGTGGCGTAGATCGTGCAGCCGATCCCGCCTATTGCGCCGACGATGGCCACAGCGATCATGAGCGCGAGCGTGTTCAGCACCACCGGCACGTCATTGTTGGCGATGCCTACATCCACGATAGTCTGCAGCAGGCGTGGCTGGGCAAGGTCCATCGCGACCTCCAGCGCCATCAGCGCAGGGGCCACGATCGCCCATACCCGGTAGGGAGCCATGAACTTGATCAGGCGGCGCAGCGACTTCACGCGGCAAACACCTCGACGATCCTACAGAAAAATGATTGCGATTCAGCTTCGGCGCGGCGCTTACTGCTCCTCGTCAGGCAGGGACAGGCGCAGATCCGGCTGGCTCTCCAGCAGGTCCCAGTGCTTGCGCGCATTCCCCGCCATCCGCTGCATGTAGTCAAGCACCCTGTCGCGCTCATCGGGGCCGAAGCCCTCCAGCAGCCGCTCCTCCCACGCCTCAAGCGCTCGCCGGATCTGCGGCTCCAGTGCCCGCGCCCGCTCGGTGAGCCGCACTCGCTTCACCCTGCGATCGGCCTCATCCGTCTCGCGGATCACCAACCCGGCGTCCTCCATCCGCACGATCGTCCGCGCCACCGTTGACTTGTCGATCAAGTGGCCATCCGCCAGCTCGTCCTGGCTCATCGCGTCATGGTGCAGCAGGCGCATAAGCAGCGGAAAGGCCACCTCGGGCAGGTCCAGCGCCTCGAGAAGAGTCGCGAAGAACTTGCGCGAGAAGCGGTGAACCATCCCCACCGACCGCCCCGGCGGGTACTGCCCCGATACCAGGCGCATGACCAGACCTCCAGTGAATACTAATTGCGGGCGCAACCGTTGCACTCGCATCTATCTTAGCAGAAACAAGTTGCGAACGCAACTACCTTTGTCCGCCATGAAGGGCAACGCTCCTGCGCGGCGAATAGCGCAGCATGCTCAGGAGACAGGGCCCCCCCACGACCGTACGCATCATCGAACGTTTCTACACAGGCGACTTGTTCGAGTACCTCGAATCAGCACCGATGCAGAAGCTGATGGCCGGGCGCGTTGATGAGGTAGAGATCACCGAGGCCCGCGGGTACGCGGGCAGAGCCACCGTGCGCAACGGGCGCCGGCTGATCCGCCTTTCGGTGTACCATGATCTCAGTGACGATGAGATGACATTCATCATCTGCCACGAGCTTGCGCATCACGAGGCAGGCGTGAAGAACCAGCATTCGCAGACGTGGCGCGAGGCCTGCGCGCGGCTGGCCGAAGAGGCCGGCAAGCTCGGCCTGCTGCCGCGCAAGCGCGTCAAGCAGGCGGTGCAGATCGCGCTGGATGGCACCGCAACGATCTTCCGGGGTTGGCCGGAGCAGGTGGAGCAGTTCCACCGGAGCCGCGATGCGGCGCTCCAACGGTTGCGGGCGAAGCTGGTCGAGGCGGGGCTGCGCGAGGGCGGGCAGGTGGGCTTCGACTACCGTGGCCGGCGCACGCGCGGCGAGGTGATCCGCATCAACAAGTCAACCGTCAGCGTGGGAGAGCCGGGTGGCGCTCGCACGCTTCTGCGCGTCCCTTTCACGCGCATAAAAGTCGTCTACGTCAGCGAGTAGGCCTCACTTGAACGTGCTCTGCGCCTGCGCGGGCTGGAACTTCACGTGCCCGTCGAGGTAGCAGATGTTGATGGACGAGTTCGTCGCCTCATGCAGCGTGACACCGTGGTTCACTCGCGTCAGCTTACACCACGCATCCGACCACAGCCAGCAGTCGCTGTCCCACATCTCGCTCATCACACGGGGTTGATTGCCCGTGCGCTGGCGGGTAAAGCCCCACGAGATCCATGTGTTGTAGTCGGGGTTGCCGGGCGAGACCGTGCCGGGCGCCCGGTCGAAGCTGTAGTAGTAGTAGCCGATGTTCCCCGCGGCCCGGTTCTCCGGAGTGTTCTGATAGTCCGTCATCCACTGCGCGGTTCGCGGCAGGGACGGGCAGTAGAGGATGTTCATGTTCTTGATGTAGGGCAGCACTTGATTGACCAGCCGCTGCGACGTGGTGTCTGAGTTGGCCGCGTAGTAGTCGCAGGGCAGCATCTCGTCGTAGTCCTGAGAGTACATCTTCGCCGCCAGGCCAAGCTGGCGCAGATTCGATGCGCAGGAGGTCTTACGTGCCTGTTCGCGCGCCCTGCCGAAGACAGGGAACAGGATGGCCGCAAGAATCGCGATGATCGCGATGACTACGAGCAGTTCGATGAGGGTGAAACCGACACGCCGGTACATGATCATTCGTCCTCTTCAGTGGTTGCTGTGTCATTCACCGCGTCGCATCAGCGCGACAGGATAGCCATGGGCCTCAGGTGGAGCAGCGCAGCCAGCCTGTCCGTCCATCCGCGGGAGGCAGCGGCCCAGCGGTAGCTCGCATCCCCCTCGTTCTGCCCCACCGCCGCTTCGCCACCATCCTCCCGCACAAGCTCTATGCCGCACAGCACGGGCGGGTACTGAGCATCCGGCGCAGGCGCCAGGCTCACCAGCACCTCGCCCGTCACCTGCACCCCGGTCACCTCCTGCACCAGCGCTCTCTTCGCACCTCCGGCCATGCGGGCGACGTCAATGTCGCTGATGACCTCGCTGCCCTGCAGCCGGACGCTGAACTGCCGCTGGCCCTCCGCGGCCTCGCCCGGCTCGATGAAGTGCAGGCGCACGGTGTATGTCGCCGGCGCCACCGCATCCTCCTCGGCAGCAAGTTCCACGCGCAGATCGGCCGCGCCCTCAATGCCCGAGGCGGCGATCCAGTTCATGCCATTGCCGGCTTCCTGCACCCACGAGGAGTGATGGACGAAAGTCCGCGGCTCCCAGCGCCCGCCCGCTGCCGCCGACATCTCGATCGGGATCTGCAGTGCCGAACCGCCCGCGTAGGGGTACTCCAGCCACCACGTTCCGGCGCTATCGAGGCGGCAGCCCGGGGCCCCGAGATTGATGCCCACCCGCTGCACCGCTCCGACGCCGCGCTCTACGTTCGTGTAGGTCCACATCTCCGCGTCGGGCATGTGCGCCAGTCCGTAGGACGTCTGCAACTGATAGCTGCAGAAGCAACTGCGGGTGTACTCCGGCGCGCTGAGGACGCCGTCTCCGACCACCATGCTGTTGGTGCAGCCCGCCTTCGTGCCGCCGAAGTTGCCCGTCCCGCCATCATTCGCCAGATCGTAGTAACCCGCCGCACCCGACCGGAACGTGATCAGGTTCTGCGACACGTTCTGCGTGCCGCAGCCGTAGCTCTTGGTGAAGCTGCGCGGGATCTCCAGCCCCGTCAGCGGATGCGGGCGCATCTTGTCCTTTCCGGTCAGCAGGTCGATCACAGGCTGCCCGCGCCCGGTGATGATCTGATCGCCATGCAGCGCGATGGGCCCCGAGTAGCGCGCCGAACGCTCCCAGATCACCTCGCCGGTCGAGCCCTGGTGGGCCAGCATCCGCTCGCGTGGCTCATCGGGAAGCGGCGTGCGCGCTCCATGCCGCCCGGACTGGATGAGCGTGTCGCGCTCCTCGGAGTAGCTCAGCCACGTCCCGAAGGTGTCCGTGTCGCGCGTCCAGAGCGCCTCACCGGTGCGGGCATCGAGCGCCATGAGCTGCGCGGCATCTGCCGGTCGCTCACCACGCCGCTCCAGCATCTCAAGCTGCGTCTCCGAGAGGCCGTCGATCACGAAGACCTTTCCCGCCGCCGCGATGATGGCGTTGTGTCGGAAGCCGATCTTCGCGTCCCGCTGCCACAGCACCTCGCCACTGTAGCGATCCATCACCACAAGGCGTTCGCTCGAGGTCGCATTCCACGACTCCTCATCGCCCACCGGCTTGTCGTCGAACATCTGCGGGTCCGCTCCGGTGATCAGCAGGTCGTCGCTGACCACGAAGCCCCAGCTCATCTCCGCGTCGTCGCCATTACGCCCCGGCACACGGAACTCGCCCAGCGTCTCCCCCGTCGCCGGGTCAAGCCGCAGGCATCGCCCCTGGTAGCCGACGTAGATCCCATCGGCCACAGACACGTAGTTGCTGCCAACGAAGTTCGCACCCGGCTGGTTCGGGAAGTAGGGATGCCCGCCCGCGGCAAGCTCCTCCTCGTGCGGAAGGCTCGTGAATGCCTCGCCCACTCCCGGCAGGTCCTTCACCCAGACCTCGCGCCCGGTGTATACATCGCGCCCGGTGATGGTGTTGACACCGAGGATGAACAGCCGCCCGCCGACCACCTGCGGCACCGGACCGTTCTGATGCCGCGGCAGAGCGTTGTGATTGTTGTACCCGCCGCCATACCACAGCAGCCCCATCGGCGCCTTCACCAGGCTGTCCCATGACACACCGCCGTTGGCCGCGTCGGCATACTGATGCGTCCACTGACCGGCGCCGGGAAGCGGCCCCTCGCGCGTCACCGTCGTCAGATCGCCCGAGCGAGCCACCCGCGCCCCCTCCACGCCCGAATCGTACGTCCATGCGCTCAGCGCCTCATGTTCATCCGCCCCCAGCGGCAGACAGATCGTGCCCCCGTAGGGCCGCAGCATCTCGTAGATGCGCCGCGCCGTCTGCTCCCAGGCGAAGGCCGTCGTATCGAGATCCAGCGCGCTGAGGCTCTCGCCGGTGATCAAGCTTGCGAAGTAGGGCGGCAGCTCGATGGCCTTCGGCTCCGCGTGAACGATCGCCACGCGCCGGCCGTAGTAACCCGCGTCATCAAATCTCCGGCGCATCTGATCCGCGCGCGCCGCATCCGGCTCGACCACGATCACGTGCAGCTCCGACTGCCCCAGCAACTCCTGCACCAGACGACCGCTGCCCGCGCCAAGCACCAGCGCAAAGCCCTCGCGGCCACTCCCGTCGAGCATCGTGCTCGCGCGCCCGGCCCACACATCCTCCGGCCGCTCCAGAGTGCTCCCGGCCGCGTGCCGCACGGGCTCGGCCTGATCGGCGCCGAAGCAGTAGACCGCGCCCTCCTCGGTCGTCACGAAGAGGCGATCGTCGGCGGCCATCATGCTCCACGGCGTGCCATCAACCTGCGCCTGCCAGCTCACGCTCGCCGAGCCGCCGGCCGCAGGCAGATCGATTGCGGCGACCACGCCGCCCGGCGCGCTGGCGTAGAGCCGTCTGCCCGCCTGGATATGCACTCTCTCAAGCTCGACCGGCAGTTCACTGCGGAAAAGCTCAACCAGCTCGTACTGCTCCTTGATTTTGCCCTGCCCGAGCCGATCAGTTACCTCGACCTGCAGCACCTTCGGCTCCGAGGCGACACCAACCAGCTCATTGCCCTCGATGCCGATGAGGCCCGCGTCGCTCACGACGTCGGCTGGGACATTCCCGTACTGCGCGCCATCCTCCAGAGCATACATCGTCCGTGCAACCATGTTCGGGTTGAAGAACCACAGCCCGTGCGCCCACACGCCGTAGCCGCCCACGCCCTTGCCGATGATCGTGTTCGCCTGCCGGAAGTAGACGAAATCGCCGGTCTCGCGGTCGAAGGCCGCCGGGGCAGTCCGGCCGCCCGGAACCAGCAGCAGGTCCTCCGTCGCCACCAGGCATCCCTGCGGGGCCACACCCCCGAATGCGAAGGCGCCACCATGCTGGTGCAGGTTGTACATCGAGCCCGTTCCGGAGTTCGTCCACTGCACCTCACCGCTTGTCGCGTCAAGCGCATAGACGAAAGTGCCCATGAAGGGGAAGACCCCCGCCGCGAAGTAGAGCGTGCCGTCGCGGATCACCGGCCCGCCGCGCACGGCCCACGTGCTCACCATGCGGGCGTTACCCAGCAGATAGCGGTCGCGCGGCGCCGCCTGGAAGCGCCACAGCAGGCTCCCGTCACTAAGATTGAGGCAGTAGAGGTAGCCATCATCGGAGCCGGCATAGACGCGCCCCTCCCAGATGACCGGCGCGAAACGCACGGGGCCGTTCGCATAGAAGCGCCACTTCTCCGCGCCGCTGCGGCTGTCGTAGGCGGTGACGCTGTCGGAGACCATCGAGCCGATCACGACCGAAGTGCCCGCCGCTACAGGCTCGTACGAGACATCGAAGCTGAGTTTGCCGGCGTCGTCCCACTGAAAGGGCCACGCCCGCATCGGCTCGGGAAGCTGCCGAACCCACTGCAGATGAAGCTCCGCCGGCAGGGCGTCGGGCGAGACAGCACGCCGCTGCTCGTCGTAGCGCCACGCCGGCCAGTCACCGGCCACGGCAGCCGTGGCCATCATGCAGAGCATGCCAAGCGCCATCGCATACGTTGTTGTTGATCTGCGCACAGTGTCTCTCCCGCTGCAGCTCTTCGACTTCGCAATGAGCGACTATCCGGCCACCTGCTGATCCCTGTGCGAACTCCCGCCGTCGTCAGCCAATTTGCCTGCATCGAGCCGCACCAGGCGTCCGGCTTCCCCGGCCGCCATTCTGTCATGCGTCACCAGCAGCACCGTGCCGCCATCCTCCGCGAAACCCGCCAGCGCTCCCAGCACGATCGCAGCATTGTGCTCGTCGAGGTTCCCGGTCGGCTCATCCGCAAGGATCATTCGCGGCTCATGCAGCATCGCCCGTGCCAGTGCCACCCGCTGGCGCTCACCGGTGCTCAGCTCGCCGGGAGTATGCGCGGCGCGTGAAGTCAGGTTGAACCTGCCAAGCAGCTCCTCCACCCGCTCGGCCGCACCGCTGATCGGCAACGCGAGTGTCGGCGCCAGCACATTGTCCCGCACACTCAGGTAGGGGATGAGATGGAACTGCTGGAAGACGAAGCCGATCTTGCGCGCGCGGAACTGCGCCCGCCGCTCCAGCGACATGGCGTAGATGTCCTCACCGTCAACTTCGACCGAGCCCGCGTCCGGTTGCAACAGCCCGCCCGCCATCAGCAGCAGCGTCGTCTTGCCGCAGCCGCTCGGGCCCTGCACCGCCGCGAACTCGCCCGCATTGACCTCCAGGCTCACATCATCAAGCGCCCGCACCTGCTCATTGCCGGCGCGGTAGATCTTGCTCACCTTCGCAATGCGCACCATCGCGCAATCATTCCTCCTGAAGCACTAGCGCCGGATCCTGCCGCGCGGCGGCTCTTGCCGGCAGCCAACTCGCGAGTGCCGCGAGCAGCGGCGCGCCGACCAGTGCCCCCACCAGCAGCCTCGCGTTGAGCAGCGACGTGAAACCCTCCGACCCCGGCGGGACCTCACTCAGCCATGCACCTGCGACACTCCCAACGACCAGACCCACGATGCCGCCGAAGACGCCCATCAGCAGCGCCTTGAGCAGGAAAGCCGACTGGACCCGCCGCGCGCTGACACCGATCGCCCGCAGAACCCCTATCTCCGCCCGCCGCTCCCGCACATTCGCCATCATCAGGAACATCACCCATGCCGCGGCCCCAAGCGCCGAAACCGGCACTAGGATGCCCGCGAAGGCCCGCCGCTCCTCGCGCAGACTCGCGCGGTAGTACATCTCCTGCTCGATCGCCTTCTCATGTGCCTCCGCCGCGCGCTGCCGCGCCAGCCCCCGGGCTGCGATGAGCGATGAGAACTCGTACACCTGCGCATCCGGCAGTATCCTCGTCACATGGTACTCGATCGAGCCGAGTTCCTCCACGTTGCAGAGGCACTCCAGCGCCAGGATGCCGTTGATCTGCCCCGGCCGATTCATCCACTCCTGCGCCTGCCTCAGGCTCACCCACGCCGTCAGGTCATCCTGCGTCCCCCGCCGGGCGTACACCTCGCGCACCAGCAGGTTGCGTCCGCGCATCGTTACTGTGTCGCCCTCAGCAACGTCGAGGCTCTGCGCCAGGTCCGCACCCAGCTTGATCTCCCCCTGCTCGACCGGCTGCATGATCGGCGGGCGCCGGTTCTTCGGACTGTCAGCGAACGGGATCTGACCGCGCACACCCGTCAGCAGCACCTCGCGCTTCATCTCCGGCCAGCTCACCATCTCCTGCAGCAGCGGGAGCAGATGGTTGAGCGTCTCGACGTTCTGATCGGCCAGTTGCTGCGCCCAGTCCTCCGGCATGTAGTGCGTGGGGTAGTTGAGCCGCTGCAGTTCCTCGAGGCTCTGATCCTTGTGCAGGATCAGGACGTTGTAACCCATGTCCTTCATGATGCGGCGGTAGTCGTCCTCCATCCGTGTCATCTCTTCGCGCGTCTCGGCTTCCTTCTGCGCGACAAGCTGCTCAGTGCGCAAGTCGTGGCCGCCCAGCATCGTCACCGCGCCAACCAGCACGCCGACGGCGATCATCACCGACAGCAGCCCCAGCCCGAAGCTGAGCTTGCGATGAGCGATCTCCTGCAGGCTAAGTCGTAGTACGTTCATGCTCTTCGTCCCTCACAGCGTTACGCCGCCTTAGCACGACACCGGCAGCCACCACCGACGTGGCGGCGGCGGCAATCAGCGCCAGCATCCCGACCACCCGCGCGAACCCACCATCATCCGAGCCGCTGTCTCTCTGTGCCAGCGCCGCCTCGTAGTCAGGTTCGTCGAACGTCTCTTCATGCTCGACCGGCTCCTCAGCCGTCTCACCCTCGGCCGCCGCTTCCTCGGTCACTTCGCCCTCAGGCGCCGGTGGCCCGGCCGGCTCGACTGCAGGCGTCGCCGAGGGTGGTTCCGTGGAGCCGCCGCGCGACGAGCCGGAAGCCGGTGCTTCGGTGGATCGGGGCTGCTGCGTCCGCGGCGAAGTTGATCGCCCGGCAGCGCCGGTCGCCTCGGCCACTCTTCCCGCCACCGCCGGTGCCCCGGCAGTCCCGCCGGACGGTGTTGCAGCCGCGCTCAGCCGCGCCTCATCGGCCTCAGCCAGACGGCGCTCCGCCTCGGCGGCGCGATCCTGAAAACCCGCCATCCCGGAGGGCGGCGGCAAAGACTCCTGTGCCGTCTGCCTCACCCGCGCGTTCCAATCCAGCGCAACCAGCATGTCCATCCCCGGATTGTCCGCCTTCACCTCGCACGAGCACGGGCCGGTAATGAACTCCGCCGCCTTCGTGATTGTCCACTCGTTGATGCCCGCGCCCACCAGCGCGTAGAGGATCAGCCCGCGGCCGTAGACCGGGAAGGCCATCGGCTCGCGCGCATACTTCGTCGTCAGGTCATCCTCACTTTGCAGCAGTATCTGCACCAACATCCGCTCGGCCTCAGAATCGCGACTGAGGCGGTGCAGCGTGAACCGAACCTTCTGCGCCTCCGCGGCGGCGGCATCAGGGCCCCAGCCCTCCAGCACCGGCAACACCAGCGTCTCCTCCAGCCGCCGCAGTTCCTGCTCCAGCAGCGCCGCCGCCGCATTGTCCTTGCCGCGATTGCCGCTCTCCAGCAGTATCCACGATGCCGTGTTGCGCCCCACCAGCTCAGAGGCAATCTGCCGCCGCAGCGGCGAGTCCAACAGCGCCCGCACGTTTCCGCCACTCAACGCGCCTGCCCATGCAAGCTGCGGCGTGCGCTTAACACGCGGGTAGTAGACGGCCACCCACGGCGGCTTCGCTCCGGCCTGCTCGCGCCAGCGCTGCTGCATGATCGCATCGGGATTCCCGGCGAGGTCCACCGTCTGCACAACGAGGTTGCCGTGCTGCTGGTTGGAGGACTTGTGCAGCAGATCGACCGCGTCCCGCTCGGTAGCCGAGAGACCGCCGCGATGGAAGACGACGACCTGGTACTGATCGACCTCCCAGTTCTCCAGCGCATACTGATAAACCGGGATATCACATGCAGTTGCACCGGCGGCCAGCCACACCGCCAGCAGAAGTATCACCATGCGGACAACGGCAGCAGTATTGCACGCTACCGCGGAGTCCTGCATTGACATCACGAACGTCCTTTCGCACTTCGGAGACGCGGGCAGGATGATCGCGCAGTCTTCACCCGCATCTACCGCATCATATCTGTTCCCTGCCCGAAGGGGCTCACCTTCACAGGGCCATCAATGTCGCTACGTCTGCGGCAGCGCCCGCAGAGCATCACTCAGCGCCGCCGCACTCTCCTCGATCACGTCATCCGTGTGGCAGGTGGAGACGAATGCCGTCTCATGCCCCGACGGCGGCAGCAAGACACCACGCTCCAGCAGCAGCCGGAAGAAGCGCCCGTAGCAGTCGAAGTCGGCCCTCGCCGCGGAATCAGCGTCGGTGACGGGATGATCGGCGAAGTAGATCGTGAACATCGGCCCCACGCGCTCTACCCGCACCGGGACTCCGGCCGCCTCCGCCGTGCTGGTCACGCATTCCGCCAGACGCGCCGCACGGTCGGATAGTTCGTCATGAGGCTGCTCGTCGCGCAGCCGCCGCAGTGTTGCATTCCCTGCCGCGACCACCACCGGGTTGCCCGAGAGCGTCCCGGCCTGGTAGACCGGCCCCTCAGGCGCGAGGCAGCGCATGATCTCCGCTCTCCCACCGAACGCGCCCACCGGCAGTCCGCCGCCGATGATCTTGCCGAGACAGATCATGTCAGGGGCAACGCCGTAGAGCCCCTGTGCGCCTCCCCAGCCGACACGGAAGCCGGTGATCACCTCGTCGAAGATCAGCACGGCGCCGATCCGGTCGGCAATCTCGCGCAGCCCCTGCAGGAAGCCCTGCTGCGGCGCCACCACGCCCATGTTGCCCGCCACCGGCTCAACGAGGATCGCCGCGACGTCATCTCCGCGCACCGCACATATCTGCTCGACCGACTCAAGATCATTGTACCGCGCAACGAGCGTGTGCCGCGTGAAATCCTCCGGCACGCCAGCGCTCGACGGCAAGCCGAAGGTCCGCAGGCCCGAGCCAGCTTTCGCCAGCAGCGCGTCGCTGTGCCCGTGGTAGCAGCCATCGAACTTGATGATCGCATCACGTCCCGTGTACCCCCGCGCGACGCGGATCGCACTCATCACGGCTTCGGTGCCGGAGTTCACCATCCGCAAAAGCTCGATCGTCGGCACAGCCTCCCGGATAAGCTCGGCAAGCTCCGACTCCGGCCCGGTCGAGAGGCCGTAGCCCGTGCCTCGTGCCGCCGCCTCGGCGATGGCGGCCGTCACCTCGGGGTCAGCATGCCCCAGGATCAGCGCGCCCCAGCACATCAGGTAGTCCACGTACGAGTTGCCGTCGAGGTCCGTGAGCCTTGCGCCGCTGCCGCTGGCGGCGAAGATCTGCGGCGCATCAACCGCCGAGAACGCGCGCACCGGGCTGTTGACACCACCGGGGATGGACTGCCGCGACCGTTCCCCCGCCTCGCCGCTCAGCGTGAAATCCATCGCGCGGCCTCCTCGGCGTAGTACGTGATGATCGCGTCGGCCCCCGCGCGCTTGATGGACAGCAGCGCCTCCAGCACACAGCGTCGCCGGTCAATCGCACCCACCCGCGCCGCCGCCTCCAGCATCGCGTACTCACCGCTCACGTGGTACGCCGCGATCGGCAGTCGCGTCTGCGCGCGCAGTTCCGCCAGCACGTCGAGGTAGGGCAGCGCGGGCTTCACCATCAGCCAGTCCGCGCCCTCGGCCTCATCCAGCAGCGCATCGCGGATCGCCTCGCGCCGGTTCGATGGCGGAAGCTGGTAACCGCTGCGGTCGCCGAACTGAGGCGCCGAGTGAGCCGCTTCGCGGAACGGGCCGTAGAAGCCGGAGGCGAACTTGGCCGCGTACGACAGCACGCCGGTGTCAGTGAGGCCCGCATCGTCGAGTCGCGATCGGATCGCCGCCACCTGACCGTCCATCATCGCTGACGGCGCGACCATGTCGGCCCCCGCCTGCGCGTGCGCGAGTGCGCTCCCCGCCAGCGCGTCCAGCGTGGGCGCAAGGTCAACCTCCGCGTCTTCCGTGAGAATCGCGCAGTGACCGTGATCCGTCCAGCCGCAGAGGCAGACGTCCGTGATGACCGCGAGGTCCGGCCGGACCTCCTTCACCGTGCGGATCGCCTGCGGCACCAGCCCCTCGGGATCGAGCGCCGCGGAAGCACATGAAGTGCGCTCATCAGCATCAGGCACGCCGAAGAGCAGCACGGCGGGCACACACAGCTCCTCCACCAGCGGCGGCAGCAGGTCCACCGACCACCTGCTCACCCCCGGCATCGCCTCAATCCGCTCCTCGCGGTCGCGCCCCGGCACCACGAACAGCGGCAGGATGAGATCATCGGCGCTCAGCGACGTCTCACGACTCAGCCGCCGCAGCGCCTCACTCCGTCGGTTGCGTCTCGGAAGACTCGTCGGAAACACCCGGATGCACCACCTTCGCGTCAATGCCCAGCGTCCGCAGCGCGGCTCGCGTGGGCTCACCGATGCACAGCACCCCGCGCTCGAAAGCAGCCATGCCGAAACGTTCATGATACGCCCGCACGCCCGAGGGACTCGTGAGGTAGATCGCGTCATGCTCCGGCAGCGGCATCTCGCCCAACTGAGGATGCGTCACCGCGCGATGCAGCGACAGTCGCGTAATTGAGTCGAAGCGCCCGGTTAACTCCTGCTCAAGCGCCTCACTCGCCTGCTCACCCTGGATCAAGACGCAATGCCCGCGCTCAGCTTCGCCCAGCAGGCGGATGATGCCTTCGCTGCCCGGCACGTCCGGGATAGTCACGTCCCCGACGCAGTGCCGCCGCAGCAGTTCGGCCGTGCCCGGTCCCGCTGCGATGATCCGCAGATCCGAGCGCAGGTCAAGGTCAGCCCACTGTCCTCCGGCAGCGGCGAAGAACACCCGCGCGCTCATCTTGCTGGTGAAGATCACTGTCAGCGCCGCAGCCGACCGCGCTGCATCCAGCGCGTCCTGCACCTGCTCCGCCGCATCCGGCGCCTCAGCAATCTCCAGCGCGGGCCAGTGCAGCAGCGTCCCGAGTGTGCGGAAGTTGGCTGGGTCAAGACCGGTGAAGAGGATCGTCGGCCTCTGCACCCTCTCCCGCGCCGCCTCGCCCACCACGATCAGCGCCGGCGACTGCAGCCTGGCCTGTTGCGCGATGCCGGCGATCTCACTCAGCGCCCCCCGCAAGTGCCGCTCCCACTCCAGCCCGCCGCGCTCGATGACAGCCACGGGCGTCTGCTCCGGCCATCCGTCCGCCACCAGCCGCCGCACCAGCGCCTCCAGCGCCGACACGCTCATGTAAAGCACGAGGCTGTCCGCTCGCGGCAGGTCAACGTTCAGTTCGCCCTCACGCAGGCGTCCCGTCGCCAGCGCCACCGATCGCGCCTCGCCCCGGTGTGTCAGCGACAGCCCCGCCAACGCAGGGAGCGCCGTGCCCGCAGTCAGCCCCGGGATGATCTCCCACGGGATGCCCTGCTGCGAGAGCCGCTCGGCCTCCTCCCAGCCGCGTCCGAAGACGCCGGGGTCGCCGCCCTTGAGCCGCACAACCGTCTTTTCCGCCAGCGCATGCTGCACCAACAGATCGTTCACCTCGTCCTGCGACAGCGCCGGGTCCCGGTCATCGCGGCGGATCACCAGCACACCGGTCATGCGCAGGTCGAGGTCGTCGAAGAAGCTGCGAGGCAGGAGTTCGTCCGCGATCACTACGTCCGCTTTCTCCAGCGCTCGCAGGCCACGCACTGTGATGAGGTCACCCGGACCGGGCCCGGCACCGACGATGAACACGATCCCTACGCCCATGGCAGCCCCTCGCGGTCGCCAAGGTCCAACGGCTCAAGCAGCTTCGCCAACTCGAGGTCATCCTCCCGGATCACCACCGCCAGCGCTCCCTGCCCCGCCTCGGGTGGGAACTGCGCCTCCGGCAGCACCTCCGCGATCCGCTCCTCCATCCCCAGCCGAACCAGCCCGGCCACCGCCAGCACAAGCGCGTCGTAGTCGCCCCGGTCAAGTTGCGCGATGCGATCCGGCACGTTGCCGCGGATTTCTGCCGGCTGCAGATCATCGCGAAGCTGGAGCAGTTGCCGCCGGCGCCTCTCGCTGGAGGTGCCCACGCGCGCCCCCGAGGCAAGCTCCGCCAGACTCCCTCCATCACGCGTCACGATGCAATCCCATGGCGCGAACGCCGGCGTCAGTGCGGCGACCTTCAGTCCCGGCGGGAGGGTGTCCGGCAGATCCTTCGCGCTGTGAACCGCGATGTCCGCCGTGCCGCTCAGCAGCGCCTCATCGAGGTCGCGCGTGAAGAAGTCGCCCTCGGTGACCTCTGTCAGTGCCGTGGCGCGATCCCGGTCGCCGGGGCTGTCGAATGTGCGCGTTGAAAGCTCCACGTCCGGCGCCAGCATCTCCAGCAGGCGCACGATTCCGTCAGTCTGCGCGCATGAAAGCTCACTCCCGCGGCAGCCGATGACCACTCGTTCGCGCAGGGGCAACTGCGGCCGTCTCTGCGCTTCCCACTCGACGGTGCGCTCGAACGCCTCCCCGCGCGCCCGCGCAAGATCCACCGCCTCGCTCACGGTCAGCGTGGCAGCACCGATCTCACTCAGCCCGTAGCAGCGCGGACACTGCTGGTGCCACGGATGACCGCCGGTCAGGTCCAGCACCGCGAGGCCGCCGCGAGCAGCAGCCGCGACCTCCTCGCGCCACCAGTCCGCGCCATCGCTGGCGACGAAGACTGCATCCGCCGAACTGAGCGATTCGCCCAGTTCGCTGCAGGCCCTCGCTCGCAGTCCGAGTTCTCCGCACCACGCGACCAGCGCAGCTTCGCGGCGGGAGATCGGCAGCACCGTCACCTCGCCCTGCAGTCTCCGGGCGACGGCTTCGCCCAGCCCTCCGCAGCCGATGATCGCCATCGCAGGCGAAGGTACATCGGCCGTCAGCCGCTTGATCGCGTCGGCAATAACCCCCGCCCAGCTTCGCCCCTCCAGCGCAGGAGCCTCCCGGCGCACCCGACTGTGCATCGCCAGCGCCCAGCCGATCAGATGCCGCAGCGGGCCGTCATCGGGCAGCCACCTGTCGGCGGCCGCGCGAAGCTGGCCCACGACCTCCGTCTCGCCCTGCAGCGGGCTTGCGAGGCCGCTGGCCACCTGCAGCAGATGATGCACCGCGCGCGTGTCGTAGCGCGTAGTGAAGACCTGCAGGCTGCGTGAGAGCGACGGGCCACCCTTCGCCGCGATCAGGTCGAGGATGCGCGAGCGGAACGTCCGGGGAGCGGCGCTGATGAAGTACGCTTCCCAGCGCTGGCAGGTGGAGAGGATCAGTACTTCGCCCTCGAAGTCTGCCGGCGTAAGCTGCGCCTCCACCTGCGCCAGCGCCTCGAACTGCTCCTGCGTGAGCGATTGCCGATCTGTGCCGAACGCCACGATCCGCGGTGGTAGCCCCTCACTGCGCAGCACGGCGGCGAGACGATCGCGCAGCCAGCGCGACTGCGTACACTCCGCGCCGTTGGTGTGCACGGCGATCGTCACCGGGCCCTGCTCGTAGGCCGCGGGGAATATCACGCGCGAGCGGCGTCCGGCTGAGGCGAGGCAGCAGAGGATACCCAGTTCCTCGGCGTCGCGGCTGATCTGCTCGTTCAGCCCGCGGTCCGAGGTCGCCGCGATCACCATCCTGGCGCCCCGGATCAGGTCGCACCGGTAGGTCTCGTCCAGCCACGTGATGCGGCCTGCATCCAGCAGTCTCTGCAGTGCATCACTGATCTGCGGCGCAACAACCGTCACCAGCGCCCCCGCGTCCAGCAGCGTCAGGACCTTCCGCGTTCCGACCTTCCCGCCACCGATGACGAACATCGGCAGACCGCTGACGCGAATCCCCAGCGGCAGGTAGCGCTCCTCCGCGGAGCCGCCGGAGGCGTCGGGCGTGACCTCATCCCGCATAGACCGATCCCCCGGCCGCCTCCCGGAGTTTGCTCACCAGTCCGTCGAGGCCAACCCGGTCAATCGTCGCGCCGAAGCGCTCCTTCGTCTTCCCGTGGTCGCTGTACCACTGCAACGTGGCGCTGATCACGTCGAGCAATCCCTCCACGCTCGTGACTTCGAAGGGCAGGCGGTCCGCCATCCGTGGCTGGTTGCCCATCTTCCCGCCAACGAACACCGCGTAGCCGGTTCCGACATCCTCAATTGCCTCGACGGGACAGGCATCTATGCAGCGACCGCAGTTGCGGCAAAGCTCCGTCTCCTCAACGAATTCGCCGTCCTCCATCCGCAACGCGCCGGGCCTGCATGATTCCGCGCAAACGCCGCACTCCATGCACGCCTCGGCGTTTCGGGAGATGAACCGCTGCCCCATCACCCCGAGGTCGTTCTCCTGCGGCTTGATGCAGCCGTTCGGGCAGCCCGTGATGCCGATTTTGAACTTGTGCGGCAGTCCCTCCACGCCCGTCACGCGTTCATCCACCGCCTGCGCGACCGCCTGGGGATCGATCAAGCCGTAGGTGCACAGGCTCCCCTGGCAGGCGGTGATGGTGCGCACACGCGCTCCGCAGGCGCCGAACTGCAGATTGCCCTGCCCGAGCGTCTGCTGGAGGTTGTCCAGCTCTGTGCCTTCCACGCACGGGATCTCAATCCCCTGCCGGGTGGTCAGATGGACGTGCCCCACCCCGTGTCTCTCCGCGGCATCGGCCAGTGCGCGCAATTGCTCGGAAGTCACGTGCCCTCCAAGCACCTTCAAGCGGACGCTGAACAGATCGCCGCTCTTCTGCTTCATCACGCCGTTGTTCTTCAGCTTCTTCAGGTCGTAAGAACCGATGTCGCTCATCTTCATCTGCCTCCAGGGCAGCGTTCTGCTGTCAATAATGCCTGCTGCCCGCGCTGCTACCTCATGCTAAATCAAACGTCAGAGGCAGCCAACTACCTCGTCACGGGACGATCTGCGGGAAAGCCATTGTTCATTTCCCGCACGATATTCCCTTCATCCTGAAGTACGCTTCCTCCCCCTGCGTCACGTGGAGAAGCGATCGGAGGGCTGATCCTCCCGGACCCGATAGTGCTCCTTGTGCGCCTCATCGGTCGACTCCACGCGCCCGTCCTTGATCACGATGTTGATGTTGTCACCATCTGCGAGCGCGCCGAGATCTGCCAGCGGATCGCAGTCCACCACCAGCAGGTCCGCCCTCTTTCCCGCTTCCACCGTCCCGATGTCATCCAGCCGGTAGGCCTCGGCGGTGCTCTTTGTTGCCGCGACAAGCGCCTCCATCGCGCTCAGGCCGCACTGCGCCAGTTCCTGCAGTTCGAGGTAGGTCGAGTCGGCGAGCGCCCAGCAGCTTGGCGCGCCGGGATAGTCGCAGCCGAATGCGATCTTCACACCAAGCTCATGCGCAAGCTTCACACCCGCCCGGTGAACCGGCTGCGATTGCCTCATCTCCTCCGCCATCCACGGCCGGTCGGGCCAGGCGCGGATGTTCCTGTCGCTGGTCACATGCAGCGTCGGCACGAACCACAGATCGTGTTCGAGCATCCCGCGCACCCCCTCCTCATCGATGAACGCGCCGTGGTGGATCTGATCGACCCCTGCCGCGATCGAGTTGTTGATCCCCGGCTGCGTGTGCGCATGCACCACTACCGGCCGGTGCCATGCATGCGCCTCATCAACCAGCGCCTCAAGCTCCTCCAGCGTGTAGTTGCGCTCCGAACACCGCTCGTTCTCCGCCCAGAAACCGCCGGATGCAGCGGTCTTGATGAAATCCGCCCCCGCCTGCACCATCTCGCGCACCGCCTTCCGCACCTCCCATGGCCCGTCCGCGTTGCGAAACCGGATGTGACCGAAGGTCGGGGCAACAACACAGCCCGCGATCACCCGGGCGCAGTTGCGGATGTGCCCGCTCTCAATGCCGTCGCGCAGCTTGATGCCATCAAGGTTGGCGGAGGGGCTGCAGATCGTCGTGATCCCACGCTGAAGCGCCAGCCTGAGCACCCTCTGTGAGGCCGGACTGCCGCTTATATGCGCGTGACCCTCGACCAGCCCCGGCATGACGGTCTTGCTGGCCGCATCAATCAGATGCGCATCTTCAGGCACTTCAACGCTGCTCGTCGGCCCGACTGCCGAGAACCGTCCGTGGGCCATCAGCACCGTAGCGTTGTCTACCGCTTCGGCCCCCGTCCCGTCGATCAGTCGGGCATTGATCACTGCGATCGGCTTGCTCATCAAGCGCCTCCTGCTACAAAGAACCCGCCCCCGGTGCAGCCCGGGGGCGGAAATGTACCGACATCCCTCTGCGCCACTTCGTCACGCAGCGGGCTTGAGTGTGAACCTGATCTGCGTCTCGCTCGCGCCAGAGTCCCGCTTCACCATGACGTACTTGTTGCCGTCGGCGCTCTTCCACTCCCACTCGTCGCCGCCAACAGCGCCCATCTCCATGCCGTTGTTGGTCCACTCCGGCTCGCCGAGCGTCCCCATGTAGTACTCCTTGACCTCCTGGTAGCTTGCCGGGGTGGTGAATGTCGCCCTCGTCTTGCCATCCACGACCTCTACGCCCTGCGCCGTCGCGCCCTCATAGACCGGCGCACCGACTTCGGCCACCACCGCATCGGCATCCATCTCGCCGGCCTCCGTGGCCGCTGCAATATCACCTTCGCCCTCTGCTGCGGGCGCAGGCTCAGCGGCAACACCTTCATCCGGCGGTGGAGCCACCATCGGCTCGGTTTCCACCGTCTGCTGTTCTGCACATGAAGTCAGCAGCACTGCGCCCAGCAACATCGCCACTACCAGCAACGCCATGCTTCTCAACATCCCTGCACCTCCGTTATGTTGCTTCTCAGTGGACCGCGATCTTCCGCTCGCCGAATCCCCCGATGCCGCAGGTGGCGCGAAATCCCGCAGGGCAGCAACATTCGCCCGCCGTTGCCATCAACCTCCTCCAGATGATGCCACTCGTACAGAAAAGCTTCCACGACTACACAGACGGTTAACGTGCAGAGACGTCACAGCGTCACATCGCGCGGCGGCGCTCCGGGATCTCCTCATCAACCACCGATCGCACCTGCGCGATCTTCCACTCGAGGTGCTCGCGGTCGCACATGTACTCCATGCTCGGCTCCCAGCCAAGCCGCGAGTCGGCCTCCACCAGCGGGATCGTGTCCTGTGCGTTGGCGACCTCCGCCTCGGCGAGCGCCACCATCTCATCGAGCACCGCGTTCGTCTCATCGGCGCCTTCGGCGGCCTGCAGGCGTTGCTTGAGCAGCCACCAGCGCTTGGTATTGATCGTGGTCTGCACGCAGTTGCGAATGAAGCGCCCGAGGCCCAGCATCCGCTCGGCCTCCTCCCGCCTGCGCTCAGGCGCCAGCGCCACCGCTTCCTCCAGCGAGGCCACGCCCTCCTCCCAGCGGCTCTTCATGCGCTCGAGCAGCCCGATCTCGCCCTCAATCCGGTCCGGATTGCGCGAGGAGTACATAGTGTGCATGATCCGCGCGCCGAAGTGCGCGTAGGACGCCGAGGGGAACTCCACGTCGCGTTCGAGCACCAGCGGATACGCGGGCCCCACGCGGAAGGGACCGTACTGATCCTCGTTCGTCGGCACGTAGTCGCAGATGGCCTCGCTCCATGCCTCCCACGCCTTCACCGCGAGTGGCCCGCCCTCGCCGAAGTCGCGCTCCGCCAGCTTCGGCGCCATCTCCGTCGGGAGCGCCGAAGGCTCCCAGTAGGCCCACTTGGCCATCTCGTTGACGAACGACGGCCACCAGCCGTAGTGGTGCGACTCCATCAGGCCCACCAGTCCCCAGTTCTCATGCGCCTCCAGCAGCGCCCTGTAGCGCCGCTCCCACTGGAACGGGATCGGCTCGTAGGGGATCACGCCGATGTCCCAGCTCAGGCCGCCGGTGTTGCTCATCGTGTAGAGCGGAATGCCGCGCTCATGCGCCGCGATCGCCTCGCTGCGGAAGTAGACGCCCGGCCCCGCAAATGAGGCCGTGTAGTCCACGCAGCGCGTCATCGTCCCGTCCTTCTCTATGTTCTCGAACATCTCGAAGGTCGCCTGCAGCGAGATGTCCGTTGGCAGCGAGTGGATCAGCGCCACCCGGTTCTCCTCCGGCGCCCAGCCCCAGTTGTAGGTCCAGAAGACGACGTCGAGGTCCGGGTTATACTTGCGCAGGATCCGCTTCACCATGTTCAGCCACTCGGGGTAGTCGTAGCACGGCCACCAGCCGGGACTGCGGCGGTTGTCCGGCTTGCCGTCGGGAGAGGGCTCACCACGCAGCCTCCCCGTGGTGTTTTCATCCTTGCTCGGGAACTCGCAGGATTCACCTACGAAAACAATCCCCTTCGCGCCGGGGCAGGCCCGCATCAGGGCGCCGTAGGTGCTCTCGTAGAATTCCTCGGCGTCCGGATCGTCCGGGTGCTTGCGGCTCTTGAGGTAGCTGTAGAGGTAGACATCCACGCCGAAATGCGCCGCGCGATCCACAACATTGTTGAGGTCAAGGTAGCCGGTGGTCGTCATGTCCGGGCCCTTGACGAAGACGAGGATCGC
>LSQX01164817.1_pt1 | contig 22871 bp, 14 predicted proteins | sample 654561 | NCBI WGS metagenome assembly LSQX01 (sample SAMN04489861, study PRJNA283612) | anaerobic digester metagenome | isolation source: 4 biogas reactors fed with cattle manure at either 37C or 55C with and... | place: Denmark: Kongens Lyngby | collected 2014
CCCTGGCAATTTCAAAGCGCTGCCGTTGGCCGCCGGAAAAATTCCTGCCCCTTTCTTTGATGACGTGGGCATATCCCCCTTCGCGGCCCATGATATCTTCGTGAATGCAGGCATCCTTGCAGGCCGCAATTACCGTGGACTCGTCGATGGTCGGATCCCACATGGTGATATTATTAAAAATGGTATCTTCAAAAAGAATAATATCCTGATCAACGACAGCCACGGAACCGGTGAAGATGGGGCGCGCAATTTCGTTCTTCGGCACCCCGTCAAAGAGGATCTCTCCGGACCACGGCTGGTAAAGTCCCGAAAGGAGCTTGGCCAAGGTCGATTTGCCGCTGCCTGAAGCGCCCACAAAGGCCACACTGCCGCCCGCCTTTACTTTCAGGGAAAAATCCTCGATCAACGGCCGGGCAAGGCGGTTGTAGCCGAAAACGATGTTCTTTACGGTAATCTCCCCTTTAAGCTTCCCGCTCTGCCCAGGCAGCAAGGCCGGCCCCGGCTGATCTTCATCCGCCACATCAGGAGTGTAGTTAAAAACATCTTCGATGCGCTCCATCTGGGAGCGCATTTCAATAAAGGACTGGCTTACCCCGACGAGCTCATTTACAGGAGTGAGAAAGGAGGCCAGGAAACCCTGAAAGGCCAGCAGCATCCCGATCGTAAATGCCCCGTCCAGGATCAGGTAAACGCCGATCATCAGGACGCAGATATTGGCCCCCTCCTGCAAGAGCGGCGGGATGATGCTGTAAAACTGGTTGGCCCGGTTAAAGGCAACCTGGGCATTGCTCTGCTTGGCAAAATAGCCGGCCCAGCGTTCAAAAAAGCTGTTTTCCGCCCCCGCTGCCTTGATCGTCTCAATCATCTCAAAGCCCGACATGGTGACCCCGGTCAGCTTGCCGCTGTCCCGCAGCATCACCCGGCTCAGGTTCACCCGCTTATGGGAAACCAGGCGCATGGCCAGCATATTGATCACTACGGTCACGATCCCGACCGCCGAGAGGATGACGCTGTATTTGAGCATGACCACGAGATAGAGGATGAGCAAGACCGTATTGAGAAAAACGGGAGCCAGCTTTCCGATGAGAGTAGAGGCTATGGTTTCATTGCTCGACTGCCGCGAGGCGATATCGCCGATAAAGCGCTGGGCGAAGAATTCCACGGGAAGGCGCAGCACATGCCACATGAAGGAGGCGTTGGCCTCGATGGCCAGCTTCCCCTCGATTTTTAGCCAGTAGATGCCCTGGATGGCGTTGACCAGGAACTGCAGGAGCAGGGTAATCGCCATGGCGGCAACAAACGGGAAGAGCCATTCCGGATTCTTGCCCGAGAGGATATGATCCATGAACACCCTCGAGAAAAGGGGCGTGATCATGCCAAAGGCCGCGATCAGGATGCCGGTAAGGATGACAAAAGCAAAGGCCGCGGCCGTCCCCTTAAGCCGCCTTCTGGCAAATTCCCAGACGCTTTTCGGCTTGCCGGAGGGGACAAAATCTTCGCCCTTTTCAAAGCAGAGCACGATCCCGGTAAAAGAGCGATCAAACTCCTCCAGCGTGACCTCCACCGTGCCGCGGGCCGGGTCGTTGATCACAGCCTTGTCCTTCTTAAAACCGTTTAAGACCACAAAGTGGTTGAAATTCCAATGAATGATGGCCGGCAGAGGTGCCTGGCGCAAGGCATCGGGCTCCATCCGGTAGCCCTGCGCTTTCAAGCCGTAGGCCCTGGCGGCGATCAATACATTTCTGGCATTGCTGCCGTCCCGGGATACGCCGCAATCGGCACGAATCTGTTCCAGGGGGATCCATTTTCCATGGTAGGCCAGCACCATGCAGAGAGCCGCCGCCCCGCATTCGAGGGCTTCCATCTGCATGATCACCGGAACTTTGGCTACTTTAGGCTTAGGCATGTCCGCATCACCATTTCAGGAAAACCATTCAGTCGATCCGTTACTGATCCATGGCGCTCATTGATTTAAAATTTAGAAGATCAATTCATACGGCTTATAATTTCTGGTCACAATCTGCAGGTTGCAATAGGTGCCGATGGAAAGGGCCAGGCTCTCACCCTTTTTACTGGACCACTTGATCTTGTTTTGCGAGCCGGGATCAATGGTCAGCGTTACCCTGACCTCAACGCTGTTTTCGGGCGGCAGCAACTCCTGCGCATACTGCATGCTCCCCACAGCGGCAAGGACATCGCTCTGCGAAACCGGATAGCTGCCGATGCTGGTGATATGCCCGTACATAAAACCATACTCTTCGCGCGGTGCAAAATCGGGGGAAACCTGGACCTCCATCCCTTCCCGAAGCTTCCGCGCCGTGGAGACCGGGACATAGCAGACAATCTGCTTATCATCAGCATACTTTTCCAGCTTGACAATGGTAGCGACAACCTCGCTGGAGGACACCGTTTCATTGGCCGCCCGGGCGGAGACGACAATGCCGGAAACGGGGGCCACAATTAATGACAATCGCTCATATTCGCTCCTCAGCGCGGCGATTTGCCCTTCATCGGGATCAGGGCTGTTTTTCAGTTCATTAATCCGCCTGATCAGCTCTTCCTGGGGAATCACGGCAATAATCTGCCCGATTTGCACAAAATCGCCCGCCTTGACACGCATATTGTTGATCCGCCCGCCGGCCGGTGGAATAACCGAAGTGACACCGTGTTGGGGGAAAATAATCCCTTTAGCCCTTACGGTATCGGGAATATTGCCGTAAATAGCCCAAAAACCGACCGCAATCATCAGGGCCAGGCAGGCAAAAAGCACGCTCCAAACCCCGGGATGGGTAATTTTGATATATTCGTTCAATCTTTCCGGTGAGGCTATTCTTTCCAGGGAAGATTTCCGGAATAGGCTGTTTTCCATCTTGCATGCCTCCTAAAAGCCTTGAGAAAACTCTTGGGGAATCAAACGAATTCATTTACTTTTAACATGCTGGCAAGCTTGTTCATAATTTCTCTATATTCCCCTTTAATTCCTCCAATTCCTCCTCTTTTCACTAAGCCGGCGGTTACCTATACTCCCGGGGTCCCCATGCCCGGTTTCACCGGCGCCGCATGTTTTTCAGCTCGTTTAAGATGGACATGATTTCACCGGCCGACATGGGCTTATAAAAATAATAGCCCTGCACTTTATCGCAGGCACTATCGCGCAAGTAGATAAACTGCTCCTCCGTTTCGACCCCTTCAGCCACGACTTCAACACCAAGATTTTTCGCGATCTGAATAATGCTTTTGATAATGGCTCGATCTTTATTGGACCGGGAAGAGATGCCGCGCACAAACTCCGTACCGATTTTGATTAAGTCGATGGGGAATACTTGAAGCCGGCTTAAGGAGGAGTGACCGGTGCCAAAATCGTCGATGGCGATTGAAGCCCCGCGCTTTTTGATCTCCTGCAGCCGCTCCAAGAGGAAAGGCTCTTCTTTAAAAGCAGAGCTTTCGGTGATCTCGATCTGGATATTTTTAGCGTCCGTACTGGTAGCCTTTAAAATCGCATTGATATCATCGGCAATGCCCGGATCTTTTAACTGGAGCAGAGAGAGGTTGATGGCGATGCTGAGCTCTTTATGAAAATAGTCCTGGAACAGCTTGAGCTGCTCGCATGCGGTCCTGATCACCCACAGCCCGATCGGTTTGATCAGTCCTGTCTGTTCGGCGAGGGGGATAAAATCTTTCGGGGGGATCTGCCCGTATTCCTCATTGTTCCAGCGCAAAAGCACTTCAAAGCCGCAAATTTCAAGTGTCTCTACTTTGACCAGGGGCTGGTATTGCAGCGATAGTTCATTTTTATCAAGGGCCCTGTACAAGCTGTTTGTTAATTTCAGTTTTTTGATGATATCTTCTTTGATCTCCGCAGTACAAAAAACGCATTGATTCTTACCCTTGCTCTTTGCCGAATACATGGCGATATCAGCATTCCTGATTAAAGTTTCGGGATCTTCGCCATCAATCGGGTAGATGGCCACACCGATACTGGCTGAAATAAAATATTCCACATCCTGAACGGTAATCGGCTCCTTTAAAACATTCTTAATTCTCTTAACTGTTTTGGAAATGTCTTCCAATCTTTTAACATTTGAAACTTTGATTAAAAATTCATCTCCCCCAAATCTCGCCATCGTATCCTCTTCCCTTAAACAGGAAGAGATCAGTTGCGCCGCCTGCCAGAGGACCAGATCGCCGGTGACATGCCCCGCCAGATCATTGACCGACTTAAAAGAGTCAAAATCAACGAACAGGACGCCGACCATAGTGGCATTTCTTCTGGCCATCAGGATAGAGTGGTTTAGATGCTCCATGAAAAGCTCTCGATTCGGAAGCCCGGTCAAAGAATCATAATAAGCCATTTTATATAATTTCTGCTCAGATTCTTCAAGGCTGTTTCTTTGACTATTGATTCTCTCAATATATTCGGCTGTTTTATCTTTATAGAGTTTTATTAACGTCGTGATCATCATTACGCCTGCATAGGAAAATAAAGCCGGCAATGGTGCCGGGCTCATGCTTCTAATTATGATCACAAAGGCATGGATTAAATTGGTGGCATTCATTAAGAGAGAAGCCACATATCCCGGTTTGTTTTCCTTTAGGACCAGCCAAATTGAAATTAACATCTGTATTTGAAGGAGTACTCCTCTAATCGTAGACTCCTCCATGTAAAGGGATCCCGCGATTTCGCTTTCCGGCAAAAAGAGGAATTGATAAAAGGAGATAATCACATAAAGGGTCACGCCGGCAATGATATTGACATAGCTGCTGCTACGGTGCAGTTCATCGATTTTAAAGCTATCTTTTTTGAGGGTATGGTAGACGGCGAGGATGGGGACCAGCATAATGGCCGGTGCCATTTGCGGCAGGATTGGATACATGCTGCTCAACAGCACATCGGTAAATGAAGCAAGAATTAATGCGGCGATAATGGCCAGTAAAATGTTGCGCGATTGCTTTTTAATATTAAGATCCCTAGCCTTTTTACCCCAGCGCCACAAGAGCAATAAACCGGCAACCGTATAAGCGATATAGTAGGCATAAAAGAACCAGTCCCAGGCGTTGTTTTCGGCTACATTGACCCACCCATATTGTGTGTAATGAAGCTGATAGGGAAAGGGGTTAAAATCATTGGGAATGGCAAAAGCGAAGACAGTAATGGCCGCGGGCAGATAGAGTAAAGGATAAAACCACCACTTTTTAAGCGGCGCCCGGCTGCCGGTAATAATCAAGATGAAGTGCAGCAAAACGGCGTAGGCTGTCCCCCAGCCGAGGGCTGAAAAGCGGCGCCACATTTCGCATGTGGCAGCGTCAGGGGCATTGGTGGCCAGCGCCAGCCCCGCCGACCAGAAATTGAGCGCCATGATCAGCGCAAAAAACCCCCGGTTAGCGGGAGCCTGATGATTTTTTTGCAGCACCAGGATCCCGCAGGCCAGCATGACAACGCATACAGAAACAAACAAGATCGAAAACAGCGATGAAAGAAGCATCTCCCCACTCCTGTCGCTCATAAACCTGGCGGGCTTACCGCCTAAAGGCCCGGGACACAATCATTGAAGCAGTACATGGTGATGCTATTCCTTGCTTGATCCTCTATGCCCGATTCTGGAAAGCCGTGTTCTTTGCTTGTAAAATACAGGGCGGCAGATCTAGACGGCTATAATAGATAATTATAACATGAAAATGTTGTATTTTGTTGAATTTTAGTTAAAGTGCCTAAAACATAAAATTTGTACCCGGTTTAAACGGAGGCGGCGCAAACGAAATCTGCGCCCACATGCGGAGTGGATGCGGAGATATGATCGCAAGCAGGCCTGGAAGCTTTCCAGGCCTGCTGATCAGTGCCGGCTGCAAGCAGATTAGAAGGTCAGTGGGGAGAGGAAATCCGGCATGCCGGTTTTCAGGGCAAGCCGGAAGGGAAGCCAGCCCCCTAAACAAATAAAAGATAGGCGGCGATGGCCAATAGCGTGCTGAGGAGGGTTCCAAGAAGGTAATATTCTGCAAACTGCTTCTCCTCGGCTATTTTCTTATACCGGGCCACGGATTTGGCAGTCAGGACAAGGCCGATGGCGGAATACTGTGCCACGCTGAGCAGCAGTATGATCGTAAATCTCTCCACCGTGCCGATAAAAGCGCCGGTCCGGTTTGCATGATTCGCCTCTTCGGCCGGTTTATATTGCGCAACCAGTTGTTTAATCGTGATATTGGCTGGTTTATGTACCGCCAGGATCAATCCAATCCATCCGAGCATAGCGCCGGGATTTTCCGTGATGGCAGCCAAATAATTGCCGATTGAAGGCAGCAAGTTGAAATCAAACCCGAGATAAACAAACAGCGAGGCCACGGTGAACATGGTTCCAAGGTGTATGATCTGGTCCGCAATATAGGTTGCCGCGTTCTGCGCTTTTCCCCTTGCCCAAAGGAATTTTATGCTGTCCACCACAAAATGTAAAACAGCTAGAGCACTGGCAGAAAGCAGCACCGGAATCGACCAGAAAGGAATTGCACAGGCAAAAGAGATGAGAAAATAGATGAGGCCGTGCAGCAGCACATAGCAATATCCGTTTCGTTTCTTTTCTGAAAGTTTATCGCTTTGGAAATAAAAATCCCCTAAAAGATGAATGGTCAGAAAAAAGCCGAACAGCAGCTTAAACATTTTCTACTCCTTTATCTCAGACAAGATTTCGGAAACAACGAGCAGCGCCTTTTGATAGGTATAAAAATTGGCATTGGCCAGAGCTCTTTGCACACTTGACTGGTGGATGCCGAGCTTCTGCGCCGCATCGCTTTGGATTTCACGGTAATCGAGATAAGCGTTAATCACTTCCCGCTGTCTCCCGGTCCAGCGGGCTTTTAAAGCCGTGCACAGGGCAAAAATTGTGTTGAGGAGCTCGGACAAAGCGGCATGCTCTTCGATGGCTATTTTTATATTTTGCTTCGCTTCCTTATTTCTTTTCTCCGCCGTTTTCAGTTCATCGATCATCTTGCGGGCATAATAATAAGCCGGTCCATCCGCCCCCAGGGGGAAATGGCGATCAATGGCCGTGGTAATTCTGCCGACGCCGATCCCAAAGCGCATCATGACGGGGTGCATTTCCCGTTCAATCTTATCGACGATGGCCAGGGCGTGGCCCCCTGCCTCAAGCAGCCCTTGAAATTCATCGCCGAGCGTCAGCATAAACCTGGAGGCCAGGTCTCCGGAATATTTTTTGTTAATCCCGGACAACACTGCACCCAGCTTTTCCTGGACCGCCCGGCGGTCGCTGATTTTTTTCGAAGCCACGATATCACCGATCACCGCGATATAGGGCTTAAAATTAAACGAAAAAGAAAGCATGCCGTCACCCCGATCTCAGTTTAAGCCGTTTACGGGGGAGCTGTCAACAGTTTTATGCGTTCCGAAATACATAAAATATGACTATGCACTTTTTAATGCATAATTTCAATTTATGCACCAAAGCGGCCTAGAGCAGGCACTCATGCCGCCAGCCCAAGCTGGTGCAACAGCAAAAAATTTGGACAAACCCGGGCGCTTATGATAGTCTAAAACTGATATGCGCAACTTTATGTCAATCACGCTGGCTCTTTTACTTTCTTTCGCCATCTACGGGGCGATCAGCGGCCCGCCCATCGCCTCTCCCCCGCCGCAGTCCGGCTGTGTAGATCTCGCCAATCTTAAACGGGCGCCTGCGGCGCGGGAAGACAAGCCGGCGGGACTGCGGCAGATGACGCTGAAGGACGTCTACGCCCTGGCCCGCAGGGGTGAAAGCCTGGCGCTCCGCGACCTGGAACAGTTTGACGGCAAGGCCATCGGCGCTAGCTTTATGATCATGCGCTATGAAGTGGAGGGCGGCCATGTGCTTACCGTCCACTGCGACAGTCCGGAAGCGGCGCTCAACTATGCACGCCTCGCCAAGGGGGGCGGCGACCCGTTCGACGAAACCCTGACCGTCGATATCCGCGCCGGAACAGAGGCGGTGGCGGCCTATTTGAATCCTTTGCACTCGCTGCTAAGCGTAAAAATCGAGGACAGCCACAGCGGCACTCCGGCCCGGGAGCTCATCTACGAGTCATCCGGTTACCGCTACTACCTGAATACAAGCCGTGCCGATCGGATTTTCGTCACCTTTGACAACGGCGAGCGGCTGTCGCTCAAGGAGGCGCTGGAGCAGCGCAGGCTGACGGTGGAAGATGCAGTGGCCAACGGGCTGCGCAATATTATCATGGCGCCCGTTGACAACCCGCTGGGCGGTTTCTTTACAGTCCTCCACCACGACCACAGGTTCACTTTTAACCGCGAGCCCTTTTACCCCTCCGCCTCGTTTATGTATGTCGTGCCTGAAGAGCCTTATGCCGCCTATTTCGATCTGGCGGAACTGGCGGAGATCCTCGACCTCCAGGACAGAAGCGAGCTTGCCGGAAAGCTGCGCTGCATCGCCAGGGCAAAAAAACTGCCGGTCATGGCCGACAAAACCTATCTCGCGGCGGATTCCCTTGCCGAAGCCGGCATCTCCGTCGAGATCGGCTGGGGATTCAGTTCACATACGCCGGTGCGCTTCATTTCTTCGGGCGAGTAGCATCTAGCGGTCCCAGCGGAGGCAGGCGCACAAGGCCGCGCCTACTCCCACTCGATGGTGCCAGGAGGCTTGGGCGTTATATCGTAGACCACCCGTGAAACGTCCGGTATTTCCCCGGTAATACGGTTGGAGACCCGGGCCAGCAGCTCGAAGGGCAGGCGGGCCCAATCGGCGGTCATGGCATTTTCGGATACGACCGCCCGCAGGACGATCACCGGGCCGTAATGGCGTTCGTTTTCCTTCATGCCGACCGCGCTGACCCCGCTGTAAATGGCAAAAAACTGCCACAGCTCTCCCGCCAGGTCGGCTTTTTCCACCTCTTCCCTGAAAATGGCATCCGCCTCCCGCAAAATGGAGAGCTTTTCGGCGGTAACCTCGCCGATCACCCGCACCGCCAGCCCCGGGCCCGGGAAAGGCTGGCGATTTAAGATCGCCTCCGGCAAGCCCAGCTCCCGCCCCACCAGGCGCACCTCGTCTTTATACAGCTCGCGCAGCGGCTCGATCAACTCGAAACCCAGCTCGGCCGGAAGGCCGCCCACGTTATGGTGCGACTTGATCACCGCGGCGCCGCCGGATCCGCTCTCGATCACATCCGGGTAAATGGTCCCCTGGGCCAGGAAGGCGACATTCCCCAGGGAAAGCGCTTTTTCCTTGAAAACATCGATAAAAGTGGAGCCGATGATCCGCCGTTTCTGCTCCGGATCCGTGACCTCCTTCAAACGCTCTAGAAACAGCTCCCGGGCATCCACCTGGATGAATTCACCTTTCAAGTGGCTGCTGAACACCCCGGCCACCTGCTCGGCTTCACCTTTGCGCAGCAGCCCGTGATCCACAAAAATGGAGATCAGGCGTTCCCCCACCGCGCGGTCCAGCAGAAAAGCCACCACGGAGGAATCAACGCCGCCGCTTAAAGCGCAAACCACCCTTTGCTCCGGTCCGACCACGCCCCGGATCTGCTCCACAGCCTGCTCGATGAATTCACGCGGCGTCCAGTTGTTGCTGCCAATAGTCTTGTCCATAGCCAAACTCCTTCCCTAAGGGATCAAGGGACGGTTTTATTATGCCCCGTTCCTTCTATTCGCTGGCTAGATGCTGTTTCCTGCGCGCAGGGGAAACATTGTCACGGGGAGGGGATTAGAGGCCATACTATAAAGGGAATGGACTATGGCGAGGGAGTGGTTTTGTAGAATGTCCGGCGGGAAATTGAAAAAGGTGTTTCCGGGTTCCAACTCGGCTTACGGCTTTTATTCCTTTTATGATCAGATCATCGAGGATGACGCGGCGCGCATCTTCGTGATCAAGGGCGGGCCGGGCGTGGGGAAATCCACGTTTATGACCACCATCGCCCGGGAAATGATGCGGCTGGGTTATGACGTGGAGTACCACTGCTGCTCGGCAGATCCCGAATCCGTGGACGGGATCGTGATCCCCAGCTTGAACATCGCCTGTATTGACGGCACGGCGCCCCACATCGTGGATCCTAAAAACCCGGGCGCAGTTGATGAGATCATCCATCTGGGCGAATTCTGGAACGAGGAGGGCATGATCGCCCGCCGGGAAGCGATCCTGAAAGCCAACCGGGAGATCAAGCGTCTTTACCGCAGCGCCTACCGCTACCTGGCCGCGGCCAAGCTGTTTATCGACGAGATCGAGCATTACTACCGCGACAACAACGCCCTGGATACGGCCGGACTGGATAAGCTGGCTCTCGCCTTGATCGAAGAAATCTTTGGCGGGACGGCCTGTGCAGCAGGGCAGAAGCGGCGGGAGCGGCACCTTTTCGCCACCGCCATAACCCCCGACGGACCGGTCAGCTACCTGGACAGCATCGTGGGTGAAAACTTCAAGCGCTATATCATCTCCGGCGATGACGGCACCGGCAAAAACGAGCTGATCGCCCGCATCAAGGATGCCGCTTTCATGCACGGCTATTATGTGGAGGTCTATCACTGCGCCCTGGATCCCTTAAAAATCGATCACGTGATCATCCCCCAGTTAAACATAGCGGTCTTGAACAGCGTCACCCCCCACATCCTGGAACCAACGGGGGGCGACCGCCTGATCAAGACCGATGCCTTTGTCAAGAACCCGGGAGGCTTGCTGGAAAAGGAGCGCGACCAGGCGCGCCGCCTTTACGAGGACAGCTTCAACACGGCGATTGGATACCTGGCCCGGGCGCGCGCGGTCCACCATGAGTTGGAAACTTACTATATCCCCAATATGCGCTTTGAGGAAATTGACAACCAGGCCCAGGCTGTGCTGGAAAAGATCATGACCTACGCCAGGGCTTAGCCCCGAGCACGCTTAAGCTCTGTATTTCAAAGCGCTGCCGATGAAGTCCCGGAACAGGGGATGGGGTCTTTGCGGCCGTGATTTAAATTCCGGGTGAAACTGGACCCCCACAAACCAGGGGTGATCTTTAAGCTCGATGATCTCCACCAGGTTGGATTCTTCGCTGATCCCGCTGAAGACCATTCCTTTTTCCTCCAACTGCTCCCGGAAGCGGTTGTTGAATCCATAACGGTGGCGATGCCGCTCGCTAATCCGCCGCTCACCGTAAGCCGCAGCCGCAAGGGTGCCTTCCTTGATTGTGCACGGGCGGGCGCCAAGACGCAAGCCCCCATTCAGTTGATCGCTTCCCTGTGGTTCCGGCAGGAGATCGATCACCGGCCAGGGGGTATCAGCTTTGAACTCTCTGCTGTTGGCTTCCGCCATCCCGGCGACGTGCCGCGAAAATTCGATCACCGCGCACTGCATGCCCATGCACACACCGAGGAAAGGAATCTTGTTTTCACGGGCATAGCGAACGGCCTTGATCTTTCCTTCAACACCGCGGTCGCCAAAGCCGCCGGGGACCAGGATGCCGTCCACCCCTTCCAGCAAGGCATATGAATCGGTGGTTTCCAGATCTTCGGCCTGGATCAGTTTGACCTGCACCGACGAGTCGTGGAAATAGCCGGCATGAAAGAGGGATTCGTTGATGCTGATATAAGCATCGCGCAGCGTAACATACTTGCCAACCAGGGCGATGGTCACCTTATTTTTAAAGCGCCGGGAGCGCTCGACCAGCTCACGCCAGGCGGACATATCGGCAGGGCCGCACTTGAGCCCAAGCCGATCGACTACCATCTGATCCATGCCCTGCGCTTCGAGCAGCAGCGGCACTTCGTAGAGGATATCGGTGCTCAAGTTTTCCACAACCGCGTTGGGCTTCACATTGCAGAAGAGGGCGATTTTCTCTTTAAGCTCCGCAGGCAGGTTCTGTTCGGTCCGGCAAACGATGATATCCGGCTGAATCCCGATGCTGCGCAGCTCCTTGACGCTGTGCTGGGTCGGCTTGGTTTTCAACTCGCCCGCCATTGGCAGGTAGGGCACGAGGGTAACATGGATGAACAGCACATTCTCCCCGCCAAGCTCGTGGCGCATCTGCCGGATCGCTTCCAGGAAAGGCAGGCTCTCAATATCACCCACAGTTCCGCCGATTTCAGTGATCACCAGGTCCATCTCCCCGTTGCGGGAAAGGCGATAGATCCGGTCCTTAATCTCATCGGTAATATGCGGGATCACCTGCACCGTCTTGCCCAGGTATAATCCTTCCCTCTCGCCCTGGATCACCGACCAGTAGATCCGGCCGGAGGTAATATTGTTGTCCTCGGCAAGGTTTTCGTCGATAAACCTTTCATAATGTCCCAGGTCCAGGTCGGTTTCGGCGCCGTCATCGGTTACGAACACTTCACCGTGCTGGTAGGGGCTCATGGTCCCAGGGTTAAAATTGATATAGGGATCAAATTTCTGGATGGTCAGCCTCAGGCCTCGATTTTTCAGCAGGCAGCCCAGTGAAGCCGCGGTAATCCCCTTTCCCAATGATGAAACAACACCGCCGGTAACAAAGATAAATTTAGTCATGATTGCCTCCTGTCTTCCAGTGCGCCTTCTTTTGGTGAAAGCGGTAGTATCGCCGCCGGCCAGGTTAATGTTTCTACTTCATAGAATCAATCCCTGCCGCACTTCTATTATTCTAACGAAAGAGAGGTAAAAGGACAACCGCCGGGCAAAACTTTTCGGGCTTTCCAATGGGAATGGGGGGGAGCATATGATACAAGCCTTAGACAAAGTATTCCACGGTTGAATCGGGAAACAGGCGGCTGATCTCCTGCCGGAAAAAAGCTTCGGCTTCCCTGTACAGCTCCAACGGGTAGAGATATTTACCGTAACCGAACTGGCCGCAGCGGAAGCGGCGGCGCTCCGTGTCCATATCCAGACCGGACCCGGGGAAAATTGCGGTGATATTCTGCTTCGCCCTTAAGGTAAACCGGTGGGTGATCAGCTCAAAGGTGGGGGGCAGGCTGTAATCGGCCGTAACGCTGCGCAGCAGTGCAAGCAGGGCGCGGTAATTTTCCGCCCAGCCCTGCTCCAGAAAGATGGGGGCGATTATGAATCCGGTCGGGTAACCGGCAGCAGCTACTTTCCGGGCTGCAGCAATGCGTTTTTCCAGGGAGGGCGTCCCCTTTTCAAAGCGCTCAATCACAGCCGCCGTGTTCACGCTAAAGCGAAGATGGGTGCGCCCGCCATGCTCCAGGCCTAAAAAAGGTTCGACCGTGTTGAACTTGGTTGCCAGGCGGAACCGCCCCTGCGTGCTGCCGGCAAAGTACTTAATTGCCGCGCTGACCCCTCCGGTAAATGGTTCCACGAATAAGGGATCCGCTACGGCGGCGCCTTCGAAAACGGTTTGTTCCGGTTCTCTTTCTTTGATATGCGCCCCGGCGCGCTTTAGAATCTCGTCCACGTTGATATAAGCCCTTAAGTAGGGTTTTTTGCCCAGCGTGGTATGCAGGTAACAGTAATGGCAGTGGCCCGGACAACCGGTGGCCAGGGGAAGCTGGTAGTGAGCGGAAGGTTTGCAGGTCTGGAAGCGCGTAGCACGGCGCACCCCGATCACCAGGGTCCGTTTCGCCTCCATGAAGGCTTCACGGGCGGTTTTCCCGGGGATGCCGGTCACCCGGTTATGCGACGCCGTTAATTGCGGCGCCAATCCTTTTTGGGTAAAAAGGTCATATAGTTCCCGGCCCCGCGGGTATGACAGCGCAGCCGGCTCAAAGAAGACCCGGGACGGCCAAAATGGGTAACGCATGAAAACCCCCCGCGGGCACCGCCGGATAACCGGGGAAAAACCTTATGGGCCGATCCGGCGGCGCAGCAGTTTAAATGCCTCCCGGATGGCGCCGCCCCATCTCTGGAGCGCTTCTGCCGCCTGCGACCAGGCAGCGGCCAGGTTGTCCCGGGCGCTCGCCCGGGATGACTTAAGCGTGCAACACAGCCGCGCTGCGCCGCGGCGCATGGCCCGGTCAGCCCGCATCGCCAGGCGGCCCAGCCAGGCCGGGAAAGCCTTGCTTTCACGTAAAAATAGCTGCCAGGCCCATTGCAGGTTGCCCGGAAGCCTTTTTAAAAATAAGCGCACGGCAGCCATTAGCCGGACACCGCCCCGGCAAACCCGGACCGCCGCCGCGCCCAACAAGCCCGGCAGAGCACGCCAATCTTCGCTTAGCTGCCGCCAGGAGCGGTGCAGGTTGCCGGGGTAGGCAAGCCAGGCCCGGCGGACCGCCGCCGGGAAGCCGTGCACCGCCTGCTGCGCCTGCCGGAGCCGGAGAGCGGCCCTTTCCGGCAGCTTCTTCCACCACTGAAGCAGCTTTTCCAGCGCTCCGGGGTTATTCAGGAAATAAAACACCAGGGCCGCCCCCAACGAGGTCAACAGCAGCCCCACAACCGTTCCGGAGAGGGCACTGGAGCTCCCGCCCGCATCGCGCAGCGCTGCCAGTTCATCACCGGTCAGCTCTTCAAAAAGGCCGGGGGCACCGTGCTGAACATTATTGTCGTGCGGATTTCGCGCCGTAATAAAAAGGAGTTTCCCCGCTCCGGTCCAGCAGTAAACCAGGAACAGCAGGTCCAGAAAGAGGGCCACCCTGATGCGCCAGATTTTCCAGTCCAAATTTTCACCTTCACCGTTTAGTTAGTCGAGCGCACTTCCTGAAACAACCGGTATCTCCCTATAATACCACCTTAACTATAGCTGTTTAGAAAATGACACTATATTTTTCCACACCCGGCCGCGAATATGCGGCCAGGCCAGCCATAGGCCGGAATGGACTCAGTTCGGATGGGGAGACCGGGGAATGAAAAAAGGCTGCCCCTTGGGACAGCCCTGGTTTTAGCTCTGCGGCGGAAGCGGTTATCCCCGCTTGCCGCCAGGCCAGATCTGTTTCGGTCAGCAACTGCTGCAGTTGGTGCTGCTTCAGCCGCTGCAACCGCCTGACGATGCTCCGCCCCCGGAGGAGCCTCTGCCCTTGCGGAAGGCGGAGATCAGTTTCCTCGCATCGCCGCCGCAGGAGCCGCACTGTATCGCAGTCACACCGCTGCGGCAAAGCTCTTCAAATTTTTTTCCGCATCGATCACAATAAAATTCATACAAAGGCATGGCATTTACCTCGCTGTCATTGTGATTGTGTGACGCCGGAAGGAAGATCCCGGAGCTGCACGAAGCGGGTCGAAAAAACACCTTCCAGCTTCTCCAACTGCGCCAGCAGATCCTGGTCGACGGGCTGGTCCACCTGCAACACCATGACCGCTTCCCCGCCGATGGAGCGGCGGCCCACCTGCATGCTGGCGATATTGATATTATTATTTCCCAATAATGTCCCCACGCGGCCGATTACCCCGGGCTTATCGATGTAGCTGCAGAGCAACATCATCGGCGAGGGGATCACCTCGATCCGGTAATCGCCAATGCGTACAATACGCATTTCCGTGCGGTTAAACAGGGTTCCGCCCACAGTATGGGTGACCGAGCCCGCCCGCACCGTTAACAGCACCAGGTTGGTAAAGTTTTCGATATTTTTGGCGGTTGTTTCCCGCACCTTGATCCCCCGGGCGCGGGCAATGTGCGGCGCGTTAACATAGTTTACCTGTTCGCCAAGAATATGGGAAAGCAGGCCGATCAGGCAGGAGCGGGTCAGCGGCTTCACCGGATGCTCGGCCAGGGTTCCGCCGTATTCCAGCTCGATCTCCTCGATCTGACCGCCGAAAGCCTGGATATAAAAGCTGCCCAAAAGACGCATCAGCGGGATAAAGGGTTTTATCTCGGCCATTACTTCAGGAAGCATCGCCGGGATGTTAACGGCAGATATGACCGGCTCGCCCCTCAGAGCCAGCGCCACCTGATCCGCCACCTGGACAGCCACATTGACCTGGGCTTCCCGGGTCGAAGCACCCAGGTGAGGGGTCACCACCACTGCAGGCTGTTGTAAAAGGGGGTTGTCCAGGGGAGGCTCCACTTCAAAAACATCCAGCGCGGCACCAGCCACCTTGCCGTCATTAATGGCATCATTGAGGGCGGCTTCATCAATCAATCCCCCGCGGGCGCAGTTGACAATGCGCACCCCCGGCTTCATCAGCGCGAATTCCCGGGCACCGATCAGATGGTAGGTATCCTTGGTTTTGGGGATATGCAGGGTAATGAAATCGGCCTTTTTATAGATTTCTTCGAGCGGGACCAGGGTTACCCCCAGCTTTTCAGCATGTTCGGTAGAAATGTACGGATCATAGGCGATGATCGTCATGCCCATGGAACGGGTCCGTTTGGCCACTTCACTGCCGATCCGGCCCAGGCCGATTATACCCAGGACCTTGTGATAGAGTTCCACGCCCATAAAGCGGCCTCTTTCCCAGCGCCCGCCTTTTAAAGCGGCGTTCGCCGCCGGAATATTACGCCCCAGGGAGGTAAGCATGGCAATGGTATGTTCGGCGGCCGAAATTGTATTCCCCTCAGGAGCATTGATCACGATAATACCCCGCTCGGTAGCCCGCTCCACATCAATATTGTCAACACCCACACCGGCACGCCCGATCACTTTCAGCCGGACACCGGCGTCAATAACCGGCGCGGTAACCTTGGTGCCGCTGCGGACCACCAGCGCGTCATAAGCCCCAATGATGTCAATTAATTCTTTTTCGTTCAGGCCGAAAATTTGATCGACCTGGGCGCATTCTTCCAGGCGGGAAATTCCTTCAGCCGATAAAGGATCGCTTACCAGGATTTTCAAGACGAATCAATACCTCCTCTAATTCTGCTCGATCAGCGGCAGTGAACTATTTAGATAGGATTCGCAGCATACCGAAAGGAGTATGTTAACAAAAATAATAGCATAAACCATGCCAAATAAAAAGGTGATGGGGTTTGCACCGATATATAAAAAAACGCAACAAACTGAAAGGTAGCCTTTTTCAAAATGGCATGCGCAATTTGCAACAGAATATAAAAAACCGCAACCCCGATCGGGTTGCGGCAGTCCACACCGCTAGCAGGGCAAAGGGGCTGTCTCAAAAAGCAGCCCCTTGATGTCATCCTGAGTCCCGTTGATGTCATCCTGAGGGCGAAGCCCGAAGGTTTATCCTGAAGGCGCAGCCAGAGGTAATTCAGCAGCCTGGTTGAGCTCCTTCGCTACGCTCTGGATGACATATGTGGGGGAGGCGGGTCTCCACCCCCTCCATAGCTCCACCCAGGTTGCACTCCTGACCAAACCACTTTTGGGACAGCCACCTGGTTAAGGCAAACCATTTCGGTCAAGCAAAAAAGAATATGCATAAAAAAAGTACAGGCAGACTACTAGCCCCGCCGGGCACAACAGCTTTTAGGTCCGGCCCTTTAATCTTTTTCTCTTTTTAGCTCTCCGTCTTTTTTTTCGTTGCCTCTTCAACTGTTTACGTGTTTTCTCTTTAGCAGCCAGAACCTTCTCCTCCTTTTACAGCCGATAGCCAGCCAGCAATTAAACCTAACGCTTATTATAGCACCGGTTAAAACATAAAAAAAGCTCCCGGGCTACTTTTTTAGCAGCTACTGCTTCAATTTAAATATTCGCTTTAGGGGAGCCGGATCCTTCAAAGGAGAGAGACATTTTCCATCCAGCCCGGATTTACGCCAGCCAGGCCGGCCATGGCACGGGTAGGGCATCTGCTTCCGGCGCCGGCAGGCCGCATTCCCCGCGCCGCTCCGAAGGGGGCACCTTGCTTATTATTTCCTGGAGAGCCGTTTCTTATTGCCGTTTGCAGGATCAAGATTCCCATGTAATTGCCGGCCGCTCAGAAAAGAGCTCTTTTATAGCATGACCAAAAAAATAATGAGGCAACAAGGATTTCTTCAATATTTGTAGAATCATAATAAAATATTCCAATAAAACCATTTTAATTAGATAGGGAGGGCTGCTTATCTCCGGCAACGTCAACACGGCGGACAAGGAAATAGAAAAAATAATATCCCAGGTTCAAGGTGTAATTTCCGGGCGAGTTGTCTCCGCAGGCGGCGAGATCGTCGAGATTCATGTCCTGGCCGATCATTCCCGTTCACCGAAGCAGGTTGTACGCGATATCGAGTCAGCGGTGCTGGTTAAGCTGGGTAAAGCGCTGGACCATAAACGGATCAGCGTAGCCCAACTGGGAGACGCCGACAAGATACCAGGCCTGCTCGGGCCAAGAATTCTACTGCAAAAAATCAATTACTCCACCAGCAATAATGTAATAACCGTAACCATTACTGTCACTGTAAATGACAATTCTTATACGGCCACCGTAGAGGGATTGAACAACAGGCATTACCGGCTTCGCCTGGCAGCGGAAGCCACGCTTTCCGCCGCTACCCAGCACCTTGGGGATAATGCCAAGTTTGTAACCACAGAAGTGCAAAAAATCTTGATGGCCGGGCAGGAAGCCATTGTAGTGCTCGTCTCGCTAAACTACGAGCAGGATGAGGAAGATTTGCTCGGCGCCGCCCTGAACAAGGGCGATGACCTCGAGGCCACAGCCCGTGCCACCCTGGACGCGGTAAACCGGAGATTAATCGTTTTCCAAGCTGAATAATAATATCTGAAGCCGGCAGTGAATAAAACACCCTAATAAATGAAATTTTATTTGACCCAACGAGCGGACAAACGAGCGAAGCGGCACCGGCGGTTTAGCGAAACCCGCTGAGAAACCGCAAGGGAGGAAATACGATGAAAGCCAATCTCATCAAGATCCTCGTCGCTCTGGCAGCCTTAGTGCTGGCAGGCGGTGCCTGGATGAAATGGTAATTTAAAATTACTGCCGGCTTCTTTTATTATAAGAAAGGTGTCTCTCAAAACATTATGGACAAAATGCCGTTTAAATCAAAATTATTTATTTTTCTACTTGCCGGAATGGCTCTAGGCATAATCATATTTTTATCCCGCCACTTTAAAATTGAGGAAATAGACTATCTTTCTCTTTTCATCTTTTTAGTAGTAATTGTCTTATTTGAGTCTTTTCCGGTTCGCTTGCCACGCGGAGGTATAATCACAGTCAGTTTTGCACCAGTATTTGCGGCAATTCTGTTATTTAATCCTCTATTGGTAATCGCGATAGAAATACTCAGTGAACTTCTTTACATTAGAAAAGATAAAACGATTGTTAAAGTTCTATTTAACGTTTCACAATTAACTGTTTCAGTAGGTACAGCATCAGCTCTATACCATTATGTCAATCCCGATGGATTAATGATCTCGTGGCGCTGTTTCTCAGCAGCACTATTATTCTTAGTGGTAGCTTTCCTATTAAACTGGCTCTTTGTGACATTAATTCTTTCATTAACACAAAACGAAAACTTTTTTAAATTATGGTTATTAAATGTTAAATGGGCAATTCCCAGCTTCTTTTGTATGGCACCTTTGGGTATTTTAATCGCAATTATCTATAAATATATTGGACTTATTGGACTATTATTATTTATTGTACCACTATTCCTGGCCCGATATTCTTTTCTTTCCTACGTTAACACCCGCCAAAGCTTTCTTGACACCATAGAGAGTCTTTCCAAAGCCCTCGATGCCAAGGACCCGTATACTCGCGGCCATTCCAGCCGGGTGGCTGAACTGGCCGTAGAGCTGGCCCGCGAGTTGAAATGGCCCGAAGACAAGGTGGAACTGTTAAAATATATTGCCCTGATCCATGATGTGGGCAAGGTTGCCATCCCGGAGCGCATCCTTAAGAAAGCAGGTGCCCTTACAAAAGAGGAATTTAACGAAATGAAAACTCACAGTGGCATCGGCGCCGAGGTGATCAAAAACAACAATTTCTTTCCCGGCGGCGCAGCCATGATCAAGCACCACCACGAGCGCTGGGACGGCACCGGCTACCCCGACGGTCTCAAAGGGGAAGAGATCCCGGAGGGTGCCCGCATCCTGGCCGTGGCCGACGCTTTCGATGCCATGACCAGTGACCGCCCCTACCGCCGGGCTATGGATCCGGCCACGGCGCTCCAGGAAATCCGGGAAGGGGCTGGCTCTCAATTTGACCCGCGCATGGCGGAGGCCTTTACCAGGGTTTTTCACAGGCTTAACCTGGGCGAAAGAAGTATTCGAAAAGAGGAACCCGTGCTTTACGGCGAGCAGGCGGCTGCTTCGCTAGTGAGGGAATCCACCGAAGAAAAAAAGGGCATTCCGCAGAAGAATTGTTGTCCATTTGACGAATGAACCTTACGCGTAAGCCCCAGGACAAGAGCGAGGAGCAATTAAGCCTATTTTCAAGGTAGTCGTCCATAGCCCGCCAGGTGGGGCACCTGAAGTACGTCTTAGGCAAAGTTGCATTGAAACCGTCCCCGTGACAGCTTTTAAGGGCAGGAAAAACCGCTTTCCAAGGGGAATAACACATTATCCTCACCAGTAATTGAAGGTTGTCAGGAGGACAACATGCTGTTCGAAGGGATTATCCTGGGTTTATTAATCGGCTGGCTGCGGGGCGGAAAATTATCAAATATTGAGCATACAAACCCGCGGCGGCTCTTCCTGGTATTCATCGCCTTTGGCATCCAACTGGCGCTCTGGATCGGGTTTTTCTATGGCAACAACTTCTTTGGCCATACGGCCACGCGGGTGCTGCACCTGCTCTCATACCTGCCCCTGCTCTACTTTGTCTACCTGAACCGGCGCAGCCTGGGGCTGCTGATTATTGGGCTGGGCTTCTGCATGAATCTGGCGGCCATCGCCGCCAACGGCGGATTCATGCCTGCCAATCCCCAATGCCTTGATCCCGTCTACCGGGAAGAACTGTATGCCGGGACCTACAGTCCCTTTCACCGGGCCGCCACCGAAGAGACCCGCCTCTACTTCCTTGGCGACATCATCCGCCTGCCGTACAGGGAACAAAAAGTAATCAGCATTGGAGACATCGTCATCACCGCCGGGCTGGCTTACTTTATCCAGAATGGCATGCTGCTTTCTCCAAAAAAGGAGCACGCTGCCGGGAAATGATTAAGAGCTACCGCACCACCTGCCCCCTCAACTGCTGGGACCAGTGTTCTTTCCTGGTAGAAGTAGAAAATGGAACCCTGCTCTCCATTAAACCCGACCCCGGCCAAAAGATAACCGGCAGCCTGATCTGCACCAAGGGGCAACAACACCTGAAACGGGTCAACCACCCCGCCCGCCTCCGCCACCCCCTGCTTAAAAGCGGCGGCGCCTTTAAAAAGATTAGCTGGGAAAAGGCCCTGGAAATCGCCGCGGCACGCATCAGCGCCGCCGTCGATCGCTACGGCCCCCTCTCACTGCTTCATTACTACGACAGTGGGCACGGCGGGGTTTTAAAAGATATTGAGAAGCGTTTTTTCAGCGCCCTGGGCGGCTGCACCACGCATCGCGGCAGCCTCTGCTGGGGCGCCGGCCTGGCGGCGCAAAGGTACGACTTCGGCGCGGTGCTGGCTCACCCATTCCCCGATCTGGTCAATGCTCGCTGCATCCTGCTCTGGGGCCGCAACCCGGCCGACACCTCCCTCCACCTGGTCCCTTTTATCCGCAAGGCACGGGAAAATGGCGCGCGGGTAGTGCTGATCGATCCGCTCACCACAGCCTCCGCCTCCCTGGCCGATATGCATATCCACATTAAACCGGGCACGGACGGGGCCCTGGCCCTGGGCATGGCCCATCATATCATTGCCGGAAAGATGATTGATGGCGATTTTGTGGAGAAACATTGTTCCGGTTACACACAGTTTAAGGAGATGGCCGTTGCTTATACCCCCGATGGCGTGGCGCAAATCACCGGTATTCCCGCGGCTCAGATCCGGACCCTGGCTGATATTTACGCCACTGCAAAACCGGCGGCCATCTTGATCGGTTACGGCGTGCAGCGCTACAGCAACGGGGGCAATATCATCCGGGCCATTGACGCCCTGGCGGCGCTGACCGGCAATATCGGCGTTCCGGGCGGGGGCGCCAATTACGCCAACTGTCGTGTGACCCATTTTATAAACCATGGCTTTCTCGACGGCGCGGATCTGGCGCCGCAGCACCGCTACTATGCCAAACCCCGGCTGGCCGCAGCCCTGGCCGAGTTCCAGGAGCCTCCCATCGAATTTGCCTATATCAGCCGCGGCAACCCGCTCACCCAGATGGGCGACAGCAACGCCTTGCGCCGCACCTTTGCCAAGATCCCGTTTAAAATTGTGGCCGAGCATTTCATGACCGATAGCGCCGCCGCCGCAGACCTGGTCCTTCCCGCTACTAATTTTCTGGAAGAAGAGGATCTCTATTTCAATTCCATGAGCCACAGCTACATCAGTTATGGCCCGCGGATACTTAAACCGCCGGGAGAGTGCCGCTCCGAATACAGCTTTTTCGGCGAGCTGGCCCGCTTACTCGGCGTAAAAGGCTTCCCCGGGCTTTCCAGCGAGGCCCTGTTAAAACGGATCATCGCGCCCTTAACGGCGGCAACCGGCATTAGCCTGGAGCAAATCAAAGAAGGGCCGCTCCTGCTGCCTGGCGGCGATGCTATCCCCTGGGCGGATCACAATTTCCAAACCCCGGACGGCAAGTTCAATTTTTATTCCGCCACCGCCGCAGCAGAAGGCTGCGACCCCCTGCCAGTCTACCGGGCACCGGCGGAGCTTGGCGATGGCACCCTGCACGAGCAGGGATACCGCTACTGGTTTGTCACCCCCCACCCCCGCGATTCAATCCATACGGCGCACCGGATTCCCGGCGACAGCCCGGCGCCCCGGGTGTACCTAAATCCGGCGGTGGGGCGGGAACACGGCCTGGCGAGCGGCGACCGCGCCCGCATCTCCTCGCCGCGCGGCTCCATCGAAGCGGCGGTGCAGTTAAGCAATAAAGTCCCGCCTGGCGCGGTCCTGGTTTACGAAGGCTGGTGGCGCGCCTCCGGCGCCCCGGTCAACAACCTTACCCCGGACCGCCTCGCTGACATGGGCATGCAGGCAGCCCTCTACGATTGCCTCTGCAAGATCGA
>LSQX01399257.1_pt1 | contig 22870 bp, 16 predicted proteins | sample 654561 | NCBI WGS metagenome assembly LSQX01 (sample SAMN04489861, study PRJNA283612) | anaerobic digester metagenome | isolation source: 4 biogas reactors fed with cattle manure at either 37C or 55C with and... | place: Denmark: Kongens Lyngby | collected 2014
AGCAGGAAGCCCACCGTTCTTTTGATATTATCATAGATAGAGCGGCCTTCTCTTACTGCATGAACGATGGTAGCGAAATTATCATCAGTCAATACCATATCTGATGCCCCCCGAGCAACGTCAGTACCAGTGATACCCATAGCGCAACCGATATCGGCGGCTTTCAAAGCCGGGGCATCATTGACTCCATCGCCGGTCATGGATACCACTGCACCTCGCTGCTGCCACGCTCGGACAATACGGATTTTGTCCTCCGGTGCCACCCGAGCGTAAACAGAAATACCCTCCACCCGCTCATCCAGTTCTTCTTGGGTCATTTGAGCCAGTTCCATGCCGGTAATGGCATGGTCCCCCGGGAGCAAGATACTTAGGTCAGCAGCGATGGCAGAAGCGGTAACCAGGTGATCACCGGTAATCATAACCGGTTTGATTCCGGCTTGGCGGCAGACGGAAACTGCATCTTTGGCTTCCGGGCGAGGCGGGTCGATCATGGCCAGCAAGCCCATGAAGGTTAGACCATTCTCCAGTTCTTCGCTGCTGGGAGAATTGGGTAGAACCTGGATTTCTTTACAAGCCAGACCCAGGACTCGAAAGGCCATTTGGCCGAATTCATGGTTATATTTCCGGGCAGCTTCTATATCCCCGGCATTACATCTATCTACCAGCACATCAAAGGCACCCTTGACAATAACTATGTTTTTTCCATCTATGGCATTGATCGTGGTCATGAGTTTGCGATCCGAGTCAAAAGGCAATTGGTCCAAGCGCGGATATATCCGGTTTAACTCATCCTGGGCCAGGCCGTTTTTCAGTGCTGCTGAAACAATGGAAGTCTCGGTAGGATCACCGATATGGATCTCCTTGCCCTGCTCAAACTCCACTCTACCGTCAGAACACAAGGTAGCATACTGCAACACTTTTCTGACGCCAGGAGAGTTGTGAGCTTGGATATCTTCGACTAGACCAGTATCTGCAGCATATACTTTTACCAGGGTCATCTGGTTTTTAGTTAGGGTACCGGTTTTATCTGAGCATATCACCGAAGCACTACCCAGAGTTTCTACTGCCGATAATTTTCGAATAATTGCATTGCGACGGGCCATTCGCTGTACCCCCATGGCCAGAACAATTGTTACAATAGCGGGAAGGCCTTCAGGTATTGCTGAAACAGCCAAGGCTACCGCTATCATAAAGATTTCCACCAGCTTCATACCGGATGCTAAACCGATAAAGAATATAACGGCACATACTCCTAGGGCCAGGAACCCCATATATTTTCCCAACATCTGCAATTTCTGCTGCAAGGGGGTTGGCCCCTCAGTTTCAGATTCCAGGAGATGGGCAATCTTCCCCATTTCGCTATTCATGCCGGTGGCTGTAACAATCGCCTTAGCAGTTCCATAGCTGACAATGCAGCCAGAGTAAAGCATATTGAATCGATCACCTAAGGGGGCATTAGCTGCGACCTGGGCCTGGGCATCTTTCTCACTGGGAACAGATTCTCCGGTTAGTACCGCTTCCTCCACCTTAAGACTGAATTCCTCAATAATTCTAGCATCCGCAGGTATATAGTCGCCGGCTTCCAGCTTGATAATATCTCCCGGAACCAGTTCAGCAGCTGGGATTATAGATTCTCGTCCTTCCCGTATCACCCGGGCCTGGGGAGAAGAAATTTCCTGTAGGGCTTCCAATGCCTGTTCGGCTTTGCTCTCCTGCGCTACACCCATAACAGCATTGATGGCTACTATCAACAAGATCAATACTGGTTCAAAAAAATCTTGGCCTTCATAAAAAGCCACCATGAAAGATATCAAGGCCGCTATAATCAGTATAATTATCATCACATCTTTAAACTGTTCCATGAAACGCTGCCAGATAGTCTTCTTTCTGGCAGCCTGAAGCTGGTTAGGACCGTAGCGGTTTAAGCGCCCGGATGTCTCAGCTATACTCAAGCCCTGATCCGGATCCGATTGCAATTGGTCTAGAACTTGGTCAATAGAGATGTCATGCGCCTGCAAAATATTGCTCCTTCCTGGTGGTCTATTAACTGAGTATGCTATGAATAATATTTTTTCCATGATTCCATCTTGCCATCCATAAGGTCTGTTTCAACTATACCCCCAAAGATGCTAGGCTTGGTTTTATTGGCCAATGGTAACCAAGCTGGCCAGAGGGTTGGAAACTTCAGTCTAAAAGAATGGTATCACAAATGATACAGGGGATGTAAAGCAGAAGTCTTTTTTATAACTGTTTTGCTTAAATGTTTACGTTGAAAGCATTCCTTATACATTTTTGATCTTCTAAATTTATTGTGATTACAAAAATTACTGTGATAAACTATTTATACAATAAGGATTAAAGGAGTTAAATTATGATAGAAAAAATTAAGGATAACTTATTCCGTATTGAGATACCTCTGCCTCAAAATCCGCTTAAAGCTTTAAATTCATATTTCATAAGGGGGGAGCATAGAAATCTCTTGATTGATACCGGTTTTAATCGGGACGAATGTAGGGAAGCCATGGACCAAGCCCTGAAAGAACTGGATATTGATATGGAAAATACGGATATTTTTATTACCCATATACATTCTGATCATTCCGGCTTAGCCGGATATTTGGCCGGCCCCGGCACCACTGTGTATACCGGGGAGTATACCAGAAACGGTTTATGCGACCCGGACGGCATGTCCTATTTTGGTGATTTAGTTAAGCAAAGCGGCCTTTTGGAGATGGGACTTACCAACGATTTATCCATTCACCCGGGATATAAGTTTAGGACTATGCAGGTTAATAACGTTAAAACAGTTCAGAATGGTGATCTGATACAGGTAGGAGATTATTCCCTACAGTGCATTAATACTACTGGTCATGCTCCCGACCATATGTGTCTCTATGACAAAAAACATAAATTGTTGTTCAGTGGTGATCATATTCTAGGTAAGATCACCCCCAATAATACTATATGGGGTGTTCCCTGGAAGATTCAAGTTGATTATTTGGCTCAATACTTCAATAGCCTGGACATAATTAACGGGCTGGATATTGAACTTACCCTGCCCAGTCACCGGGGAATGATAACTGACTGTTATAAGAGGATTGAAGAACTCAAAAGACATCATCATAATCGTCTGCAAAACATTCTGGACATTCTGGGCAAGGACTCTATGACTGGTGCTCAGGTAGCAAGTCAGATGCATTGGGACATAGATGTAAAAACATGGGATCAATTTCCCCTGGCTCAAAAATTATTTGCCTCCGGAGAAGCCCTGTCCCATCTTAATCATTTGCTCTTTACAGGAGTAGTCACCAACCGTCTACAAGACGGAGTGGTATATTACCAGAAAGTATAAAACAAAAGAAAACAAGGGGACGGTTCTTCTGTTTGCTTGCATACAAGCAAACAGAAGAACCGTCCCCTTGTTTTCTGCTATCCGATTCCCTCACATATGGTATAGAATTAAGCTATAATACTTTATATATTGCTTGGTTTTGCCATAATAGACATTTCTTTTACCCCTTCCGGGCAGAACCTAATGCTGCTCAGCTATAATTGCCTGAAATGCTTAATACTTTCCAATAAGACTTCGGCAGGTAGCCTGAGTCAGATCCGCAAAATAGAGGAGAGGACCATTTGTTATGGGAAAAAAGACTCGCCTGGGGGATATCCTGGCTGAACTAAATGTATTTACCGAGGAACAGTTGAACGAGGCTTTGGAAGAGCAACAGCAAACCGGGGAAAAGCTGGGACGTATCCTGGTCAACCGGGGGATAGTCACCGAGCTGCAATTGATTATGGCCCTGGAACATTCTCTGGGCATTCCTCATGTACAGTTGAGCAAGGTTAATATCGACCCGGAAGCAGTAAAATTGGTTTCCCCTAAAATGATCCGACAGTTTAAGGTCTTACCCATTTCCTGCACCAATACTACTTTGACCCTGGCCATCGTTGACCCTATGGACCAACAGGCTATGGCCGACGTCCGTATGGCTACCGGCCTGGACATAATACCGGTTTTGGCCGGGGACCGGGATATGGATATTGCTATCCGGCAGTATCTGGCTTTCCGGGTGGATCCCAACATAGATAAGATCCTGGGCGAATTGGGGCAGGAGAGTCAAATGGAAGCCAATGAAAGAATACAAGCCCTGGTCCGAGTTGATGATGATGCTCCCATTATTCGCATGGTAAATTCCATTCTGAATCAGGCCGTTAATGGTCGGGCCAGTGATATACATATTGAGCCCCAGGAACATGACCTAAGAATCCGTTTCAGAATTGACGGCGAACTGTTTGAAGTATTATCCCTGCCAAAAAAAGTACAGGCTGCCGTCATCTCCCGTTTAAAGATTATGTCCAACATGGATATTGCAGAAAAGAGGGTATCCCAGGACGGTCGCTTTAGAATGGATATTGATGGACATGAGATTGATTTTAGGGTATCAACCCTGCCCATCGCCTATGGGGAAAAAGCGGTACTTAGGATCTTGGATCGCAGCACTAACCTGACCCGAATTCACCAGCTGGGCTTTACCCCGCGGAATATGGAGCGAGTGCTGGCTTTAGCCCAGCGTCCTTATGGCATGGTACTGGTTTCCGGACCCACTGGTTCTGGAAAAACTACTACCCTCTATGCCATGTTAAATGAAATCAACTCCATGGAGAAGAATATTATTACCCTGGAGGATCCCATAGAATACTCGATTACAGGTATTAATCAGGTTCAGCTCAATCCCAAAGCCGGGCTTACTTTTGCCAGCGGCCTACGATCTATACTACGCCAAGACCCGGATATCATCATGGTGGGAGAGATTCGAGACCTGGAAACCGCCAATCTGGCGGTGCAGGCGGCTTTGACCGGACATTTGGTTTTATCAACCTTGCATACCAATAGTGCTGCCGGCAGCATAGCCCGCCTAAGAGATATTGGCATTGAGGGTTTTCTCTTGGCCTCCTCATTGATAGGGGTCATATCCCAGCGCCTGGTTAGGCAGCTATGCCCCAACTGCCGTCAGTCATTTGTTTTGGATGAGGAAACCGCTCAGAGACTGGATATAATAGAGGAAACCGGTCAGGAGTTCTATCATGCCGTGGGCTGCCCTCTGTGCCGGCAACTGGGCTATCAGGGCCGGGTAGCCCTGCAGGAAGTCTTAATTGTCGGCAGCGGACTAAGAGGAATGATCAGCCGCGGTGAAGGCAGTGACGATGTATTTGAGAGGGCAGCTGTTGCTGAGAGTATGCTGACTATTAAGGCCGATGGTATGGATAAGGCCAGGCAGGGCATAACTTCCCTGGAAGAGGTTATGAAGGTAGTATTAATAGGAGGATGATGAAAATGGCCGCTCTCAGTGCCATGGACATAATTAGCCGTGGAGTCGAGTTAGGCGCTTCAGATATTCACTTGACTGTTTTAAGGCCGCCGGTATACAGGGTAAACGGCCGTTTAATCAGCTTAACCGAGGAAGACCCTTTGACCGGAGAGGACACTAAACGCCTATCAGAAGAGATAATTCCCCATGAAGGAGTACGAACTGCAGTTATTGAGAGTGGACAGGCAGATTACTCCAATGATTTTCCTGGCGTGGGAAGGTTTCGGGTCAATACCTTCATCCAGAGAGGATCCTGGGCTTCATCTATTCGCCTTATTCCCGTTCAAGTTCCCCGGTTGAATTCTTTGGGTCTGCCTGAGGTGGTACAGGAATTTGCCCTTAAAGAAAAGGGCCTGATACTGGTTACCGGAGTCACCGGCAGCGGAAAGTCCACTACCCTGGCCGCCATGCTGGATTTCATGAACCAGAGCCAAAATCTCAATATACTTACCTTGGAAGACCCCATTGAATACCTGCACCGGCATAATCGCTGTATTATCAATCAGCGGGAAATTGGCAGTGACACCCAGTCTTTTGCCATGGGCTTAAGAGCTGCCCTGCGGCAGGATCCGGATGTTATTATGGTAGGAGAAATGCGGGATCTGGAGACTATCTCCATTGTTATGACCGCAGCGGAAACCGGGCACCTGGTTTTGGCCTCTCTGCACTCGGCCACTGCTGCTCAGACCATTGAACGTATTGTAGATGTTTTCCCGGCTCATCAGCAGGCCCAGATCTGCATACAGTTGGCCAGCTCTCTACAGGGCATCATTAGTCAGCAGCTGATTCCCAGAGCCGATGGTAAGGGAAGAGTCGTAGCAGCTGAGGTCCTGGTGGCTACACCGGCCATTCGCAATCTTATTCGCGAGAACAAGGGGCATTTGATTTATTCAGCTATTCAGACCGGTAGTGGTAGCGGTATGATTACCATGGACAAGGCTCTTAAGAACCTGTATGGGCAGGGTGTTATTACTCGGGAGGAAGCCAGAAAAAGGCTGGACCGCAACCAGGATTTATAGCCCATTGACAGGATAGATTCATCGCTTGGGTTTTATACCAGGCTGAAAGTCGGGCATGAAATTGCTATTGTTGATCCCCAAGAATAAGTTAGAAAATTGTTCTGCTGGTTTTAACCTTGGAGGCCGCTTTTGGCAATCAAGGCCTACCACCCTTCCCACACCTTTCCCCTCTAATATATTAAGCATTTAAAGGCAGTCTATAAGGCGAATATAATATATGTAAATTTATTTAAATTATTCCAAAATATGTGAAAGTAGTCTAAAATGATGATAGACTTGATAGCTTATTATCTCCAAACAAGTCGAATAATCCATAAAGGGGGATGAATTGCTTATTTACCAATGGGGCTAATACTACTGGTTTGGAAAGTATTAATCACGAAGGGGAGATTAAACTATGTTGATGAAAATTCGTAAAACCCTGAAAAGGAAGGATAATCAAAAAGGTTTCACCTTGGTGGAGCTAATCGTGGTTATGGCTATTCTAGTCATTATTGGAGCTATAGCCGTGCCTAGGTACCAGGCAACTCTTGCTAAGGCGAAAGGGCAGGCTAATGAGGCTAATATTATTATGATAGAAAAAGCCGCCGAACTGGCTGTGTTTAACGGAGACGTTTCTCCAGGCGATGAAGGTATAATGGGAGCCTTAGAAGATAAAGGATATATAGATCAAGGACTGACAAATCCTGTGAACGGCGATCCATATATAGTTACGATTACTAAAGAAGTCGATAAATTAATAATTGAAGTTAAGAGTGATGAAGAGCAGGGTCAATAGGAAATAGTGTAAGTGTTAATGCAATTATTAAACATTGCGAATAATGTAAAACCAAAGCAATTAACAATCCATTGTCTATGTCTAACCCCTGGTAGGTAATAGGACACATTTTTGTGTAAAGGCTTATGTATAGAAGCTTTACTATATAGTACATACTACCGCAAGTTTTTTCTGGGGGGATATTTTAGGTCTAGGCTTGGTCATCAAGCAGCAGAGAATCCTGATTCTCCCTGGACCTGAGTAGCCCATCAACTTGGTAATTGATTAGGTGCTTGACCGACAGGCCTTTAGCATTTGTTCAGAAAACATTAAACCTGCTTCCTGCTATATCCCAGACGGGTATTATTTGTTGTAATCTGCAAGTTTCTTAAAGTGTCTTCTAGATGGGATCTCAAGTTTTTAGCTCTGGCTTTGCCAAGATACTGCCGCCTCCAGGAAATTAAGTCAGAGAGGAAGCTTTCTTCCATACTCCCTATTCCCAGGATTAGTTTTTAAGTATATAGTTTAAAAGAAGATAACTACAATGGTTTAAGCATAATGGCTGATGTCTAGTCTAAAGGTTAGGGGTTATCTATGTTCTTTTTAATTGGTTTGATAGTAGGGTCCTTTTTAAATGTAATTATCTATCGCCTGCCGCGGGGAGAATCCGTGGTTAGGCCTCGCAGCCATTGTCCGGCTTGTGAGCATCCCTTGAGCTTAATAGACTTGATACCGGTGCTGAGCTATTTATTCCGGAGGGGAAGGTGTGCTTATTGTTCGGAGCCAATCTCTCTACGTTATCCCCTGGTAGAGCTTCTGACCGCAATCCTCTTTGGAAGCATTTACATGTGTTTTGGCTGGACCGTGCATACTCTAGCCGGGCTGATTTTTACCTCCCTTTTAGTGATAGTGACTTTCACTGATATTGAAGCAGGCATAATTCCCGACTTCATTACCTATCCCGCCCTAGTGGCAGGACTTATATTGAGTTGGTTTACCATTGGTTTCCAGGATTCTTTTGTGGGAGCCCTGATATTGGGCGGGGTGTTTTTGATAGTAGCCCTCATATCCAGGGGAGGAATGGGTGGAGGGGATATCAAGCTAGGAGCAGTTATCGGTGCCTTTGTGGGTATACCGGGGATTTTATTGGTCTTTGTGATTTCTTCCCTGCTGGGAGGTATTTGGGCTCTAGCTCTATTGATAAGCAGAAAGGTTGGGCGCAAATCCGCCATCAAATTCGGCCCCTTCCTGGCTCTTGCGGCCTGGATGGTTTGGATGTATGAAGAGGAAATAGTCAGTCTTTATTTACTTTTTCACTCTGGATAGAGCTGGGTTTTACCTTTTCCTAGTTTTCAGTCAAGCCTGTTTCATCTTCCTGCTTGATCTTGCGCATTTCATAATACATCATGGTGGCTGATAGGCAAACAGCCAGGAAGTCAGCTATTGGAGCAGCTCTCCATACTCCCTCCACTCCCCAAAACCGGGGTAAAATAATCAAGAGCGGAATAAAAAACAGCACTTGCCGGGACAGGCTTAAGACCGCAGCTTGCCGAGCTTTGCCCACGGCCTGGAAATAGGTAGAGCTTACCACTTGAAAGCCAACAATAGGTATTAAGGCCATATAAGTGAGCATTGCATGAGTAGTTAAAGCGGTTAGAGCAATATCTCCCTCGCTGAAAAGTCCTACCAATTGCTGGGGCCAAATTCGCAGGACCAGGTATCCCAAGAGGGCAATAAAAGTACCGCCTCCTACCGCCAGTTTCCAAGTTTTTGCCACTCGCTGGTATTGACGGGCTCCATAATTAAAGCCAATAATTGGTTGAGCGCCTTGAGCCAAACCCAAAACGGGCATAAACAACATGGTGGCTATACTCATTATTATGCCGATGGCTGAAAGAGCAAGATCTCCGGAATAAGTTATCAGGGTTTTATTGAGGATAACCTGTTGGATACTGGAAGCAATTTGCATAGCGAAAGGAGCAAAGCCAATGGCCATCATGCTGGAGAGTATGGGCCAGGTAGGCTTCAGGTTGGCCAGTCTAAGCTTAACCAGGCTTTTTCCCCTGAGATAATAACTCAAAACCCAGAGAGCGGAAAGGAGCTGGGCCAATATGGTGGCTAAAGCCGACCCCTTGATTCCCCATCCCATTATGAATATAAAGACATAGTTGAGAGCTATATTGGCTCCTGCTCCCAGTAGTTGGGTATACATGGCCATTTTGGGGTTGCCTTCGGCTCGGATAAAATTATTGACTCCCATACTGAAGGAGCCAAAAACAGCACCCAGCATAATGATTTGGGTATAATCCCGGGCATAGGGCATTACCTCTGGACTAGCTCCACAGATAGTTAAAACCGGCTCAGTAAAAATAAAAAAAAGGGTAGCGAAAATGGCTGGCAGCAATATGATCATAGTAACAGCATTTCCAGCAATTTTTTCCGCTGCTTCCTTGTTGTCTTCACCCAGGCGAATTGATATTAAAGCGGTAGCCCCTACACCCACTAAGATGGAGACTGCCATTAAAATTACCATTAAAGGAAATGCTACCGTAGTAGCTGCAATAGCTATAGCTCCAATTCCTCGGCCTACAAATATGCGACCAACTATATTATAGAGGGCATTTACTGACATTCCTACAATAGCCGGCAGAGAAAAAGTCCAGAGCAAGCTGCCAATATTGCCTTCTTTCATTTCTATAGAACGATCCATTGCGGACCTCCCTTTGTAGTAAAACTGAAAATCTTAGTAAGAATAAAAAACATTGCAAGGGTTAATATTAAGTTAACTGGGTTCCGAGGTTCGCCAGAAAAAATCATTATATCATATTATTGTTTCATTTAAGGCTGGCTATCAAATCTAAATAAGATTATATCAATATACGCATATGGTCAAATACTTTTTTAAAGGATATTGTCCTGGTCAATTAAAATTCATAAATACTTTGTAGAAGTAGAGTAAATTATGATACAATTCCCTAAGTAAAAGCTTGTATTAGCTTCATATTAATGCTAATATAAGCATGGAATTATATTTTACTTAGGACTACTAGCGTAAGGTAAGGAGTGATAGATATGGAAATTATTAAAACTGAATCTTCAACCATCGATGATTTGAAACAATTGATGAAAGAACAGAACCTTAAGGGAAATGATCTGCGTATTACTGGTCGTATCGGCTGAGGTGGCATGTCATTTAATCTGGTCCTGGATGGGCCAGCAGAAGGTGATCGGGTAGAGGAGCATGATGGTATTAAATTTGTGGTAGAAAATAGTCTTTTTGAACAGTTTGGACCCTTTATTCTCTCATCATTCAAAAGTGGTTCCCAGGTATTCCTGCAGTTAAAGGCAGAGAAACAGGCTCCCGTCAGTGGAGGTTGTGACTCCTGTTCATCCTGCGGCTAATACCGTCCTAAGCGATGTTTTAACAAACCTGTCGGATTATTTTGCGGCAGGTTTGTTTATTTTGTGGGAGAAATGATTTTGATTCCCGGCTCCTATTCATTTATATTTAGTAAGGAGATGTCTAAAATATTTAAATTTGTTATTGATGTTTTATAAAGGAGTGTCGAGGATGTTATTATACCTGGTAGATTTACTACTGATCGGACTGATTATTGTTTTATCGATGAGGTACTTAATGCAGCGACAGATAGATATAGAGATTAAAAAGCTGTATAAAGATACTGAGCATGGGGATGAGCAGGTTATAAAGGAGGAAGATCTACAGGTTTTACCTCCAGTGCTGCAGAAATGGCTGCGATCTTCTGGAGTAGTGGGGAAAGAGAGGGTGCAAAAAGCCAAGATTAAGCAAAAAGGTCAGTTGAGAATCTCACCTGAGGCTGCTTGGAAACCCTTTAGCGCTGAACAGTATGTAAATTATGCAGAACCTGCTTTTATATGGCAAGCTAAGATAAAGATGGCCCCCTTTGTTCTTACTTATGGTCTGGATAAATACCTGGATGGACAGGGAAATATGACCATCAAATTAATGTCCGTATTCACTTTAACCAATGCATCTGGCAGCGAAATCAACCAGGGCTCACTGCTCAGATACCTGGCAGAAATAATGTGGCAACCCAGCGCTGCTCTCAGGGATTATATCCAGTGGGAAGAGATTGATGAAGGCTCAGCCCGAGCAGTGATCAGTTACCGAGGAGTAACGACAGGGGGAGTATTCGGATTTGATCAAGAAGGCCGACCAGTAAGTTTTACTGCTTTCAGGTATCGGGAAAATCAGGGCCGATACACTTTGGATGAATGGCATGTTCAGGTTTCCGATTATAAGGAGTTCCAAAACATCTCTTTGCCGGCCAGGGGAAAGATAAGCTGGATGCTTCCTGAGGGCGAATTTCAATGGATGCAATTGGAGATTAATGAGCTAATATAACCAGGGGAAGGTTCTTCTGTCATATAAGCTATGGCTTATAAACAAAAGAACCTTCCTCTCTCTTCCTACCTTACATGCTTATATATCCTGGTGATATTCTTGTAATGATCTTAAACGATTTATCCCGGAATTGGCTCGGTAAGCGGCAATCCCCCTGGCACTGGCCAGGGCAGCGGCCATGGTGGTGATATATGGAACTTTATATTTAATAGCTGTCTTGCGTATATAAGAGTCATCAGTTTGACTTTGTTTACCCGCTGGTGAATTAATGACTAGATTAAGCTCTCTATTGGTTATTCCGTCAACAATGTTGGGGCGGCCTTCATATAACTTCTTGATCTGTTCAGACTCAATTCCGTTTTCCTGCAGTAATCTATGGGTTCCAGCGGTGGCCTTTATTTTAAAGCCCATTTTCTCAAATTCCCGGGCAGTATGCAAGGCAGCTGCTTTATCCTGGTTATTAACGCTTATCAAAACTGTACCGGACAAAGGCAGAGGAGACTGAGTAGCTTCCTGAGCCTTAAAGTAAGCCAGTCCAAAAGAATCTGCAATTCCCAATACTTCACCCGTAGAGCGCATTTCCGGTCCCAGTATAGGATCCACTTCCGGAAACATATTAAAGGGGAATACAGCTTCTTTAACTCCGAAGTGAGAAATCTTTGGGGAGACTAGGCCGTTCATCGAGTATTGCTGGCCGGTGTAAGCGGCCATAATAATTTCGGTAGCGATTCGGGCCATAGAGATGTTACAGACTTTGGAGACCAGGGGAACGGTGCGTGATGCCCTGGGATTGGCTTCCAACACATAAACCTTATCATCAGCAATGGCATATTGCATATTCATTAAACCAACTACACTGAGTTCTTTAGCTATCTTACGAGTATATTCCTCAATGGCAGCTAAGTGATGAGCCGGGATACTAATGGGCGGAATAACACAGGCGGAATCTCCGGAATGAATGCCAGCCAGTTCAATATGTTCCATAACGGTAGGTACGAAGGCATCAGTTCCATCTGCTATGGCATCGGCTTCAGCTTCAATGGCATTGCTCAGGAAACGGTCAATCAGAATAGGCCTTTCCGGAGTAACTCCAACTGCTGCTTCCACGTATCTACGCAGCGTTTCCTCATCATGTACTACTTCCATACCTCGACCGCCTAGTACATAGGAAGGGCGCACCATCAATGGATAACCTATTTTGTCTGCTATATCCAGGGCTTCGTTCAGATTAACTGCCATGCCTGATTCGGGCATGGGAATACCCAGCTTATCCATTATATGGCGGAAGCGGTCCCGGTCTTCCGCCAGATCGATGGTATCAGGAGTGGTGCCCAGAATATTAACTCCTGCTTGTTCCAGTTCGGATGCAATATTCAAGGGAGTCTGACCTCCAAACTGGATGATTACCCCTAATGGTTTTTCTTTTTCGTATATGCTCAAAACATCTTCTACCGTAAGGGGCTCAAAATACAACTTGTCCGAAGTATCATAATCAGTAGAAACGGTTTCTGGGTTACAGTTGACAATTACCGTTTCATAGCCTAAATTTCGAAGGGCTAATGCAGTATGCACGCAACAGTAGTCAAACTCAATCCCCTGTCCAATCCGGTTGGGTCCCCCGCCCAAAATCATGACTTTAGGACGGTCACTGGATGAGGTCTGATCAGGAGCATTGTAGGTGGAAAAATAGTAAGAGGCGTTTTCTACCCCACTAACCGGGACTGCTTCCCATCCTTCCACTATGCCCAGCTGAGTGCGTTGTTGACGAATATCTTTTTCCGGTCTATTTAAAAGTTGGGCTAAATAACCATCAGCAAAGCCATCTTTTTTAGCCTTAATTAATATTTCATCTGGCAGTATACTGTTGTGGTATTTGAGAATTTCCTCTTCCAGCATCACCAGGTCTTTCATTTGTTCAATAAACCAGGGCTTGATATGAGTGAGCTCATACAAATGCTGTACTGACGCCCCTTTGCGCAGGGCTTCGTACATTATAAACTGCCGTTCACTGCTGGGTTCTATCAATAGGGACAGCAGATCTTCCAGGGAGCGCTGGTTAAAGTCCTTGGCAAAGCCCAGGCCATAGCGGTTTATCTCCAGGGAGCGAATAGCCTTTTGAAAAGCTTCTTTGTAGTTTTTGCCTATGCTCATAACTTCTCCCACCGCCCTCATTTGAGTACCCAGTCTATCATGAGAACCGGGGAACTTTTCAAAGGCCCAGCGGGCAAATTTTATAACCACATATTCTCCGGAAGGGGTATATTTATCCAAGCAGCCATCCCGCCAGTAGGGAATTTCATCCAGGGTCAAACCGGCAGCCAGCATGGTGGATACCAAAGCTATGGGAAAGCCAGTGGCTTTAGAGGCTAAAGCCGAGGAACGGGAAGTGCGCGGATTAATTTCGATTATAACTACCCGGTCGGTTTTAGGATCATGGGCGAATTGAACATTGGTTCCCCCTATCACCTCAATGGCTTCTACTATATCATAGGCGTATTTCTGTAAGCGCTGTTGCAGCTCGGGGCTAATAGTAAGCATAGGGGCCGAGCAGAAGGAATCTCCGGTATGCACCCCCATGGCATCTATATTTTCAATGAAACAAACGGTAATCTTTTGATTTTTAGCGTCACGAACTACTTCCAGCTCTAGCTCTTCCCAGCCCAGGACTGATTCCTCCACCAGGATTTGGCCTACCATACTGGCGGCGATACCGCGATTGGCTATGGTCCGCAGTTCTTCAATATTGTAGACCAGGCCGCCCCCGGTGCCGCCCATAGTATAGGCCGGTCGTATAACTACTGGGTAGCCCAATTCTACAGCAATGGCTTCTGCCTCTTCCACGGTATAAGCGGGTTGGCTGCGGGGCATGTCAATTCCCAGGAGATTCATAGTATCTTTAAAAGCTATCCGGTCTTCACCCCGTTCGATGGCATCAACCTGCACCCCCATTACCTGTACTCCATACTGATCCAAGACTCCGCTTTTATGGAGTTCGGAACTCAGGTTCAAGGCCGATTGGCCTCCTAAGTTAGGCAACAGTGCATCTGGCTGCTCTTTAGCAATAATATCTGTTAGGCTTTTTAGATTAAGGGGTTCAATGTAGGTAACATGGGCGACGTTAGGATCGGTCATAATAGTAGCAGGATTGGAATTTACCAGGATAATCTCATAACCGAGATTTCGAAGGGCTTTACAAGCCTGGGTTCCAGAATAGTCGAATTCACAAGCCTGGCCAATTACAATCGGCCCGGATCCAATAATCAGGATTTTTTTAATGTCAGTTCTTTTTGGCATATTCTACCCCCATTGGTGTAATATTTCGATTAATCAGGGTTCCTTATAGTCTCTACCAAAAACTAATTCTACCATACAAAAAACCAAAAGGGGAATGTATACATGTCCTACCGTTATACTATGGATCACAGGCTGGGCTGTGTCCGAAACCGAAGTTTCGGCACAGCCCCAATAACCTGGTTTTACTGATTGAGGCAGGAACCGTCGCGAAGTCCCATACCGCCATGGCCTTGACTGCGGCCTGCTCCAAGTCCTGCAGCTTGAGCAGTGCCATTACCTTTACCCATTCCCTGACCAGCTCCCAATCTTTGACCTGAGCCAGCTCCTTGGCCCATGCCGCTACCGACACCAAAGCCAGCGCCCATAGCCTGGCCTACCCGTGCTTGACCACTGCCATTACAATTAGCCTGGTTATTTTCCAGAGCCTCAACAATGGAGTTGGCCCGTTCCTGGGTCATAGTTCCGGCCTGGACTTTGGAGGCTAGCCTTTCCTTTTTCATCTCCAGGACTTCAGCCTGAAACTGAGTCAAAACTCCATCTTCCTGAGCTATAGCGCCGTAGGTGTTTCCGGTTTCTGCTCTTTGGGCTACCACCTGTTCTACACTCTTGCCGGTTAATCCTGCCACCGCTTCAGCCGGATTATTGTAAGCAGAGGCAGCCAGTGCGGCTGCTGAACTTACGCCAATGGTCACTACTATGGTGCCCAGAGCAATCCATTTCTTAATTCTGTTCATTTTACAACCTCCTTTTTATTAGAAACCTAATAGCTGTTAAAGGATATTAAGTATCCTTTGTGTATTAATAGTAAAACTTAAATATGGCAAAATTGTGTTTTGTTAAAGATAATTTTATGACAACATAAAAATTACAAGAATAACCGCTATAATATAGCCATGGAGGTGAATATGGTGCCAAGTATACTGATTGCCGACGATAATCAGCAGATTACATCTATTCTGGAGGAGTATGCTAAAAAGGAAGGATATGAAACCTTGATCGCCCTAGATGGTCTGAACGCTTTGCAGCAGTTTCAAGCCAAGCATCCCGATATAGTATTGCTGGATTTAATGATGCCAGGAATGGATGGCTTCAGTATATGTCGAGAAATAAGAAAGACCTCCAATGTACCTATAATAATGATAACAGCTCGGGGAGAGGATTATGAAAAAATTATGGGGCTGGATATCGGTGCTGATGACTATATTGTCAAGCCCTTTTCACCGGCTGAGGTCATGGCCCGGGTTAGAGCCATACTGCGCCGGTTGGAAAGGGAAGAGCCCTGCAGCGAGGGCAAGCTTATCTTTGATAACCTGTTTGTAAGCCTGGAGGATTATTCAGTGGCTATTGATGGGGCTAATATACCCCTGACCAAAAAAGAATTCGAATTATTATGGATGCTGGCAAGCCATAACAACAAGGTGTTCTCCCGAGATAACCTCCTGGATAGCCTGTGGGGGGTGGACTATTATGGAGACAGCAGGACCGTAGACTCCCATATAAAAAGGCTGCGTTCTAAGCTAGATATGTTTCCTCACCCTCAGTGGGAGATCAAAACTATCTGGGGAGTGGGTTATAAATTTGAGGTTAAAAACTAATGTTGAAAAATAAAATTGCGCTTAAATTATCTGCTTACTTTGCCATAGCTTTGCTGGTTTTTTCTTTAATTATTGGAGGCATTTTCTCGGTTTTGTTTAAAAATTATACGGTGGAACTGCAAAGGGCCGAGATGGAGAAACGAGCTACCCAAGTAGCCCAAAGCCTGGGAGAATTAATGCCTATGGGGGGCAATAGCAGGGCGGGAGGTTATGGGGCTTATCTCCGCTTTATAAGTGATATTGCCATAAGTGATGTATGGATAGTGGATCAGAATCTAAATCTTATTACCCGGGGACCAGGAATGGGTACTATGGGCAGAGCCTATGTATATTCGGATTTGCCCGCCGATGCTGGTCAGGTAGTGAACCAAGTCTTCAACGGTAAAACTGCATTTAGTGAAGATTTCAGTGATTTGCTGCAGACTCCCACCCTGACCGTAGGCACGCCTATAATGTCCAAGGGCCAGATAATGGGAGTAGTACTGTTACATTCACCCGTGGATGGAGTTAACCAAGCGGTAATGGACGGGTTTACCATCCTCGGTATCAGCATGCTGCTGTCTATGATACTGGCATTGGCTTTGTCGGTCTTGTTTTCCATTGGCTTTACCAGGCCATTAAATCAGATGAAATCTACCGCCCTGTTGTTGGCCCAAGGTGATTATACGGCTCAAACCGGAATCCGGATGGGTGACGAATTGGGACAATTGGCGGTGGCCTTGGATATTTTAAGCCAGCGCCTGAAACAGGCCAGCCAGGACCGGGAGCGCTTGGAACAGTTGCGAAGTGACTTTGTGGCCAATATTTCCCATGAGTTGAGAACCCCCATCACAGTGATTCGGGGTTCTATGGAAGCTCTGTATGATGGAGTAGTAAAAGATCCTGAACAGGTGAAAAGCTATCAGGAGCAGATACTGTTTGAAACTCGCTTCTTGCAAAGGTTGGTAGGAGACCTGCTGGACTTATCCCGACTGCAGAATACTGATTTTGCTATAGAGAGCCAGGATGTAAACCTGGCCCAGGTACTTGATGATCTAACTCGCAGCATGGGGCATATAGCGGCTGAGCAAGGAGTTCAGCTGGAAGTGGACCAAGATGGCAGTCTGGACCATTTCCAAGGTGACTATGGCCGACTACGACAGATGCTGATGATTTTGCTGGATAATGCCATAAAATTTTCCCCCCAGCCGGGAATAGTACAAATAAGCCTTAAAGATCGAGTAATTTCAGTAATAGATAAGGGAATCGGAATTGAAGCAGAGCATTTGCCTTATATATTTGACCGGTTTTATAAATCGCGCTCTGAGCACAATAAAAGCGGCACCGGCTTGGGACTGGCTATCGCCCAGCAGATCGCCCAGCGACACGAGATCTTGATAACGGTAGAGAGCCAACCAGGTGTAAAAACCGAATTTAAGCTAAAATTTTGACAGGTTCCGAGTTAGGTAGACAGGTTCCTTGTCCCCCTGTCCCACGATTTTTAATCCCACCTTTGGATCCCGGCCCGGATTCCTCTCTTCCCGGAGTTGACATGGGCATAGTCAGCAGTTAAATTTTGTTAGCATTGCCAAGGCTTCATGTATACATAGCAGAGGAGCAATAGAGGTAGTCGATAAAGGAATGGGATTAGAACTAAGGTCGATGAGTCCTATTTAATTGGCGTCAATAAGGGGCCGGTGGAAGCCTATCTGAATATAGAAGAAATAATCGGCCTGGCTCTGAAAAAAGGCGTTGATGCCATCCACCCGGGCTATGGTTTCCTGGCTGAAAACCCGGAATTTGCCCAAAAATGTGTGGATTCGGGTCTGGAATTTATCGGCCCTACTGCGGAAATGATGGAGAAACTGGGGGATAAGATAAAATCCAAACGAGTAGCCCATAAGGTAGGTGTAGCCACCATCCCTGGAGTTGACAAACCCATTCGCTCGGATAAGGAGGCCGTTAGCCTGGCCCGGGAATGCGGGTACCCCATTATGCTTAAGGCATCTGCCGGCGGCGGCGGCTGGGGCATGAGAATTGTTCGGGATGAGACTGAACTCTTGCAGGAGTTTCATAGTGCTCGAAATGAAGCCCGGAAGGCTTTTGGCAGTGATGAGATATTTATTGAAAAGTACCTGGAAAACCCCAAGCACATAGAAGTTCAGATTCTGGGCGATAATTATGGCAATATTGTGCATCTATATGAAAGAGACTGCTCCATTCAAAGGCGTCATCAGAAGGTAATTGAATTTTCTCCGGCTCTGGCCTTGAGCCGGGAGAAAAGAGATGCTATTTGTGCTGATGGGGTAAAGATAGCCCAGGCGGTAAACTATAGGAGCGCCGGTACAGTAGAGTTTCTGCTGGATGGGGAGGGGAATCATTATTTTATTGAAATGAACCCTCGGATTCAAGTAGAACATACGGTTAGCGAAATGGTAACTGGAATTGATATAGTTCAGAGCCAAATCCTGATTGCCCAGGGTTATAAGCTAAAATCCAAGGAAATCGGCCTTCCCAGCCAGAGAGCAGTAAAAGTAAGGGGCTATTCTATCCAGTGTAGGGTCACTACTGAGAATCCCAGCAAGAATTTTGCTCCAGATACCGGAAAAATTGATGTTTATCGTACCGGGTCCGGATTTGGTATCAGACTGGACGGGGGTAACGGGTATACCGGTTCAATAATCAGCCCCTATTATGATAGCCTCTTGGTTCCAGATGCTCTTGCGGGGCTCCAATGCGGTGGGGTATACTAACTACCCCGACAACGTAGTGCGGGAATTTATCCAGGAGTCAGCCGGGGCGGGGATTGATATTTTTCGAATCTTTGATTCCCTTAACTGGTTAAAAGGTATGGAAGTAGCCATTGATGAAACGCTGAAAACCGGTAAGATGGCCGAGGCTTGTGTTTGTTATACCGGAGATATTCTGGATCCCTCCCGGGACAAATATTCCTTGAAGTATTATGTAGAAACCGCCAAAGAACTGGAGAAGATGGGAGCCCATATACTGGGCATCAAGGATATGTCAGGCTTATTAAAGCCCTATGCCGCCTACAGGCTTATCCAGGCTTTGAAAAATGAGATATCCCTCCCGATTCATCTGCATACCCATGATACCAGTGGCAACGGCATTGCTACCGTGCTTATGGCCGCAGAGGCCGGAGTTGACATAGTTGATACCGCTTTTAACAGTATGTCCGGATTAACCAGCCAACCGGCTTTAAATTCGGTAGTAGCCGCCTTGGAGAACACCGGCCGGGACAGCGGCATTAATCTGGATGATATTCAGGAGATTTCTGAGTACTGGACCGATATTCGGCCTATCTACAGCCAATTTGAGTCAGGCCTTAAGTCAGGCACGGCCGAAGTCTATAAATATGAAATTCCCGGTGGGCAGTATTCCAACCTGAAACCTCAGGTGGAGAGTTTTGGACTGGGCCACAAGTTTAAAGAAGTTAAAGAAATGTATAAGCGGGTTAACGAAATGCTGGGGGACATCGTTAAGGTTACTCCTTCCTCGAAACTGGTAGGAGATCTGGCTATTTTTATGGTAAGGAATGATCTAACCCCGGAAAATATTATGGAAAAAGGACGGGAACTGGCCTTTCCCGATTCGGCCTTATCCTACTTCGAGGGCATGATGGGGCAGCCTCTGGGCGGATTCCCTCAGGAACTGCAAGAGCTGGTACTGAAAGGAAGGAAGCCCATTGCTGTTCGGCCTGGGGAATTGCTGGAACCGGTTGATTTTGAATCCATCCGGCAGCACCTAACAGAAAAATATAAGCTTCGGGCATCCCAGCGGGATATGCTGAGTTATGCTCTTTATCCCCGGGTATTTGAAGATTATTTAAGCTTTAAAAATACCTATGGTGATTTAAGCAAAATGAACAGCCCGGTATTCTTTGACGGTATCAATGAGGGTGAAGTCTGTGAAGTGGAAGTAGAGGAAGGCAGAGTATTTATCATTAAACTGGTGGAAATCGGTAAGGTGAGTAAAGATGGAGTGCGCAGGGTTAGCTTCGAAGTAAACGGCAAAGCTCGGGAAATTATCATCATGGATCAACAGTATAAGCCTAGAACCCCCCTAAGCACTACTCTATGGGCTGATCCCGAGAACGAAAATGAAATTGGCGCCAGCATCCCGGGAACAGTTAGCCAGATCCTGATCAAACCTGGAAATTCGGTAAAAAGCGGTCAGAGCCTGATGATTATTGAAGCCATGAAAATGGAAACCCATATCACGGCAACTCAAAACGGAACTATAGTCAGCATCCTAGTGGAAGAGGGACAGCAAGTTAAAACTGGCCAACTCTTGCTCAGAACAGACTGAAAAACAAGGGGACGGTTCTTAAGGGGGTCAATCGGAAGTTTTGCGCACAAAAAGGGCTCAATTATCATTTTTAGTAGATAGTTGAGCCCTTTAAACAGACTGCGCAAAATTTTTGATTGCCCAGAAGAATGAAGTCGCGTTAAGCACCAGCTATGGGGTTTAAATTTTTTTTTAATTCGCCAATTGATGCATAAAAATGGAAAACATAAAACATTTTATGTATTTTATTAGTTTGGTAGTTAGAAAATATGCAATTTTGGGCATACCTCCCCCCTCCCCCAGTAAAGGGGTAATATTCATAGTATTAAGTTTCGATCTTTTCATGGCGAAGCACCTTGATAAAAGGAAGAATGTTTCTCCAGTCTACCGGCACCACAGCCAGGACATATATATACATCTCTGCCCAGTAGCAGGGCAACAATCTCCATGGTGTTTAGCCCTTCATATTTTACGAGGTAGGAAGGACTATTACTAAGTCTTCTGCATAATGCAAGTTTAGTCTTCTTGTTTCTATTGGCTAGAATCCCGTAGTGCCTGATTTTAACAAATCCCTTGGGTAATATATGCATTAAAAAACGTCTTATGAATTCCACTCCGGACAAGGTCAAGAGCTTTTTCTTACTCTTGTCCTTGTAATCTTTAACCCTAATAGTTACTGTATCTTCATCCATGCTGACAAGTCTTTGATTAGATATGGCAATTCTATGAGTGTAACTACCCAAGTATTTTACTACTGCTAAGGGACCTGAGAATGTCCTTTTGGTATAGGTATACCAGTTTAACGTATAGCACTGGTCTATTAATTCCTGGAAAGCTTCTGCTTCCCGATATATTTCGGCACTCCCATAAAAATTTAGTAGTTCTTCACTGTAGTAATTTTTCAGGTGGGACAGGAATTTACCCCGGAAATTTTTAGCCAGTACCTTTACAGGGATAAAGAACTTTTTATTGGTTCTACGCCATTCATTGTATTTTGTAAGTCCGCCGGCCAATACTACCGTATGGATATGAGGGTGGAAATGCAGATTCTGTCCCCAAGTGTGTAAAATAGAGAAAAATCCCGGCTGCGCCCCCAAATATTTAGGATCCTGACAAAGCTCAGATAATGTCTGAGCTACTGCCTGATAACGAAAATATGATTCCCGTGAAGATTCCGGGCTGTCTTTTAGTTCAAAATATAGTATTAGTTCTTCTTCTGTTTGCTTGTATACAAGCAAACAGAAGAACCGTCCCCTTGTTTTCTGGGAGGGGGCATGGTAGTATTTATATAAAAAAGAAAGAAGGAGGGAAAATGCCCAGGCAAGCCAGGGAAAAAAGTAAAACCGGTGTTTATCATGTTATGGTGAGGGGAATAAATCGCCAGCAGATATTTCATGACCAAGAAGACTTCAGAAAATATTTGCGAATCTTACAGCGGAGCAAGGAGCTTAGTAAATACAAGCTATTTGCTTATTGCTTGATGATTAATCATGTTCATTTGTTAATACAAGAAGACCAAGAAGAGATATCTCAGGTGATGAAAAGGATAGGAACCAGTTATGCCTGGTGGTACAACAGAAAATACCATCGTACTGGGCATGTTTTCCAGGACCGATATCGAAGTGAAAAGGTAGAAGATGATCAATATCTGCTAACCGTGATCAGGTATATTCACCGGAATCCAGTAAAAGCAGGTATATGCAGGATGCCACAGGAATACCCATGGAGTAGCTGTGCTTCCTATTATGGCCAAGAGGATTATCCCTTAAATTTGATTTATAGTGAACTAATTTTGCAGATTTTTGGTCAAGATATTGATAAAGCCCAGCAGAGATTTCGTGATTTCATGGAAGAAGATAATGAGGATTCTTGCCTGGAGGATAATAGTCCGTGCAAAATGGAGGATGAGGTATTATATAGAGAAATAATCAGAATAATGGGCAACAGGCCCCTTGAAGATCTCCAACTAATGCCTAAAAAACAGCGAGACTGGATACTTAAGCAATTAAAACAGATAGAAGGAACCAGTTTGAGGCAAATATCCAGAGTGACTGGAATAGGTCTTAATATAATATTTAAAGCTTAAGCCTGGGAGGAGAGTGAAAGATGAAGAGAATAGGAATGTTTTTGCTGGTTAACCTGCTGGTTTTGACCACTATTGT
>LSQX01182275.1_pt2 | contig 22867 bp, 17 predicted proteins | sample 654561 | NCBI WGS metagenome assembly LSQX01 (sample SAMN04489861, study PRJNA283612) | anaerobic digester metagenome | isolation source: 4 biogas reactors fed with cattle manure at either 37C or 55C with and... | place: Denmark: Kongens Lyngby | collected 2014
CCACCCTGCAACTCGTTGATAATTAGCTCTATAACCTGGCGAATATCTAAAGCACGCTCTCTTAAATAGGCGTCTTCCATAGCCGCAAACTTTTGCTCTAAATGCTGTCCCTGGGCGCTTAATGCCCATTCGGCATTATAGCTATGCTCACGAATCAACACTTTACAATCCTGTGCTAGCAAAGGATCGCTTACCAAAAGACTATGCACATTTAATAAAGGCCCTAATTCCTTAGGTGCATCCTGTGGCAACTCTCTCTGTAACGCCTCAAGCTCGTCGTAAACGCACTTAATAGCAGACTCTAGGCGCTCACACTCAGCATCTACCTCAGTCTCTTCGATGTGGTAATGGGGTATGACTAGATCGGCGTCATCCATGATGATGGCTCGCCCGATGACTACTCCCTTGGAGACCCCCTTTCCCCGCAGCAAAAACATTGCTTTGCTTTCGGTAATACTCTCCATCAAAACTCCCTACATTTAAATTGTTATTATTCGCCTTCGCCGAATTTATCGTCAAAAAGATTTTTGATTGCTTCTAGTGCAGCTGCCTCATCAACGCCATCAGCATCAACTGTCACTGTCACTCCCTTGCCGGCAGCAAGCATCATCACACCCATGATGCTTTTTGCATTAACCCGTTGCCCCGCACGCGTTATAAAAACATCACTTTCATATTTAGAGGCTAATTGAGTCAGTTTTGCAGCAGCTCTTGCATGCAAACCTAATTTATTACTAATGACGATATCTATTGTCTGCATGAATAAATAATTCTCATAAACAAATTATTAAAACTACACTACATCAGTAGAAACTAAACTACGGATACTCTTAGTTCCACCTTCTATCACTTTATCAACCAACTCTGTTAATGTATGGGCTCGATAAGCAATCGCAGAGATAACCATCCCCGGATTCACGCCACAAACTAATTGAGTACAAACATGGTGATCATTTAATTTATGAGCTACACGAGTTGCAATATTAGATGGTGTAGCACCGCATAAATCAGTTAGGATAATTATTTCCCTAGCATCATGGTCGTACAAAGCATCAAAGATCGCTTCACCTGCCAAATCAGGACAGCAATCTGCTTGAATATCAAAAGGATAGATATCTATAGCATCTGGAAACACATGGAGCCCTACATCTCTTAAGGCTGACGCCATAGGCTCATGTGCAATGATAGCGATTCGGACCATGATTAACCCTTTAAGATTGAATAACCTTTTCTAGCTGCTCAACAAAATGATTAGCCACATGAAAATCTGTTTGCTCTGTAATCTCTACAAAACAAGTAGGACTCGTGACATTAATCTCTGTGACATGTTGACCAATTACATCAAGTCCAATTAAAAATAGACCTCTACCTGCTAGTCGCTTAGCAATATCTCGCGCCATCGCACGATCATGCTCATTAATAGGTTGAGCTACACCGCGACCGCCAGCTGCAAGATTACCTCGGTTCTCACCGGCTTTAGGGATACGCGCTAACACATACGGAATAGGCTCACCATTAATAATCAGGATACGTTTATCGCCAGCAGTAATATCTGGAATAAACTTTTGCGCCATGATAGTTTGCGTACCGTTAACAGTTAACATTTCAACCATTGCTGAAAAGTTACCATCATTAGGCTTAACACGGAAAATTCCTGTTCCACCCATACCATCTAATGGCTTAACAACAATATCCCCATGCTCCTCATAAAACGCACGTAAACGAGGCATTGAACGACTGACTAGAGTTGGCGCCGTGTATTCAGGAAACTCAGCAATAGCAAGTTTTTCAGGATGATTACGTAAACCCAAACCCGAGTTAAAAATACGCGCACCTTGCTCTTCAGCAAGATCAAAGAGATGAGTACTATAAAGATACTCAAGATCAAAAGGAGGATCCTTTCGCATCAGCACTGCATCAAAATCACTCAATGACATACCCTGTGCTTCACCCTCAAGTCGATACCAATCCGCTTGATGCAAATCAGCTTTCTCTGCCATGCTAAATGGTTGAGCAGAAGTTAACACCTTACCATTTATAATATATAAATCGCTCTGCAAAGAATAACTAAGCTTATGGCCACGAGCCGCAAGCGCGCGCATCATAGCAACAGAGCTATCTTTATAAGCGACTAGAGATTGAATGGGGTCAATAATAAATAAGATATGCACAATTAGTCCTCCAATTGCTTATAGAACTTTATAGCAAAAAATAAGCCTTAGTCCCTGAATATACCAGGGACTAGGGCTACTAGCTTCAAATCGCTTTTAATAATAGAGTTTAAAATTTAAGCTCTACTATACAGCATTACTTTTTGGTCGGGCTAAGAACCATCACCATTTGGCGCCCTTCAAGTTTTGGCATAGAATCTGCTGTACCGAGTTCGATAACCTCGTCACGAACACGTTGCAACATTTCTAAACCAAGCTCTTGGTGAGCCATTTCACGTCCACGAAAACGCAGACTTACTTTGACCTTATCGCCATCCTGTAAGAAGCGCTTAACATTACGCAATTTAACATTGAAGTCACCCTCATCCGTCGCTGGACGGAATTTAACCTCTTTAAGCTGAACAATTTTCTGCTTTGCTCTCGCTTCCTGCTGACGCTTTTGCTCTTGATAGCGGAACTTGCCGTAATCCATCAGACGACAAACAGGTGGCTTGGCATTAGGAGAAATCTCCACTAAGTCAAGTCCAGATTCCTCAGCTTTACGCAAAGCCTCAGGAACTGAAACGATACCAAGCTGCTCACCTTCAGCGTCAATTAAACGGATTTCCGGAGCACGAATATCCGCGTTAATGCGGGTTTGTTTTTCTGTTGCGATATTAATATCTCCTAATAAGTAATTTAAATATCAATAATAAATATTATTATGACTCAGCCTTAACCACTGTTACATCACGCTTAAGCGCAATATCATCGGCTAAACGCTGAATGAAGTCATTTATAGGCATAACACCTAAGTTGTGATTACCACGAGCACGGACAGATACTGTACCGTCTTCGCGCTCTTTCTCACCTACCACAAGAATATATGGTAGTTTTTGCATTGCATTTTCGCGTACCTTTTTGTTGATTTTTTCATTGCGAATATCAGCAGAGGCACGGAAACCTTTGTCTTTTAGCTGCTTAACAACATCTAAAGCATAGTCATCATACTGACCAGAAATAGTACACACCTTGACATGCTCAGGTGCCAACCATGGCGGCATAGCACCGGAATAGTCCTCAATTAGCATACCGATAAAGCGCTCAAAAGAACCTAAAATTGCACGGTGCAACATCACCGGAGTCTTGCGAGTGTCATCTGCAGCAACATACTCTGCACCTAAGCGTTCAGGCATTGAAAAGTCCACCTGAATCGTACCGCACTGCCAGTGACGACCAATCGCATCCTTCAAAGTATACTCAATTTTAGGGCCATAAAACGCACCCTCACCAGGTGATACCTCATACTGACAGCCAGAGTTACTCAAACTCTCCATAAGAGCGGCTTCAGACTTATCCCAAACCTCATCACTACCAATACGCATTTCAGGACGTGTAGCAACCTTGTATAGCACCTCGGTAAAACCAAAGTCCTTATAAACTCGTTGCAATAACTCGGTGAACTTAGCGCATTCCTCTTGGAGCTGATCCTCTGTACAGAATATATGACCATCATCCTGAGTAAAACCGCGCACACGCATCAATCCATGCAAAGAACCTGATGGCTCATTACGGTGACACTGACCAAACTCACCGTAGCGAATTGGCAACTCACGATAAGAGTGCAAACCGGAATTAAATATTTGTACATGACCTGGACAGTTCATCGGCTTTAAACCGTAGACACGGCTCTCAGACTCGGTAGTGAACATATTGTCTTGGTAGTTATCCCAGTGACCAGTTTTCTTCCATAAGGAAATATCCAAAATCTGTGGCGCTTTAATTTCCTCGTAGCCATTATCTGCATAAACGCTACGCATATATTGCTCAACCTGCTGCCAAATTTTCCACCCCTTAGGATGCCAAAAAATAAGACCAGGCGCCTCATCTTGGAAATGGAATAAATCCAACTCACGGCCTAGTTTACGGTGATCGCGCTTTTCTGCTTCCTCAAGCATGGTCAAGTACTGATCCTGCTCTTGCTTAGTAGCCCAAGCGGTCCCATAAATACGTTGAAGCATCTCATTATTAGAGTCACCACGCCAGTAAGCGCCAGCAACCTTCATTAACTTAAAGACCTTTAACTTTCCTGTAGATGGCACGTGAGGACCGCGACAAAGGTCAATAAAATCACCCTCGCGATACATAGTGAGTGACTCAGCCTCAGGAATAGACTCTATAATCTCAGCCTTGTAATCCTCGCCTATCTCTCTGAAAAACTTAACTGCCTCAGGTCGTTCCCAGACCTCGCGCGTGACAATCTCGTCCTTTTTAGCAAGCTCGTGCATCTTTTGCTCGATCTTCTCAAGATCTTCAGGTGTAAATGGACGCTTGTAAGCAAAATCATAGTAAAAGCCATTATCTATAACTGGTCCAATAGTAACCTGCGCATCAGGATAAAGCTCCTGTACTGCATAAGCCATCAGGTGAGCCGTAGAGTGTCGAATAACATCCAGGCCCTCGGGGTCTTTCGCAGTAATGATGGATAAAGCTGTATCTTGCTCAATCAAATAGCTGGTATCAACTAAGCGACCCTCAGCGTCTGTCGTCGTGTCGCCTTGCGTGGAAATCGTAGAGATTTTACCAGCAAGAGCTGCCTTAGCAAGGCCAGAACCAATAGACGCTGCAACATCATGAACAGTGACGGGCTGATCAAATTGTCTGATAGAACCGTCGGGTAAGCTTATATTAATCATCATTTACCTTAAAACACAAAACGCGACCATAAGAAAAGTCGCGTCACAAAGACATCTCTTTGTATTAATTAGCACCCCTCATTTTACCACTTCTCTATTAGAAAATTAAGTTTTAAGCTCCAAAGTCCGCTATTTCCCAAGCCTAATCACACAATTTGTGGCAAATTTGTATTTATCAATGCAATGAAACTAATATGGTAAAATCCAGACTAATTTAAAAACACACTGATTTTTAAGACTATTACAGCATGAGCAAATCAATTTCCACCCTTATATTGCTAGGCGTTTCGGTACTGATAGTACTTTATATTTTAAGTGCCTTTCATAAAGTATTTAATCGCGAGAGCATTCATGAGCAAATGGCGGCGCTTAACACTGAAACTGAAGGTGAGTCGCAAGCAGTTACATCACCTACTACCGAAGCTGTAGCACAAAGTATCGCCGACCTAAACGAGCAAATCATAACATCAACCGCAATTGCCATTGACGAAAATACTAAAAGCGATTCAGCCAATACTGATACTGTTGCGGTTACCGAAGAAGCACCCGAGGAAACCAGCATTTCTGAATTGACAACGGAGGAGTTAGCAATTGACTCAGCCGTCTCACCTGGTGAGATACTTCGTGAAAAGCCTCACCTACAAAATGCCCTTCCCCCGATTCCGCAGGCTCCACCACGACCAGAGGGCTCAGCAATAGTTACCGCACCATCCGTAGAGTCATTTTCTCAGACAGGCAATAGCATTGGATCTTTTCCAACGCCAATCACTAGTTCTGACGCCGTAAGCAGCGATTCTTTCAGCAATGCTGGTAGTAGCTCATCCTTTCCGGCACCGTTCATACCAAGTACTGACCACTCAACTAATAGCCCTCAAAGCTCAAGCAGCTTCCCTGCACCACGCTAATCGCTAATTATTCACTCAAAAATGGCCGAGATATTTAAAATATCACGGCCATTTTTTTGAGCTTAAATAGTGAGCTTAATTAATGCTTTAGATTACTGCCAACATCACCATTACTGGCAGCTTTGCTGGCTAATGCCTCAGCAGCCATCTTCTCAATCTCTTCCTCAGTTAAAGGCGTAGGCATGTACTCAAGCGCCTCTTCAAGCACCTTATCAATCCACTTAACAGGAACAATTTCTAGACCATTTTTGACATTCTCAGGAATATCCTGCAGGTCCTTAACATTTTCCTCAGGGATTAGCACCTTCTTAATACCGCCACGAAGAGCTGCAAGTAGCTTTTCCTTAAGACCACCAATTGCCAACACCTCACCACGAAGCGTGACCTCACCAGTCATCGCCACATCAGCACGAACAGGAATACCTGACAAAGCTGATACTAAGGCTGTCGTAATAGCAATACCGGCTGACGGACCATCTTTAGGAGTAGCACCTTCAGGTACGTGAATATGAATATCTTTCTTTTCAAAAAGACTATCAACCAAACCCAAGCGATGAGAGCGCGATCTAACGACAGTACGAGCCGCCTGCATTGACTCCTTCATCACATCACCCAACGAACCGGTGTACTGAATCAGCCCCTTACCGTTGACTGCTGCAACCTCGATAGTCAATAAATCACCACCAACCTCAGTCCAAGCCAAACCAGTTACTTGACCTACTTGATTTTCAACTTCGGCTAAACCAAAGCTAAAGCGTCTTACGCCTAAGTAGTCTGATAAATTATCAGAATTAACAACGACTGTATTTTTGGCAGTAGCAACTGCCGCAGCTTTTTTAGCAGCAGCTTTACTAGCAGACTTTTTAGCCGCAGTTTTAGCAGCCTTCTTGGCTGTCGCAACCTTGGACTCATCCGTGATAATTTGCTTAACAACCTTGCGACAGATTTTACCGATCTCACGCTCTAAAGAACGAACACCAGCCTCTCTCGTATAGTAGCGTACGATGTCACGAATAGCTGACTCGTCAACAGTCAACTCACCTTCCTTTAGACCATTATTTTCCATAGACTTCGGAACTAAATGGTTGGTCGCAATCGCTACTTTCTCATCTTCGGTATAACCAGAAAGACGGATAACTTCCATACGATCCAACAAAGCAGGTGGAATATTAAGCGTATTACTAGTCGCAACAAACATCACATCTGAAAGATCAAAATCAACTTCAGCATAATGGTCTTGGAAAGTATGATTTTGCTCAGGGTCCAAGACTTCTAATAAGGCAGAGGCAGGATCACCTCGGAAGTCGGTACCCATCTTATCAATTTCATCCAATAAGAACAGAGGATTACGAACAGCAACCTTAGTCATATTTTGCAAAATCTTGCCTGGCATCGCACCAATATAAGTACGACGGTGACCTCGAATCTCGGCTTCATCGCGTACACCACCAAGCGCCATACGCACATACTTGCGATTAGTTGCTTTTGCAATGGACTGCCCCAAAGAAGTCTTACCAACTCCAGGAGGTCCAACCAAGCACAAAATAGGCGCCTTGATTTTATCCACGCGCTGCTGCACAGCTAGATACTCAAGGATACGCTCCTTAACGCGCTCCAGACCATCATGATCGGCATCCAAAATCTCCTCGGCATCAAGCAAAGAACTATTGACTTTGCTTTTCTTCTTCCAAGGTAAGGCAACTAGAGTCTCGATGTAATTACGAATGACACCAGCCTCGGCAGACATAGGAGACATCAAGCGAAGCTTTTTAAGCTCGCCATCCGCCTTTTTACGAGCCTCAGCTGACATACGAGCAGATTCGATTTTATGCTCTAACTCCTCAAGATCGGCACCATCTTCGCCCTCACCCAATTCCTTTTGGATAGCTTTGACTTGCTCATTGAGATAATAGTCGCGCTGACTCTTTTCCATCTGCTTTTTGACACGCCCGCGGATGCGTCGCTCAACCTGCAGAATCTCTATTTCATTTTCGATATGATTAAGCAATAACTCTAAACGAGCATTAATATCTAATTCTTCTAATGCTTCTTGTTTTTGCTCTTGCTTCATCGGCAAGTGTGAAGCAATCATATCAGCTAAACGATGAATATCATCCATCGCGCTAACAGAGCCAACTATCTCTGGCGCGAGCTTTTTGTTTAACTTAACATACTGCTCAAATTGTGAGGTGATAGTACGACGCATTGCCTCTAAATCTGGGCGCTCTTCACTTGAGGGCACAATAGGAAGTGCATCAACTACATAGTACTCACCAACATCATTAATTGACTCTAAACGAGTACGCTGAATGCCCTCAACAAGTACCTTTACAGTACCATCAGGCAACTTCAAAAGCTGTAGAATATTAGCAACCACACCCATCTCATAAACATCTTCGGGCAATGGCTCATCTTTATTAGCAGCTTTTTGAGCAACCAACACAATACGCTTATTACTAGTCTCTACAGCTTCTTCTAAAGCGGCAATCGAGCGAGGGCGTCCAACAAATAGTGGAATCACCATGTGTGGAAAAATCACCACATCACGCAAAGGTAATAAAGGTAGTTGTACTGGCAACTCAGGTANNCAGGTAATAAAGTAGTGTTTGACATATTTTCCTGTCCTAGCAAAAGACTGTTAATGACAACAATGGGGCTTAAACACGAAAGTTCAAGCCCCATATCGTCACTGTCGGACAAATTTTAATAAACTTGTAAGATGGGATCAGCTAAGAAACTTGAGTAGTTGATTCACTAATGTCGTCATCATTTTGAACACTAGATCGTGTACCTTCGATCATAATCGGAGCAGATACACCTTCAACAGCCTCTTTAGTAAGAATAACTTTACTAATCTCTTTACGAGAAGGTAAGTCAAACATCACATCTAAAAGACTATTTTCGACAATAGAACGTAAACCACGAGCCCCTGTTCTGCGCTCAATCGCACGCTCAGCAATCGCAACCAATGCATCATCATTGATCTCAAGCTCAACTCCTTCCATAGAGAAAAGATGCTGATACTGCTTAATCAAAGCATTTTTTGGCTGAGTCAGAATTTGCATAAGCGCATCCTCATCAAGCTCTTTAAGAGTAGCGATCACGGGCAAGCGACCAACCAGCTCAGGGATCAAACCGAACTTGATAATATCACTCGGCTCAACCATCTCGAACAACTCACCAACTGACTGCTGCTCTTTAGAGCGGACAGACGCACCAAAGCCAATCCCAGACTCTGCTGTACGGTTTTGGATGACCTTCTCAAGACCATCAAAAGCACCGCCAACAATAAATAATATGTTACTCGTATCTACTTGAATAAAGTCTTGATTAGGATGTTTTCGTCCACCCTGTGGTGGCACTGATGAAACAGTACCTTCGATCAGCTTAAGCAATGCTTGCTGCACACCCTCACCTGAAACATCGCGAGTAATTGATGGGTTTTCAGACTTACGTGTAATCTTATCAATCTCATCAATGTAAATGATGGCCTGCTGGGCCTTGTCAACATCATAGTCGCAGTTTTGTAGCAACTTGGTAATGATGTTTTCAACGTCTTCACCAACATAACCTGCTTCGGTTAAGGTAGTCGCATCGGCCATTACAAAAGGGACATCTAATAAGCGCGAGATTGTTTGAGCTAATAATGTCTTACCCGAACCGGTCGGACCGATGAGTAAGATATTACTTTTTGATAGCTCAACTTCGTCATCTGCCTTGCTTTGCTGATGGCGAATTCTTTTATAGTGGTTATAAACTGCCACTGATAAATTACGCTTAGGCTTATCCTGACCAATCACATATTGATCTAAATGCGCCTTAATCTCTTGAGGCGTAGGAAGCTCTTTCTGAAAGTTCTCTTTAAGTGATTCGCGCACAGAGTCAGAGATCAACTCCCCACTCATCTCAATACACTCATCACAAATGTAAGAGTTATTAAGGCCCTTGATGAGGTGTCTGACCTCATCAGCGCTTTTTGCACAAAAAGAACACTTCACATGCTTATCCGAAGATGAGCCATTTCTATTCATCATACTGTCTGCTTAAAAATAACCGGTAATTACTACTCTCGCTTAGAAAGCACCTGATCCACAATACCAAATTCTTTGGCTTGCTCTGGATCCATATAGTGATCTCGCTCAGTGTGCTCACGAATAATATCGATTGACTGACCACTATGCTTAGCTAGTAACATGTTCAAGCGATCACGTAAACTTAAAATCTCACGTGCCTGAATATCAATATCAGTTGCTTGACCTTGAGCGCCACCTAACGGCTGGTGAATCATAATGCGAGAGTTAGGTAAACTAAAACGCTTACCCTCTGCACCCGCATTTAGCAAAAAAGCACCCATACTGGCAGCTAATCCCGTACACATAGTAGAGACATCCGGTTTAACAAACTGCATCGTATCGTAGATACCTAAACCCGCATAAACACCACCACCAGGTGAGTTGATGTACAGAGAAATATCTTTGTTAGGATTCTCAGACTCTAAGAATAGCAACTGAGCTACTACTAAATTTGCCGTTTGATCATTGACCTGTCCGACCAGAAAAACGACGCGCTCTTTTAATAAACGAGAATAAATATCGTAAGAGCGCTCGCCTCGACCCGACTGCTCTACTACCATAGGGATGTAGCCTAAGCCCGCAGGGCGGACCGACTCATCACCATGGATAGAAGCGTAAAAATCAGTAAATCGACGATCCATTAAGCTTGTCCCATTAACTCTTTAAAAGGTACAACTTCTTGAGTCACTTTACCTTTAGATAAAAGGAATTTAATGACGTTGTCCTCTAACACTAAAGCCTCAAGACCAGCGCGTTGCTGTGCATCACTCAGGTAGTGAGCAACAACTTCCTCTGGTTTCTCGTAGTTTTGTGCGAATTCCTCGATACGCTCACGAACTTGCTCAGGCGTAGCTTGTAACTTTTCTTGCTCAACAATATCAGCAACTAAAAGACCTAAACGAACACGACGCTCAGCTTCAGGCTTAAAAGTTTCTGTTGGGATTTGAGAGAAGTCAAAATCCTGCATACCTTGAGAAGCGAACTCTTGACGTAAGCTATTGATACGCTCTTGAACTTCATTGTTAACCAAAGCATTTGGCACTTCGAAATCAACAGCATTAACTAGTACGTCTAAAACAGCACCCTTGGTACGCTGCATTAAACGATTGTCACCTTCACGCTTGATATTAGCAAGAATCTCTTCACGTAACTTTTCTACGTCACCTTCTTCTTGACCTAAAGACTTAGCAAAATCAGCGTCTACTTCAGGTAATACAGCAATGGCAACTTCTTTGACAGTGATAGTGAACTCAGCAGTTTTTCCAGCAACTTCCTGACCTTGATAGTCTTCTGGGAAGTTAAGCTCAAAAGTTTTTTCTTCGCCAGCTTTTAGACCAGCTGCAGCTTCTTCAAACTCAGGCAGCATCATGCCACGACCTAACACAAAGTTAAAGTCCTCAGCCTTACCACCTGCGAACTCCTCACCATCAATTTTACCAACAAAGTCAACTAACAAGCGATCGCCATCTTGTGCTTCACGACCCTCTTCAGCTTGGTAATCAGCACGTTGCTCACGCAGAATCGATAAAGTATCTTCGAGTTGCTCATCACCGATCTCAGCGGTGTACTCAACTAATTCAAGTTCCTCTAACGCAGGGATTTCAATAGCAGGATATACTTGGAACTTAGCGGTAAACTCTAGCTTACCCTCTTCCTTTTCACCGTCTTTGTCAGAAATCTCTGGGAAACCAGCAACACGAAGCTCAGTTGCGTTGATAATTTTTTCAAACTCTTCGCCCACACGCTTATTAATTATGTCATAGCGAATGCTAGGACCGTGTGAACGCTCAACAACTGCTAAAGGTGCTTTGCCTGGACGAAATCCATCAACCTTGACCTTGCGAGCGACTTTTTGTAATTCCTTTTTAACCTCAGCCTCGACTTCATCAATTGATAAAACTAAATCTACCTGACGCTCCAGGCCCTCAAGAGTTTGAACTTCCATTGTATTTCAACCTTTATCTAATGGTTTGATTAATATTTATAAAATTAGTTAACCCTATATTCTACATTGTAAAAACAAAATTGTTCTACAAATTAGCTGCTCTAGAGCTAAAACATATACTAACTAAGGCCTAGCAATCGTTTTTTCAATAGCTGACATTTAAAAACCTACAGCACCGCCAACACCGATCCCGATACCTGTGCTACTGCTGCCGCCCACACCGAATCCACCGCCAACGCCGGCACCACCATAACTACAGGCACTAGTCAACAAAACAGCTACTAATAATAAGTACTTGAACATACTCATAGCATTACCTCTAAAACCTAAAATAGTTAGTGAGAATCTATACGTATAGATATCATTTTTAACATGATAACGAATGCAGCTTCGCAATATTCTGTGTAAAATACTTTTTGAATACAATTTGCATTGCAGCATAATTTTAGTCATAACTCAGATGCACTATAATTTATACTCAGTTCACTGCAATTAGCTGCAGATATGCATTAGACCTACCGACCTATTACAAGAGGAGTAATCATGAGCGAAAATCAAGTAGATCCTACTGAGAGCAAAACCACAACACCAGAAACTGACAAAGAGTTAGTAAATACCCCCCCTAAAAAAACCATTTTTAGTAATGGTACCTTTGTGATAGCGTTGATTGTTTTAGCTCTTTTTATCGCTTTATTCACATGGTCTGTCAGCTTTTTATCGATGTTTTTCGGAGCCGTCGGCGCGTTAATTATGGTTGCTAAGGATAGCCTTACCAATCCATCGGAACTACGCTTTGCTAAACTAGGTGAGGCTTGCTGCCGATTAAGCGATGAAAACTTTGCTTATGTCGCCTTACGTGCGGTTATCGGCATGCTAACTGGTACTGCATTGTACCTAATCGCTTTCCAAAACGTCTCTGCACCATGGACTGCGATTGCAGTATTAAGCATGTTTGGTGGTTTAGTGTTTGACCGTCTTTTATTTGCTAAAAAGAGTGCCTAAAGTCTAGTCAATAGCTTCCCACTCGATCGTCATACTATCGTTAGTCCCCTGCTCTATGATAATTGGTGCAGGGGATTTTTCTTGCCCTTCCGGTGCTAAGTCAATCATCGATTCAAGCCTTTGTATTTCTATCACTTTAAGTGCTTCAGCTTCTTCTGACGCTACTGGCCTATTCATCTCAAGAGGTACCCCATCGACTTCAATCGCATCAAGTGTACCGCCTATTTTGAAACGCTGAGTTAGCCCCTGCTCCATCGGACTACGGAGTAACCACTGTGACAAAAAGGCCGCTACGCCAACCGCTGGATTAACTAATACGCCGGTTAGCACAGCAGTACCACTCATATCTAAACGCGGCACAGCAACCACATCCAGATCAATCTCATCGGTTCGTAAATTCCCCTGACCTTGGGCCGCGATACCGACAAGAGGGCTATCTAACCTAAAGTCCGGCAGCCATAGTCGCCCTTCTTTAAGCCCCAAATGAAACCGTAGATAACTGTAATTCATTGAATTAGTACCTTGATTTATAAAAATCTTATTCATTTGCGGTAATTTACTCAAAGCCTGCAAAGACAACAGTGATAAAAGCCTGGTTCCCCCATTGCCTACATTATTGATATGGCCATCTCTTAACGTACCCAACACATTTATTTCTAAATCATCAGGTTTAAAATTTAATAAATCATGAATCAGCAAACCACCCTGAATATCACCATGGCCAGTCAATAGCTCATCGCTAACAGACAATGCTTTCAACAGCCCATCCATGCTAATCGTATTAATATTGAAACTTAAATCCGAGATTAGCTTTTCATTTTTATTGTGCAAATACGCAGCACCATAGAGATGTCCACCCTCATCCTGAATCGCTAATTTATCAAGTCGCCAGTTGGTGAGATCCTCTGCTTCACCAGACGCCTCAATATTTTCAAACTGATATTTATAAAAACGCAGATCCTTAACCTTGAGTGCCAATCGATTAATTTTCCAAGGAGCATCTGTATCACTCACGGTTAGCTCTTTACCTTCAGCTTCAACCTCATCAGCATATAAATCCCCACCCACATGATTAACACGCCAATGTAAATGATCAAAATCAGCCTCTACATCATAAAGACCCACGCTATCTGCACTTTCAGTCAATACCAAACTCCCTTTAACTGTTGGGCCTGAAAGCGCTAAAGGAATACGTTTAAACCCTTCCAAGCGGCTTTGTAGAGTAACATCAGGAAACTCAAAACCACCCAAAATTAAATTCTTGGCATGTACATCAAACCCCTCAACCAACTGATTTGATCCATTTCCATCAGCAAAACCAAAATTATCTATCCAGTGAACTAAGGACTCTACTTCTAATTGATTAATAGAACCTTGAAAAGACAAACCTTGTTCAGGCGCAATTGGCTCCTCATTAAAGGCAATTGCACCACGTTTAAACATCAACTCCTGCCCCTCACCAGAGCTAAAATCTGCCTTAAATTGAGCGACACCCTGCTCATAATTGACCGCCAACTGATCCGCATAACTTCCGTTATGTTGTCTTTGTCGCTGCCACTGCACCACTAAAGGGATACTTTCTACTGCTGGTTTTATATATAAACCGGGATAATCAATGGCCATCCCAACTAAATGACTGTTCAGCTTCGCATCAAAGGCATTATTTTCTAAAAACTTAATTTCCAGGCCATAAGGTGTCAGCCCCTTAAGCTGTCGTAGACCATTGAGAGGATAAGCTTCATAAATACCTTCGCCGCTAAATTGCCCATTAATAGTTAAACTATGACCGGGACGACCGATATCACCACTTAGCTCTGCCGGACCGCCAACAAAATGAGCATTGAGCTTATTGATACTAAGAAATTTCTCATTAAAACTAAGTGATCCACTAACATCACTAGCGTTAGGAAAACTTGGGTTGAGCCTAAACTCCGCATCGTGAGTGTAAAGATTGCCATTGAGCGTCGCTGTCTCTAAATCATTAAGCGGTATATCTATACTTAATCCTGCCCGTAAGTCACCTCGTGCCTCACTTTCGTCAAGGGCGTAATTCAGCAAAGCATTTAATGGCGTTTCTCTCATGAGGACCAAAAACTTTTCAGCCGTCGTCTCTGCATTGGCATCAATATGCAACATGGCATCATTCTCAAGTGAGCTAATAGTTGCATGCAGATTATCATAGTCAATACTTTTGTCACCCGCTAAATTGTCCATCCAACCACGGTTAGCATCAATCAGAATCTCATCGTTAATAAAACGAAATGTGCCATACTCCATGGCCAAGGCTGGCCATTTATCATCTTCTGCTTGATGATGAAAATCCAACTCAAAATCCTTGAAATCAGCCGTAATCTGATTAATGCCTGACTCTGGGGAGCTCCCATAAGGATAATGCTCTGCTAAACCATTGACTAAAAAACGACCATTGTGCAACGTACCACTAGCAAAAGCACCATCTAACCAATCTAGGGCTTGAGCCTCAAGTGCCCTTGGTAAAAATCGTGGTAGATAAGAAGCGGCCAAGTGATGAATCTCGCCTTCAAGCTCAATATGCCCACTTTCGTTGTATGGAAGAGCATGCCACTTGCCACGCGCATTTAATTCAACATGAGGGTCCCTAACTTCTAATTCATGAAAAGATAGAACGGCCAAACTGGCGTCATCCAAGCCATAACTACCCTTTAACTTAACATCTTCTAAAGCAAAATCATGTCGAAAATTAAGCGTCTCGTGCAACCAACCCTTCTTAATTTGAGCGGTAAATTGCAATGAATTATGCTGATGACCATAAGCAAAAAGCATTGCCAGCGCATCAGCAACATCACCCTCAACACCAAAGCTCATTTCCTCAACAACCGCTTGAGGCATTGAGAAATCGGCTAACTGTAAATCAGTCTTAAAGTTTTTCCAATGCCCGTCCTCTAGTTGCGCAAAAAAATCAAATTGCTCAATCACCACCTTTTCGATAGTAAACTTATCCAAGGCACTTGCAAAAAGCTGGCGTGGCTCTATAAAACTACTACTTAGCTTTAAATGACCTGAAGGTTGGCTTCCCCCCTGACTATCTACTTGACTGTAATCAATGAGACTTTCAATTACAAGGTCGCTACTGGAAAGCATATCTGACTGAACAACAATGTGAGTGCTTATCGTTTTATCAACAACATCGACCCGCCCTTTTTTTAAGTTCAAGCTAAAATCATAAATAAGCCCACTATGCTCCTCTGTTGGCTGCTTAATCTCACTCAATAACTCATCCCTTGAGAGGTTTGAAGCGTCCCTAACACTAAGCTGTATACCCTCAACTGACAGATGACCAATCCAAGGGAAAACCTCATCATCTCGAAGCAAGTCAATTTGGCTGCCAAAATCTTGAGTCAAATAACGACTTAAGGTAGCTATAAAGCTGAGTTCACTATCATCATGTTGTTGGCCTACAGGCTCAGGCATTTGACTGAAAGACACATCCGCTAGTGGCAATTGATGCTGACCAATCCAAACATCACCCTCTGGATCAATAATGACAGGTAATTGAGCATGATTAATAGCAACACCGAACAAACCATGCTTCCAAAAGACTTTACCGGGCTGAATAAAAAGATGTAGTTCGTTAATAGAAGCGCGAGGAAGCTGCTTAGCTGTAGTCGTTAACTTAGACTCTTGAAAAGCAATGTCCTTTATAATAAGCTCAGGATTAAGCCCTCGCCAACTAAGCTCAAGCGCACCAAACTTGATCAGCATGCCAGTCTGCTTTTGCACTATGTCCTGTATCGGCTCACGCCACTGCTCTAATCTAGGACTCACATAAAATACTAGCAGTAGACTCAGAGCTACAAAAACGGCCAGTATCAACAAGACAAGATAACTGGCTGTACGCAATAATTTAAAAAAAATTTTGCTCAGGATTGGCACAAGGACTTCCACGGTAGTTTTAAATCGCAGCAATAATCATACTAGAAAATTAAGTTGCGGATAAAATTAAATGCTCAAGATAACATTAACTTAAGACAAGTAGATATGGCAGCTAGACAATACACCTCTCTTCAGGACCCTCAGGCTCTCATAAAGCAAGCCGCCACATGGTCAAACTATCTAGCCAGTCGTCTTTCAGCCGAAACTGGCTTTGAGGAACGCCTGAGTGTGGATATTCAATCTGAACTACTGCCAAGCACAATTGAGGCCTTTTTTGATGAAGAAGTATTAAGTGTACTATCGTCGACCAGTGAGAGTATTGAAGCCAAGCATCAACTTTTAAAGTTTGGCGACATACGCGAGATTTTAGAACACGACGAGTTAGAGCAGCTATTTTCTATTGACAACTGCAAAGCTATTCTCAGAAAGCTACGAAAACGAGTTTTTTGCACCTTAGCAGTACGTGACATTTGCCAAATAGCGACACTGGAAGAAGTCCTAACTGCTATGAGCTATTTTGCTGATCTAGCCGTTAAACATGCTTATAGAGCAGCAATGATGCAACTCATCAAACGTCACGGCCTACCTCTTGACCCTAAAACCAATTTACCACTCGAAATGCTAATTTTAGGCATGGGTAAATTAGGTGGTCAAGAACTAAATGTATCGTCTGATATTGATTTAATAATGCTCTACCCATGCGAAGGTCAAAGCGATTGCGATACGATTGGCTCACGCTCAATTAGTCATGCCGAGTTTTTTGCCAAACTAACTCAGCGAATTGCCAATATTTTGTCTGATCAAACAGCTGATGGCTATGTCTTTAGAACCGATCTTAGGTTACGCCCTGATGGCGGTGGCAGTGCCTTAGCTTGGAGTTTGGAGAGTCTTGATGACTATCTTCTCAAGCAAGGCCGTGAGTGGGAACGCTATGCTTGGTTAAAAGCACGGGCCATTCAACTCAAAGCATTTAAAAATAGCCAAGACCAATACTATATTCATCAGTTTTTGAGTATTCAATCACCCTTTGTCTTTAGAAAGTATATCGACTTTGATAGCCTAGCGGCTTTGCGAAGTTTACGCGAACAAATTCGCGAGGAGTGGAACCAACGCGCGCATAGTCGTTCACTATTAGACAGTCAGCGCAACATTAAATTAGGCGAAGGCGGTATCCGTGAAATTGAGTTCATTGTGCAACTAGCGCAATTAGTTCGCGGTGGACAAATGCCCTCATTACGTCAATCCAGCTTTTTTGACGCACTAGAAGCTGAAGCCCAGACCAACATTATTGACGAGGAGCAACATCAGCTTCTTGAGGCGGCTTATCGCTTCTTAAGACGACTTGAGCATTTACTCCAATACAAAAATGATCAACAAACCCACTTATTGCCAGACAACGATGAAGACTTAGCACGTTTAGCCAACCTGTTTGCTTTAGAGTTAGTAGAGTTTAAGGCTGAACTAAATAGCCATCGACAAGCCATCAGTCAAGCCTTTAAAGAGGTTTTCAGGATCGTCGGTGTTGAGACAGATTCATCATCAAACTGCCAGGAATTACAGCCTGATGAGCAAGAAATAAGAGCAGTTATTGAAGCAGCTCCAAGTAGCGACCATTCAGCGGCAGAAGATGAAGCTCTTATCAATGCCTTAGAGCCTTTATTAGAAAGCCTCCGCGAGAGCTACAGCATTAAAAACTTAAGCAGTCACGCTAGAAAGCGCTTAGATTCATTAATTCCCAAAATAGTCCAAGCAGCAACAAAAACCGAGCAACCCATTAGCACCTTTGCTCGACTCATGGACTTAGTAGAAAACGTAGCCCAACGAAGCTCCTACATGGCTCTCTTTAATGAGTTTCCAGAGGTACTAAGTCGGATAGCCAGAATGCTAAATACTAGCCCATGGGTAGCACGCTACATCACTAATAACCCGATCGTTTTAGATAGATTAATCGATTGGCGTGAGCTCTTAGAGCCTATTGAGATGGATGAAGTCATTCACCAATTACAAAACAATCTAGATGCTAGTGTACTAGAAGACGGTAGCCCCGATATGGAGCTGCAAATGAATCTGATGCGCGATCTAAAAAAGCAAATCATCTTTCAACTACTGGCACAAGAAATGGAAGGTGTTATCACCGTTGAGCATATCGCTGATGTGCTCTCTTTACTGGCTGATAAATTACTAGAAGAAAGTATAAGACGAGTTTGGCCATTAGTCTGTCAACGCTATGATCAAAGCTGCACACCGAATCAACCCAAATTTGCCATTATTTCCTATGGTCGTTTAGGTGGTAAGGAATTAGGCTATATATCAGATCTAGATCTTGTATTTTTATTTGATGATGCCTCAGTTGAAGGCTCAGAAATCTACACACGCTTTGCTCGTCGCTTAACTAACTGGCTATCTACCCTAACCTCTTCTGGACGTTTATATGATATTGATACGCGACTGCGCCCTGATGGCAACGCGGGACTTTTAGCAGTGAGTATTGATGGTTTTGTGAGCTATCAGCTAAACTCCGCATGGCTGTGGGAGCACCAAGCACTTACCAGGGCACGATTTAGCGCTGGCGACAATGAAATCGGCCAACGCTTTGAAGAACTTAGAAAATCAATCTTGATACGCCAGCGTGACTTAACTGCTCTCAAACAAGGTATCATAGACATGCGTCAACGCATGCACGATGGGCACCCCAATCACAGCGCCCTCTTTGACCTTAAGCACGATATGGGCGGCATGGTTGACATTGAATTTATCACACAATATATTGTCTTAGCTTATAGCCACCAACATCCTGATTTAGTTAAAAATCTTGGTAATATTGCCCTTTTAAAAATGGCCGGTCAATATAATTTATTACCACCAAGCCTAGCCACTACAGTGGCTGACATTTATCGGATTTACAGAGCTAAGCAGCATAGTTTACGTTTACAAGGTGACGATCGTGCTCGCACCAATCCACAATTAATGACAACCGAGCGTCAAGCAGTCATTGACTTATGGAATACCGTTTTCCCTGACGCCAAAAAAGTTTTACCGGAGTTAAGTTCTAATGACTAAAGCTAATCACCCACAGCTGGACGACAAAATCATCGCTAAGCCCGAATTACCGGCTAGTCCTCGTGTGACCGACATAGATCGTCCGAGCTTAAGCCTACCTAAAGGTCGCAAGAAAGTATTATTACACTCTTGCTGTGCTCCTTGTTCTGGCGAGGTTATGGAGGCAATGCTAGCCTCAGGCATTGATTACAGCATCTATTTTTACAATCCAAATATCCATCCAAAGCGTGAGTATGAAATCCGCAAGGAGGAAAACATCCGCTTTGCGCAGACCCATGGTATCGACTTTATTGATGCCGATTACGATATGGACAATTGGTTTGAACGTGTTAAGGGCATGGAGTGGGAGCCTGAACGCGGTGTACGTTGTACTGAGTGTTTTGATATGCGCTTTGAGCGTACAGCGCTTTATGCCGCTGAAAACGGCTTTGATACCATCACTAGCTCATTGGGCATTTCACGTTGGAAAAATATGGCACAGATTAACGACTGTGGCCACCGTGCAGCAGCACGCTATCCTGAATTGACTTACTGGACTTATAATTGGCGCAAGGGTGGCGGTTCGGCCCGCATGATTGAAATCAGCAAGCGCGAAGAGTTTTATCAACAGGAATATTGTGGCTGTATTTACTCATTAAGAGACACTAATCACCACAGACGCCAAAGTGGCAGAGAAAAGATTGAGATCGGCGTTAAGTTTTACTCTTACGACGACCTCAATAAAGAAGAAAGTCTTTAATTTTCAGTAGTTACTGCAGCACTTGTACTAGTAGGTGCTGCTGTAGCTGGCTGAGCTCCTGCCGCTGGTGTAGCTGTAGTAGCTGTTCCTTCATCATTGGCAGTAGCATTGACTGCTGAAGGAGCTGCTTCAGTATCACTACTAGCATTTTCTACAGCACTATCGGCCTTACTAATATCAGGTGTAGTAATAAAGCCTAAACGTCTCACGCCAGTCATTCTGGCAGCAGCCATCACTTCGGCAATCTGCTCATAAAGAGCCTCACCATCTGCACGAATGCGCAAATTAGTTGGCTTTTCCTCTTGAATAGCGACAAGTTCACGCATTTTTTCACGCATTAAATCCATTGTCACTTCCTCATTATTCCAGTACATCTCGCCAGTTGCCTTAATCGCAAGGTCAATGCTTTCCGGATCCTGCTCAGCAGGCTGACTACTGACACGTGGCACATCAATCTTAATTGAATGCGTCATTAACGGTGTCGTAATCATAAAGATAATTAATAGCACCAACATCACGTCAATCAATGGAATCATATTAATTTCTGACACCGTACCCATTTGTTGACGGTTAGAGCTAAAGCCTCCGAAAGATGACATAACTTACTCTTCCTTTTCAGATTGGGGATAAGGATTAACACCACCCGCAAGTTTAACTGTTTCACCAAGAGAAGATTTTTTATCGTCACTTAGTTGACGAGGTAATAAGGTCGCATCAGCTGCTTGAATAGAAGTACCAGTTGATACAAAGGCAAATACATCATGAGCAAAGCCATCAATTTTAGAAAGCATCACTCGATTTCTTCGTACAAAAGCATTTAATGCTAACACTGCAGGAATCGCGACAGCTAGACCTAGACCAGTCATAATCAACGCCTCACCTACCGGCCCTGCTACCTCACTAATATTCACACCGTCAGACATACCGATATTAATCAAGGCATGATACACCCCCCACACCGTACCAAATAACCCAACAAATGGAGAAGTTGCACCAATGGAAGACATGATAGTCAGGCCATTTTCCATACGTGCTGTCTCTTCATCCATCACACGACGCATATTTCTAATCGTAAAGTCAGCACCGGTACCTACATCAGACAGGCGTGACGAACCATATTGTTGGTGATAATTACTGGCCTTAATGGCGTGATAAGCTAAACGAGCAAAAGGGTTGTCATAGCCATTTGTTTTAAGATCCTCAGAGACTTCCTCTAGAGACTTAGCATTCCAAAAGCGCTTCAAGAAACGCTTACTACGGCTACTTTGAATTTTATTAGATATACCCTTAACAAAGATCAGATACCACGTTATAAGTGACATCACGCATAAAATCACAAATAGCGATTTACCGACCATATCACTTTGTTCAATAAAACTGAACATTCCTGGTTGAGAAGCTACCTGCTCAGCAACTTGAATCGTTGCTTCACTGGCAGCTTGCGATACAGCACTGGCTACAGATGTCGCCTGCTCACCTGCTTGACTAACTGCTTGTGCTGCACCATCTACAACAGCCGGAGCTTGTTCTGCGGTCTCTGCAACTTGAGAGGCTGCACTAGCTGCAGACTCCTGTGCTGCAGATGCAGAAGTTGCTGTCTGCTCTGTTGCTTGAGATGCTGCCGGCGCAACGGCCTCAGCTGGAGCTGTGGCAGGTGACGATGATTCAGCAGCAGGCTCTGAAATTTGATTTAGGATAGTTTTGAGTAGGTTCATGATACGCACTTACAAAATAATAAAATACAAAAATAGTTCTTTATCTAACTTGGATGTTAATACTGAAATCACCACGCGCTTTACGGGCCACACCATTGACCTTGTGTGGATTAAAGGACAACTGCTGACGAAGTTGTCGTAACAAGTCACGGTTTAAACGAGGGTTACCACCCGACACAATATTGACATCAGTCAGCTTACCCGCTTCATTTACGTTTACACGCACACGTATAGTGACGATGTCACCACTACGAAAACCATGGCTTCTATCTACCGTAAGATTTGGTCGACGACGGAAATTCAATGCTGAAACATTAACTGTCTCACCCGCATTAGGGGCAGCAACTGGCGCGCCAGCTTGTCCCGTTGGCGTACCAAAAGCCTTATTGTTACTGCTTAAAGAGCGGAACTGAGGTTTAGCCTCAGTGGCTGGTTTAGCTTGAGGCGTTGGCTGAGGCTTTGGTTGGGGTTTTGGTTTCGGCTCAGGCTTAGGCTCGGGTTTTGGCTTAGGCTTTGGCTTTGGTTCCGGAATTGGCACAGGCTCAGGTTCTGGTTCAGGTTCTGGCTCGGGCTCAGGTTCTGGCTCGGGTTCTGGCTCTACTTCCTCAACAGGTTCTTCGACCTGCGCTTCCTCAGGAGTGGCAAAAGGATCGTCTATTTGCTCACCTAA
>LSQX01056701.1_pt1 | contig 22866 bp, 18 predicted proteins | sample 654561 | NCBI WGS metagenome assembly LSQX01 (sample SAMN04489861, study PRJNA283612) | anaerobic digester metagenome | isolation source: 4 biogas reactors fed with cattle manure at either 37C or 55C with and... | place: Denmark: Kongens Lyngby | collected 2014
GTTGTTGCGATCTTGGCGGATCAAAATGCGGGGAAAAGCGGACTGATTATGGACTTTTTGGGCTTTCCTGCCTCGCATTGGAAGGGTGTGGCAAAGATTTCGCTAAGATATCAGATTCCAATCGTTCCGGGCTTTGTTGTCCGCAATGCCGACGATAGTATCACTTTCGAGTTCCATGAGCCGATCATCGAGCGCGAACTCAGTGATGAAGAGGAAAACTATGTCCTCGTGTTGAAGAAAGTTAATCAACATATAGAGAGTTATATTCACGAATATCCTTCACAATGGTTCTGGGTTCATAAGCGTTGGAAGCATGCTCACGACTTTTTTGAAAGATAAAGATTGACAGCGATTGACTCTATATAAAGCTTGCATAACTATTGCTGTTTTGGAGTAGTGTAATGTATATAGATCATCGTTATGAAGTTATCGAAAGCCTCGGCTCAGGCAGTTGGGCGAATGTTTATAAAGTTCGCGACATCCGCGAAGACAAGATTTATAGCTTAAAGCTTTTTCAATATCTATCCTCGGAAGAGTTGTATAAACACTTCTCGGCTGAGGATATGCACCATATCACTCAGATCAATCATCCCAATCTCGCGCATGTGGTGGACTTTGGGCATGTTGGCGATCATATCTACTTTATCAGCGAGTATTTTGAGGGCAGAACTCTTGCCAATTTCAAGTTCAGCAAGAATCGGGTGGGGCTCATCTATGACGTTGTGGTGCAGACCTGCTATGCCCTCGATGCTCTGCACAGTCAAAACATTCTGCATAAAGACCTTAAGCTTGAGAACGTTCTCTATAAGATGGAAGGTTCGCAGATCGAGATAAACCTCATTGACTATGGCTTTTCGAAGATTAATCAGGAAGATGATAAGCAGAACGTAACTGGCTCCTTGCCCTATCTTGCGCCCGAGCTTTATACCGGACAGCCGGCAAGCCATAAGAGCGACTTTTATGCGCTGGGAGTGATGCTATATCGTCTTTGCACAGGCTCATTTCCCTATAGTTTAGACCAAATCAATGCGCTGATTTCCGGCGGACATCAATACTTTATCCCCAAATTCCCTTCCACGCTGAATCGCAGTATCCCGCCAGAATTGGAGAGATTCATCCTCCGGCTTTTGGAGAGAAATCCCGAGAATAGATTTGAAAACGTGGAAGAGATCATCGCTTATATCAACCGCATTCAGCATAAAGAGTACTCTTTTTCAGCATCATGGTCGGTGGTAAATACCATGACTTTCAACAGCTATATGGTTAGGGAAAGCTATGCACATCAATTGCTTGACTATCTTCCTGCGATAAACAACTCTAATGGCAAGATTGTCTCGCTGATCGGCGGGGATGGCTTGGGTAAAGATAGCATCATGTCCCTCTTTAGATACCACCTTTTGGGCAGGGAATATTATCTTTTTGACTATTCCTGCAGTCAGAGCGAACATGACCCCTTCTTCGCCCTCATCAAAGAGTATCTGCAATCTATAAGCAAGGAAGAACTAAAGGAATATGAAGCACTTAACAGCATCTCTGAAAGGTTTAAACACTATCTCTTTTCTGATGTGAAAGAGGCAAAGAAGATCTCGCAAACAGCCGGTGATATCAGGCAGGATTTTGAGTCTGTAAAAGACTTGCTCATACAGCTTTCTTTGAAGAAGCCGGTTATCTTCCTCATCAGGAACTTCCAGCATGTGGGGCGGCATACCATTGAGTTTTTGAACTATCTTTCGTCCATGCTTGTGAAGCAGAGAATGCTCATTGTTTTCTCTTGCACGGATTTCAATAAAGCCGGTCAGATCGACCACGTGGTGCTCACCAATATCCCTTTCCTCAGCTATGAAGAGAGTTTGAATTATATCCATAAGTTGCTACCTGTTACTCCGCCAGAAGCACTTTGTAGAGAGATATTTGAGCGCTCGGCGGGGAATCCTCATTTCATCAAAGAGATCTTGATTGATCTTGTGCAACGAGATATGATTCAATTTGGTGCAAAACCTGCCTTCATCTTTACGCTCAAGGATTACACTCTTCCCAATAACCTCATGCACTCCATCTATGCGAGGATGCGAAATCTGACCACTCAGTCCTATGCACTCTTGCAGAGATTGAGCGTAGTGCAAACCAAGCTGGATAGAGAGCTGATGATATACCTCTTAAAGATAAGCGATACAGAGCTTTATAACATGCTAAATGATGCAATTTATAATGAGATCTTAGCTAAAGACGGTAAATACTATAGGTTTACCTTTAAAGAGACCAAGAAGCGCATGGTTGCCGAAGGTGACCCGAAACTCTTGGGATTTATCTCGAAGAGGCTATTGCAATATCATGAAAGCATTGATGTTGTAGATAAAGAAACCTGCTTTGGCTTGATCGAAAACTCTTATATTGCAAAGGATTATCAATCAGCAAGGAAATACTATCTGAAGCTCATCAGTCTCTATGGCGAAAACTTCGAACTCGCTGAGGCTTATGACGCAATGCTACACGTGTTGGAGCTTGATTTTGATCCGCGCACTGATGTGAGCCTGATGGAGATCATTCAAGACTTATCCGCTTTCCAAGAAAAGACCGAGATGACAGGACTTGTCAAGAAAGCGAGTTCTATGTTGGATAAGAGCAATGTGATCCCGGAGTTATTTGAGAAGTATCACCTCATCGGGACGATTCATTTGCTCATGGAAAACTATAAAGATGCGCTTGTTGATTTCTTGAAAGCCGATGAGCTGCAAGTGACCGGCAAACAGCAGCTTCAGGCTTGGCTGGGGCTGATTCAAATCTATATGAAGACCGACCCCGAAAAGGCTAAACATTACCTTGATATGGCGCTCTCCGAAGAGATGCCGCTCGAGCTTTTAATCGCCTTCACTGATAGGCTTGCTGTCTATTATAACATTATGGGCGAGCAAGATAGAGCCATCAAGATATTGGAAGATTTCCTCATGGCGATTCCTCCGGAACACGATGCAAAGGTCATGATTCGCTTGGCGACGATGCACAACGACCTCGGCGTTTTTTATAGCAATCAGAAGAACATCGAAGAGGCAAACGAACACCTCTATCAAGCTCTAAACATCTGGAAGAGATACAATATCCGCCGATATCTTGGACTGATTTATAACAACTTGTCCGACCTCTATCTCAAACAGGGCGACACTCTCAAATCTATAGAGTTTTCACAGCTTGCGCTGCAGCATGCAGAAGAGCTTAACCTCACCACCATGAAGGCTTTATCGCTGCTCAATCAAGGTGAGGCAAAGATTAAAATGGGCTATTTTCAGGAAGCTGAGACCCTTCTCGACGCTTGTTATGAGCTTGAGCAAGCCGTGGGGCGTGCGAGCTATAAAGACTCTGTGAAGCGAAATCTCGCGCTCACAAAGAGTAAGATCAAAGGCTTCGGCTATTATTTTGATTATATTCTGCAGAATGAACCCGATCTCATCAAAGGACACTTAAGAGAGATAAACCCCTTAGTTAAGACATACTTCTACTATCTCAGCGAGATGATGAGCCCCAAGAAGCTCAGAAGTCTGCTCGGCAGTAATGTCGATATCAATTTCAAACTTCTGCATGAAGAAGAGTTTCACCACAACGTTCTCAGCCTTATTGCAATGGCAGAAAATAGATATGATAAGGCATTAGAAGAGTTGAAATTAGCCTTGCACTATGCCGGCGAGATCAACAACCTCTATGCTATAACCGTGTTTTATACCATGGAAGCGATGTGCAACTATGGATTGGGCAATTATTCCCGAGCCCAGGAGACCATCAACAAAGGGCGCGAACTCGCTACGCAAAACAACTATCGCTATTGGCTATGTAAGCTTGATGTGATACAGCTTAGGCTGGATTTGCTCTCCACCGAGATTCCGCTTCGAGACATACTCAGAAGAGTCAAAAACAATCTCGATAAATGGATGGATTTTGAATACTATCAGCTAAATGTGGAGCTCATGCAGATACGCCTGCAGATTCTCTTGGAGCTCAAGCAGGATTCTTTGGCAGAAAAAGCCTATGCTGAGTATCAAGAATATCTTTTTAAGATCACCGAGAATACACCTAAAGATGATCGGTCTAACTATCTCTCTATCAATGAATACCAGATTAAGAACCTGAAGAAGTTTGACCTTATCCCGCTCAAGTCGCGTGCAAGAGATTCCCGCAGAAAATGGAACGAACTGCTTTTTGATATCGCCAATGTGAATAACTTGGATCGCATCAAATTCTTGATCGAAAAAGGAGTGAATGAGGTCTTTTCGCCCTGGCGTTTCCAGCTCATGCAATACTCTGAAAAGATACAGAATTACACCATTTTTCATTCCTTTAACTTCAATCAATCCGGCGCAATCACCGCTCGGCTCAGCGATGAGATCAACAGGGCAATGCGCAACGACAATCTCGTCATCACCACTTTGGACAAGCGCAATGTCGCCATCATCCCATTGCAAGCGGGTTTCAAACAGATTGGCTATCTCATTCTCTCCGACGATGGCGAACTGCCTTTCACACGCCAAGAGCTTGCTATGATGCGAAATATACGCCAACATCTCGCCGCACTCTTGCTGAGGATACAGGACTATTCTGAAATTACCATGCGCATCCAAAAGATGAATCAACTCATTGAAATCTCGCATGATCTGATGAGAATCGTGGATATTGACGATCTCGAACAGGAAATTGTGTCTTCTGCAATCGATTTCACCAATGCCGGACGAGGTTTTCTCATCAAAAGAGATAGCGATGGCAACAACATCTATAAAGTGCAGATGGATAGAGAGAAGCAGTTCTTGACCAAGGTCGCAGGCGTGAGCAAATCCGTGTTGGCTGAATCTCAGAGCAGAGAGGAGATGATCAGCACCTTTAACGCTATGGACGACAAGCGTTTCATGGATGCGATCAGCGTGCAAGACTATCGACTCTATACCATCTTCTGTACGCCCATAATTGTAAACGACACAATCTTTGGCTTCCTCTATCTTGATAATATGGATGACAATAGGCGAGCTATGTATCTCAAACAAGAGATTATATCGCTTTATGCGGAGCAGGTTTCTATCGCGATAAAGAACGCAATGCACTATGAAAGCATCCTGCAAAAAAGTAATGAACTTAAAGGTTTTGAATTGCTGAAAGATGAGTTTATGGCGATCGTCTCGCATGAGCTCAATACCCCGCTAACCACGCTGCAGAGCTATGTTTCGCGGCTCAAACGCAAGCTCTATTCTGATGAAGACGAAAAAGACGAGATCGTTGACAAGATCGAACGTTCCGTCAAAAAGCTCATCCTCACCGCCGGTGATATCACGACGATGAACCGCTATAACCTTACAAAAGAGCTAAATATGTCGATGGTGAATGTGAATGAGATATTGGAATTGGTGCAGCAGGAAGTGGAGATTCTCTCGCGAAATCGCAAGATGTTCATTCGCCTCGAAGTGGAGAAAAAGCTGCCGGAGCTATATGCGAACTGGGAAGGGCTGCATCTGATGATCTATAATTTGGTGCTCAATGCGATACGCTTTACAAACGATTTTGGCACAATTATCATTGGCGCGAGAATGGCGGCTTTCCATCAAGAACGCATTGAGGGTAAGGAAAGTATGGTCTTTTTTGTGCAGGATAACGGCATCGGAATCCCTGAATATCAGCTTAAGAACGTCTTCCGTAAGTTCTATGAGCTCAATGAGATATATGCCCATAAGTCGGGAACCGTTGAATACCGCTCCAGCGGACTGGGATTGGGGCTTTCCACCTCGAAACGCATCGTTGACCTACATGGCGGGAATATCTGGATCAAGAGCGTAGAAAATAGGGGCACGACTGTCTTTGTGAGCATGCCTCTGAAACAGGGATAAAACGAGATTATTTTTTGAGCAAAGGCTTCGAAAAGCACAACACAGCCATTGACCTAACATACATGATTATAGCCACATAAGCATGAATTTCTGAATTGTTCATCAATTTATGCGTATATTGACTTGAAGCAAAATTCCAAATCCCCTCATAACCTCCTGCCTTGCCGTGTCTTACCTATTGGGTTCAGCTCATCGTTTGGTGATGATACGCTCATGGCGATGACCACATCATGACCATATCATGACCAGAACCCAGTAAGGAAGCTATTAAAACGGTATTCAAAATGCAGGGCTCTGAAGAAGCATTGAAATCAATAGAAAAGAGGCATGACAGATATTCTCCGCATGCCTCTAATATGGGGTTGATTAGGATTTAGAAGTATCTTTTCAGGCGAGACAGAGCCTCTTCTTTGCCGATAATCTGAAGTGTGGTGGGCAAATCCGGCCCGTGAGGCATGTTGATAAGTGCAAGCCTGAGTGGGGTATAGAAGTGTTTTCCCTTGATTCCAAGAGCTTCAATGCTATCTTTTGTCATCTGATTGACGGCATCGGCATCGTTGATATCAATCTTGCTAAGGCGATCGTGAATGTCCTTTAAAACCTTCTTGGCATCATCGCTTTCGATCAGCGCACGATTGTCCTCATCGATATCCTTGCGGTTAAGGAAGTTAGAGGCATATTCAGCTATCTCCGGAAGCAAGGTGCATCTCTGACGCGCGGCGTCAACTATGGATAAATAGCGTTTTTGATCAGCCGCATGTTCTTTGTCAAACCAGCTCTTGGCGCGCTCTGCGATCACTTCGAGAGGCAGATTGCGCATGTATTGTCCATTCATCCAGTCAAGCTTGGTGAGATCAAACACTGCGCCAGCCTTGCTAACTCTTTCCAAACTGAAGGATTCACATAGTTCTTCAAGACTGTAAAACTCTCTGTCGTCTGCGGCATGCCAGCCTAAAAGAGCTACGAAGTTTGTGAGTGCTTCCTTGAGGTAACCCTTACTCAAATAGCTTTCTACGGATACATCATTCATCCTTTTACTTAACTTAGACCTGTCAGTGTTAAGAATGAGAGGGAGATGCACCCACTTTGGAGCTTGCCAGCCGAAGCATTCATAGAGCCAAACATGTTTGGGCGTGGAAGAGAGCCATTCTTCGCCACGGATGACGTGGCTGATTTCCATATAATGGTCATCTACCACTGCTGCAAGATGATAGGTGGGGAAGCCATCAGACTTGATCAGAACTTGGTCGTCGGATTGATCGGCGTCCATTTCGACCTTGCCGCGAATGATGTCCTCAAATACGAATATTCTTTCGTCGGGCATGCGCAGGCGGATGACGTGATCAAGTCCCGCGTCTAACTTGGCTTGAACCTCTTCTTTGCTGAGCGCCATGCAGCGTCTGTCATATTTCATTGCTTCACCCTTAGCCTGTTGTTCTTCACGCATTTGGGTGAGGGTTTCGGGGCTGCAGAAACAGTGATATGCTTTGCCTTCATTGAGCAATCTTTGAGCATGTTCACGATAGAGCTGCAGTCTCTCAGATTGGGTGTAAGGAGCATGTTTGCCACCGATTAAGGGACTTTCGCTGAAATCTATTCCCAGTTCATGGAGCACTTTGACGAGGCTTTCGGCTGCTCCTTCCACTTCTCTATTTTGATCTGTGTCTTCAATGCGCAAGATGCAAGCGCCATTCATCCTCTTGGCAAATAGGTAATTATATAACGCGGTGCGCATTCCGCCGATGTGCAAATAACCGGTGGGGCTGGGGGCAAATCTTACTCTGATATCATTCATTTATCTTCTCCAAAAAAGAAATTATTATAGGGTTTAAGCTTGATGTTTACCACTCTATAATGAGGGTCATAATGTGTGTGAAATAGCGTAGAATGTGAGGGAATCACGCCTTGCTCGGCGAGTGTAAGTGTCTCGTTCCAAAGCTTTTCATCAGCGGGAAGCAGCTCTTGCAAGAGAGGAATCCAAGAAAGCCAAAGCCTATGAAACTCGTCCTTTGCACCGCTATCATCAATGCAAGATTCCAGCATCCATTCTGCAAGTATCTTTGATTCCTTCATAGTGACAAAGCCGAGAACACTGAGACTTAGTCTCACATAATTATCTCCAAGCTCTTGAATCACCGGAAGATATGCTCTGTTCATATTGTCAGCTTCCTGATAAATAAGCTCAGCCACTTTGTCTTTATCCTTCAGCATATGTGAAGGTCCCATATATGCCTGATAAAAGAGCTTATAGAGGTCTATCGGCTCCGAGTGGGGGTGAAGCTCAAGTGCCTTTTCTGCGTGAGCTTTGACCTCATCAAGAGTGAGTTTAGAGAGCATCGTGCACCATCTCACCATCTCTGATGATCGCTTTAACTTGCTGTTTAGTGTCTGAAATCTTGACAGAAGGCAAGCTTTCCAGAACGCTGAAATCCGCGATAAAGCCTTTCTCTATCTTGCCTAAGCGGCCTTCATCATGCGAGAGCCAAGCGGCGTTTTCGGTGTAGATTGCCACAGCATCCTTCAAACTGATTCGCTCATCGGGAATCGTGTGTATAAGCAACGATTGCAAGGATTTAACGATATCGAGCTCGGTGATATACCAATCCGATGAGCCTGTGACCTTTACGCCGCGTTTGAGAAGACTGGCGAAGCGGTTCATCTCAAAAGTTTTGTCCTTGCCCAACATGCCGGCATAAAAGCCGTCCGTGCCGCCCCAGAGTCGATCAAAAGCCGGTTGCATCACGGTTGCAGCCTTTGACTCGGCGATCTCATCCAGGAGGCTGTCCGGCGTGATTTCACAGTGGATGATCTGATGTCGCAGATCACGACTATCTGCCCTTTCCAGAGCGAGATAGACGTCATTAATCTGCTTGATGGCACGGTCACCTATGCAGTGCACGCCGACTTGCAGATTATTCTGATGCGCCCTCGTGATAAAAGCTTTCCAGAAGTCGTCGGTCTGATAGAGACTTCCACTGCTATCGCTATTCAGATAATTAAAAGACAATGCCGCTGTCTTGCTGCCGATTGAACCATCAGCCAAGATGCAACCACCCACACGAGTGGCTCCTGCATCCAAGGCGGCGTCAATATCAAAAGATTGAGGATAGATATGATAACGCACCGCAAAGTCGCTCAAACGGTCTCTAATCAGCTCGTAATGCGTGATCGACATGTCTGCATCACCGATCATGGTGTGTATGCCTGTAAAGCCGCCCTGAAGCGCGATTCGGGACGCTGTGTGATATGCCTCGATGATGATGTCTTGATCAAGGCTTTTGTGAAACCAATGCACAGCGAGATCGTTGTCATAGCCGCGCAGCACTTCATCCTGAGATTCGTGAAGTTTGCCGCTTTCACGGATGTTCTTTAGGGCAAAGCTATTCACGATGCAGGAATGACCGTCGATGCGGCGCAGCACGAGGTTTCTATCCTGCAGGACTTTATCAAGCTCCTGTCTCGTGGGGAAACGCTTTTCTTTGATGCTACTCTCGTCGAAGTTCCAGGCAAAGATATACTTGCCTTTTGAGCGAGAATATTCGTGTATCAATTCCAACACGTCTGAGATGCTCTGTGCAGGGGAGAGGTCGATCATCATTGAATATAAGCCGCCTTCAAAGCTGTGAGTGTGGGTGTCGATGAAGCCGGGAAAGACAAATCTGCCACCGAGATCGATGCTTCGGTGCGAGCCTTGCGGCAGTTTATTAAAGAGTTCAACGATCTTGCCGTCTTTGACGCCGACTGCGATGATTTCGGGATCGATTCTTCCCTTAATCCACCATTTTGCGTTGTGATATATTTTCATAATATTCCTTCATTTTGCATTGATTTCAAGGTTTTATAAAAGAGATGAATGGGAAAGCCCATAACATTGAAATAGCAGCCTTCAATGCGCTTAACAAATTGACTTCCAAAGCCTTGTATGCCATAAGCACCGGCTTTGTCCATGGGCTCATTGGTTGCAATATAGTCTCTGATTTCGCTTTCATCCATCTCGGCGAAATAGACGCTGCTAATCTCATGCGCGGTTCTGACTTCATCGCCTCTGACAATGCAGATACCGGTGATCACATGATGTTTTTTGCCTTGAAGAGCCGAAAGAAAGGCAAAAGCCTCGTTCTTATCCTTCGGCTTGCCGAGTAACTTCCCTTCAAGCACGACGAGTGTATCCGCCGCCACGATGATCTCAGAGGGGTCATCGCCTCTAACAGCGAGAGCTTTGTTTTTCGCATTTGTCATAGCTTGACTTTCCGGCGAACATTCCAAGATCGGCTCGTCAACATCGCTGATTCTTACTAAAAAGCTAAGACCGAGCATTTTGAAGAGTTCCTGCCTTCTCGGTGAGGAAGAAGCCAGCACAAGTCTATGGTTCTTTATAATCTTATCTATCATGTTTAAATCCTTTTGCGACATAGTTTCACGATGCTATTTACAGTCAACTGTTTTCTGATATGAAAAATAATGCTTGCCTTATTTCCGAGCATTATAAATACTGCATCAAAACAAAAAAACTAGATCAGGAGGATCCCACATGGAACGCGTACATAATTTTAACGCAGGACCCGCAGTGCTGCCCGAAGAGGTAATGAGAGAGGCGCAAGCGGACTTTTTCAACTACAAAGGAATGGGCTTATCCGTCATGGAAATGAGCCACCGCAGTAAGGAATATCAAGCAATCATCGACGAAACACATGCTGCTATAAAGCGCATCTACAACATCGGTGACGACTATGATGTTCTCTTCATCCAAGGTGGCGCAAGCATGCAGTTTCTCATGACTCCCATGAACTTTGCCACTGCAGAAAAAGAAGTAAACATCATCCACACCGGCGTATGGTCAAAAAAAGCCATCGAACAAGCTAAGCTTATCGGCAAGAAAGTGCACATCGCTGCATCCAGTGAAGACAAGAAATTCTCATATATCCCCAAAGGATATGAACTTTCTGACAATCCTGCCTATTTGCACATCACCACAAATAACACTATTTATGGTAGCGAATGGCATAAAGACCCGGAAGTTCCCGCCGGAGTTCCCTTGATCGCAGACGCAAGCTCAGACTTCATGAGCAGACCCATGGATGTTCAAAGATATTCCATGATTTATGCAGGTGCGCAGAAGAACGTCGGCCCCGCAGGTTGCGTTGTTGTGATCGTGAAGAAAGACTATCTCAATACCATAGGCGAAGGTCTTCCTTCAATGCTCGATTACAATACCTATGCCAAAAACGGCTCGATGTACAATACTCCTCCGACCTTCACGATCTACATGATCGGTCTCGTTCTCAAATGGATCGAGAGCTTTGGCGGATTGGATAAAGTGCTCCAAAACAACCTTACTAAAGCCGGATACATCTACGATGCAATCGACAAATCAAACGGCTTCTACAAAGGTCACGTCGTGGCTGAAGACCGCTCACTCATGAACATCACCTTCAGACTTCCCAGCGAAGAGCTTGAAGCACAGTTCATCAGCGAAGCAAAGAATAACGGCATGATCGGACTCAAAGGACACCGCTCCACAGGCGGATGCCGCGCCAGCACATATAACTCACTCCCGCTGCCCGCTGCAAAAGCTCTCTCCGAATTCATGGTCGAATTCATGAAGAAAAACGGTTAATTAAACCCCTGTAATATGAACTGCCCTTCTTGCTGACTTTTTATATCTCAAGAAGGGCAGTATTTTAATCAGCTTATAGAACTAAGAAAAAGAGGTGCCATGACGATATTATCATTACTTCTACGCGGTGGCATACTGATGTATGTCTTAGGCCTGATCTCAATTGCAGCGATTGCTATCATCATCGAGAAGTATATGCAATTCCACAAAGCAAAGAAGGCGAATGCGCTTTTGATGGACAGAATCACGGATTGTAAAGACAAGAGTGAGGCGCAAGAAATGCTCAATGATATCGACCAAAATGCACCGCTCAGCTCGCTTTTGAGCCAGCTCTTAAGCATCGAGAGTCACGATCTTGATCTGATTAATCAAAGCATGGAATCAGCCGCAACGGTAGAGCTTAGTAAACTCGAAAGAGGGGTTACTTGGTTGAGTACCTTCTCCGCAGTAGGTCCGCTCATCGGCTTTTTGGGAACCGTTATAGGCATGGTGCGCGTGTTTATGAGCATAGAATCCCAAAGCGGCGGCGGAGTGGATATCAGCCTTTTAGCCGGCGGTATCTGGGAAGCGATGTTGACCACTGTTGGCGGCCTTGTCGTTGGAATCATCACCATCATTTTCTATAACGATCTCGTGCAAAAGCTCGAAGTTTTGGTAAACGAGATGTCAGACGCCGGCAACCAGATGATCGCAAGATTCAAGGGCAAAGATGAAGCTTAAATCAAAGAGGAAGAGCATTTCTTCAACGATGCTGATATCGATGACGGATGTTGTGTTCCTGCTCATTATCTTCCTGCTGCTTGTGTCCAACTTCAGCAGTCAAAGCGGCCTACCGATCAAGCTCCCTGTTTCAAATACTTCAAGCCGGCATACCCTGCAAAACATTGAGATAAATATCTATAAAAATGGTAATATCTATTATAACGACAAGCTTATGAATATCAAAGAATTAAGCGATATCTTATCAAGTAGTTTCTCCGATGAAAACAGCATCGTAAGAATCTCTGCCGAAGCCGATATTGCCTTTCAGAGAGTGATTGACATCATGGATGTGGTGAAGGCATCCGGCTTCGATAAAATCTTTGTTGCCACCGAGAATGTTTCAAAATGAATAAAGACGATATACTCAGGCTTTTGCAGCATCCGGTGTTATATTCATTAACCCTGCATATCCTTATCATCATTATTTTTGCATTGTGGCATATAAGAAGCGAGTCAATGAAGAACTGGCACAGTTTTGAATGGTTTAACAAAGCTTCATTTGAACAGACCAAGCTCGACCAATCTCATGTTCTAAGCCATCAGGCAGGTGAGGGACTTCTTGCGGCTGACGAGCTCTCTGAACAGGTTTCAGGTGGTGAAGAAACAAGCCCATCGCGCATCATTGAGATGCCAAAGCTCTCGCAAGATAGTAGCGACGAAAGCGAGATAGACTTTTCCATGGGTGATCTCCGACTGGGAGTTGATGGTCAGAACAGCGGTGTTCAGGGCGAAAGAACACTACAATTGCAAGGCAAAAGCGATGCATTCTTTATCCGCGAAACCTTGCCCAATATCACGCCATTGATGGATGACAATGTTGTCGTGGAATTCAAAATAGGCCGCGACGGCAAGGTGCTCATGAGCTCGATAAACGTGGTTTCATATCGCAAGGCTGAACACGTTCAATCACTACGCAAAGCCATGGAAGAATGGAAGTTTGGCTTCACGGGAAAATATAAGCCCGATCAAACCTACAGGATACGTTGCAAGTTTACTCTACGGTGAAAAGATTCATGAGCCACAATGAAGAAAGAAAATCCTTAATGATTCCCAAGATAATGGGGATTCTGAATCTCACCGAGGATTCTTTCTCTGATGGCGGCAGATATATCACTGAAGATGAATCTCTTAAGCGTGCAAATGAACTGATCGCAGAAGGCGCAGACATCATTGATCTCGGTGCCGAATCCACTCGTCCCGGCTCATGCGGAGTAAGCGCAGAGATTCAAATAGAAAGACTTTCACCGATCATCATGAGGCTGAGGCAAGATCATCCAGAGACAGACATATCAATTGACACACAAGATAGCCTTGTTGCAGAGTATGCAATTAAGTTGGGCGCAAGCATCATAAACGATATTTCTGCCCTGAGAACAGACGAAAACATGGCTCGTATCATTGCAAAGAACCCCAAAACTAAGATAATCTTGATGCACATGCAAGGAACGCCTCAGACCATGCAGGATAATCCATATTATGAGGATGTTATCAGTGAGGTTCTCGCATTCTTCGAAGAAAGAATAGACTATGCCCAAAGCTGTGGCATAGATAGAGATAGGATAATCATTGACCCCGGCATAGGCTTTGGGAAAAACCTGCAGCACAACCTGAGTTTGCTCTCGAATCTCAAAGCATTTAAAGAACTCGACGTGCCCGTGATCTTGGGCGCCAGCCGCAAGTGTTTTATAGACAATATCTCCCCAGCTCTCGTGGATAGAAGAATTGCCGGTTCACTTGCCACGACTCTTTTTGCCCTCGATGCAAAGCTTGATTACATCAGGGTTCACGATGTTTTTGAACATCATCAATTCATCAAAGTTTTTAGCGCAATCAATGGAGGTTAACAATGGGATTTCTGCTTCCTCGTTTCAAGGACATCGTTGATATTTTCATCATTGCTTTTTTGATTTATCAATCCTTTCTCATCATCCGTAAGTCCGGCGGATATCAGGTGCTTTGGGGACTCTTATTCATATTTTTTCTCTACTTTGTGGCAAGCTTATTCGAGCTCCGTGTACTCAGCTCATTGCTCAGCGGCATAAGGACTTATTGGATTATGGCGATTGTGATTCTCTTTCAGCCTGAGCTTCGCGCCATCATCTCAAAATTCAACTTAGCGCGGGAGTTCCAGTCTGTATTCAATAGAAGCGAAAGCACCTCTGTATATACGCCGATAATCGACGCCGTCTCCTCTATGAGCATGCGTAAAACCGGCGCACTCATCGTGCTGGAAAACAAGCGTAAACTCAATGAATATATCCACAATAGCGAGATGATTGACGCGCTGCTTTCCACCCGATTGATTCTTACTATCTTCAATACCAAGACAGTGTTACACGACGGCGCAATCATCATCCGTGGCAATAGAATAATCGCAGCCAAAGTCGTTTTGCCTCTTTCCAAAAAAACAGATTATTCCCGAAAGTTTGGCACGCGCCACCTTGCCGGCATAGGCATCACTGAGACTACAGATGCCGTCGCAATCATTGTTTCGGAAGAGACCGGCAATGTATCCGTTGCCCAAGGCGGCAATATCAATATTGATATCGCTTTCGAAGAGCTCATGCAGATTTTGACCGATGCAGGAAAAAAAGAAAGTCGTTAGGATTGTCATCACCGGCAACATCGGCAGTGGAAAGAGTCAGTTTTGCCAATATCTCGAAGAGCTCGGTGAAAGCATCGTTTATGCAGACGAAATAGCGCGCGAAGCCTTCCAAGAGCAAAGCGCAATCTGGATTGAGAGATGGGGCAGAGGCATATTGACAAATGACATTGTAGATAGAAAGAAAGTAGCCGAGATAGTGTTTAAAGACAGCCAAGAACTCGACTTTTTGAACGCAAACACCCATCCGCAAACCTTAGCAAGATTCGAACAGATCAGCCAAAACAGTAGCTCAGATTATGTCCTTTTTGAAGTCCCCTTAGTCTTTGAAGCAAAGATCACACATCTTTTTGATTATATTGTGTTAGTGACCGCCGATCGTGACTTGGTGCTAAAGCGTCTCGCCCTCCGCAATCCCGATGAGCTTGAAAACATGAAACTTCGCCTTGATTCACAGATGGCGGATACAATCATGATAGACAATTCCGACCTCGTGATCTTCAATAACGACACAAAGGAAGCGCTCAAAGCAGAAGCACAGCGATTTTTAAAGCTTCTCCCGAGCCTGATTGCCCCCGAAAATAATCACCCTCGCCAAGGCAACATATAGCTCTTAACCTCTTCATTATAATATCTATCTGTCATAGTGGCAATGAAATCACGCACCTGTTCAGCAGGCAAAAATCCCTTCAAATAGATGTCATTTTTATGATTAAGAAAGTGTTTAAATATCTTTGAATCCCGATTATTGTTCATGATATCCGAGAGATATTTATCGAACATGATGCGCATGGTGCGATGGATGATGGCGTTTGATTTCTTCACGTTTTCATCGGTATAGATGCGGCGATAGTTAAATTTCTTTAGTTCATTCAGATGATAAGAGGTCTCAGGATCAAAGCCGATATAATCCTGTTCATAGCTATTGATGATCACGCTTTTCACCAAAGTGTCGATGATCTGACTATTCTTATCCCCCAAGAACTCAACCTGTTCTTTCGGCAACTCCTCTCTTCTGAGGATGTTATAGCGAATCGCATCTTCGATATCTTGTCCGATATAGGCGATCGTATCCGTGATCCTCACCACGCAACCCTCAAGAGTGGAGGGCATCCAATCCGCCTTCCCGCCTTCCTTTTTGATGCGGATATATTCCTGAATATCTTCTTCCGTCTTATCTTTTTGCGGAACGAGCCGAGTGTTATGCACCTCGCCATCGTGCGAAATGATGCCATCGCGCACCTGAAAGGTGAGATTGAGCCCTTCACCGCGGTTCGAGATGTTATCCACGATATGAAGCGACTCAACATTGTGATGAAATTGCCCGATTCCCGCATTCTCACAGCTCTCGCTCAAAGCTTTTTCGCCATCATGACCAAAGGGACAATGCCCCAGATCGTGTCCCAAGGCAATAGCTTCGATGAGCTCGGTATTGAGCCCGAGATATTTGCCGATTGTCCTGCCTATTTGCGAGACATAAGCGATATGAAGATTGCGATTTGTCATCTCTTCATCGATGAGATTGGTAAAGGAAAAGACCTGAGTCTTGCCGTGATAACGCCTATATGCGCCGCTATAGAGAATACGGTCTCTATCGATGGCAAATCTTGAACGCAGGATATCTTGATCCTCCGGTTTAATGCGCCAAGCATTATTATCTTTAAAAGCTTTTTCTCCCAAAAGGGCGTCATGTTCTTTCTTTATCTTTGCAAAAATACTATCGAATGAATTAATCATTACTTAAGTCTCCATATAAATTTCAAATCTATAGACAAGATAGTTCTAAAACTGCAAATCACCAAGCGAAATAAGCCAAATAAGAAAATATTTCTTGACTACAATTGAACCTTACAAAATATCGTTTAACAAATGATATATTTAATAGTGTGAAAAATAATTAGAAGCTCGTTTGAGCTTTTTAACTTAATATATAGTAGATAGGAATAAAAATAGCTAATTCAAAATCAGTATAAAATAAAAAAAAGAACAGGGAGACCTTAATCATGAAAAAGAGCATATTCCTCTTGATACTCGTAGTCTTCATCACCGGGTTGTTCGCAGTCCCTCGCGAAATGGTGGTCGTTGAGATCGCAACCGGAACTTGGTGTGGATACTGTCCCGGAGCAGCCATGGGCGCTCATGATCTTATTGCAAACGGACACGCCGTTGCCGTTATCAAAAACCACAATGGCGATAACTATGCAAACACTTATTCAAATGCAAGAAACAACTATTATAACCCAAGCGGATTTCCAACCGCATACTTTGATGGACTGAACCCAACATCCGGCGGTAGCGCCACTCAGTCGATGTATTCTAACTATTTACCTAAGGTAAACGCACGCCTCAACGTGCCCTCAAACTACACCATCTTTGCTGAAGCAGAACTTGAAGGCTTAGTTCTAACTGTTGATGTCACCGTGACTAAAGTTTCTGATGACAATGCTACGAACCTCAAAATTCGCGGTTCTGTCACGGAGTCTAATATCCCCCATAACTGGGGTAACCAAACAACGGTTGACAACGTAAACAGAGTTATGAGTCCCGATGCCAACGGTGTTGCAATCACCCTCGCAACCGGCGATTCAGTGACCGAGACTCTTGTTTTCAATCTCACCAGCACTTGGCAGCTTCCCAATCTTGAACTTGTTCTTTTTGTACAGTCCGATGCAAACAAAGAGATCCTTCAAGGCAAAAAGTATAGCATCCCCGGTCTCACCGGTGCTATGCCCGCTTCCACACAAAACATCAATTTTGATGGCATCTTTGTAGGCGGAGCCGAACCTAAACCCGTTACTTTCCACAACTTCTTCGATACTCCGGTTAATGCCACACTCACCAGCGACAGCCCGCATTTCGCTCCCGAATTTGCGTCGATTGCCATCCCCGGCTCACAGTCTCGCACCATTAACATCCTTTTCACCCCGCAAGAAGTGGGTGATTTCACAGGAACCATCAACGTGGTAGGAAACTTTGAATTCCATCCCGAGTTTAGCATTGCAGTTTCGGGCAGCTCCTTCTTCAACAATGCTCCAATTGCAGAAGACGTAGTTATCTCCGGCGCACCTATCGTATATGAAACTCTTGTCGGCACCTATTCTTATAGCGACCAAGATCAAGACGTCGAAGGTGACACCGAACTTGCTTGGCATATCTACGAAAACGGCAATTACTACCAACTCGATGGTGAAAACAATTCGGTCTATCATGTTAAAGGCAGCGATATCGGACTTCAGATTTGCTTTAGCGTTGTTCCCAAAGACGTTCACGGCATGCCCGGCGAGACCGTCTATAGCGAACCAACCGCACCCATTATGAATATTCCCGCACCGGAAAACCTTACCGGAGTGCTTGAACCACCGAACACAGTTGTTCTCAATTGGCAAAAGCCTGCTCAATATAGAGATCGTGGCTTCGTCGGCTATAAGCTTTATCGCAATGGCCTGAATATTTCCACGATAACAAACGTCAACAACCTCACCTTCCGTGATACCTATGTCCCCGACGGAACTCATGAATATTGGGTTTGCACCTTCTTCAACAACCCTGTTGCAGTCTCCGATCCTTCAAATATCGTCACGATCGCAGTCGGAGCACCGTCAAACGAAGATGCAGTGAGCAATGCACAATTCGGCATTTCCTCATCTCCCAATCCATTTGCAGACACGATGAGCTTCAGCGCAAAGTCACTGCCATCAAGCGATGTAAAGATCTCTGTCTATAACCTCAAAGGACAGCAGGTCAATTCTTTCAACGCAATTGCTGACATCAATGGTGAAGCCAATCTTGTTTGGGACGGAAAAGACAAACAGGGAAGAGAGCTTGAAAGCGGAGTCTATCTCTATAAGATGGAATCTTCAGGAAAGACACTTTCCGGTAAAATGATCAAAATTAAATAACGATTTAATCGTTAATATTAAGCCCTGCCTCGACATTTCCCGGCAGGGCTTTTTCTTTGTTATTTCTTGGTTTTCCACTCCTTCCTTACTGGGTTCCGGTCATGATATGGTCATGATATGGTCATGGGCATGAGCAGATCATAAGCAAAACATAGGCTGAACCCAGTAGGTAAGCAGTGGCAGAAAAAGCAGAAAAATGTGTGATCTTGCCCCGAAACCAATAATTTTGGTGGACAACATTAGTAGGATATTAAAAATGTCTTATAAGTGAAAATATTGAATAATCGCATATACATATAGAGGATTTATTATGAAAACCGATGCGGATAACCCGCTTTCTAAGATTAGAAACATTGGCGTCATGGCTCACATTGATGCCGGAAAAACTACGACAACTGAACGCATACTCTTTTACACCGGCTTTTTGCACAAAATGGGTGAGGTTCATGATGGAAATGCCTTCACTGACTGGATGCAACAGGAGCGCGAGAGAGGGATAACGATCACCTCAGCGACTGTGACTTGCCCTTGGCGAGACCATCAGATAAATATCATCGACACACCCGGTCATGTGGATTTCACTGCCGAAGTGGAACGCTCGTTGAGAGTTTTAGATGGTGCAGTGGGGGTATTTTGTGCGGTTGCAGGAGTGGAGCCCCAATCTGAAACCGTGTGGCATCAGGCGGATAGATATCACGTTCCAAGGATCGCCTATGTGAACAAAATGGACAGAACGGGTGCGGACTACTCGCGCGTGATCCAAATGATTCACGAAAGGCTCACCACCAAGGCTTGCGCGATCAACATTCCCATCGGCAAAGAGGATGATTTTGACGGCGTTATTGATCTAATCAGCATGCGTGCTTGGTATTTCGACCCACTTACTCAGGGATGTGATATTCGTAATATTGAGATCCCTGAGAACCTCTTGAAAGAGGCGCAAGAAGCGCGTGAGCATCTCATTGAAACCGTTTCAGAATATTGTGATGAGCTCATCATGGCCTTTTTGGAAAACAAAGAAATCACCACGCAAATGATCTGTAAAGCTATCCGCAAAGGAACCTTAGAGCATGGATTTATCCCCGTGTTATGTGGCTCTTCGCTCAAAAATAAGGGTTTGCAACTCTTGCTTGATGCTGTGGTTGATTTCTTGCCTTCGCCTTTGGATATCGGCAGCACGCAGGCTATGCTTTTAAATAGTGATGATACGATTGATTTGCCGCCAGACCCAGATGGACCTTTGGCAGGTATGGCGTTTAAGGTTCAGATGGATAAATATGTGGGCAGATTGATCTATGTTCGCATCTATTCCGGAACGCTGAAGAAAGGCGCTGCATTCGTCAATATGACTAATGGCAAAAAAGAGAGGGTTTCGCGCATCTTGCAGATGATGTCGAACAAGAAAAACGATATTGATAATCTGCATGCCGGTGATATCGGCGCAATCGTGGGACCGCGCTTTTTGGTGACCGGAGACACGATTACCGACGGCAAGGAAGACATCATCTTTTCGCGCATGCAATTCCCGGATTCCGTGATTTCGATTGCTATCGAACCTCGTTCAAAGGCTGATCAAGATAATCTCAGCAATGCACTTGAACGCCTGCAAGAAGAAGACCCCACTTTTCATGTTCACATCGATAAGGATTCCGGTCAAACCATACTTTCCGGCATGGGTGAGCTTCATCTTGAGGTCATCGTCGATAGGATCAAGCGTGAGTTTGGTGTCTCCGTCAACGTTGGTAATCCGCAAGTTTCCTACAAAGAAACCATCACCAAGACTGTTGAAATAAGCGAAGAATTCCGTCGTGAGATGAACGGTAAGGGCAACTATGCATCCGTGAAATTGCGTCTTACTCCGATTTCTGAAGAGGAAATTGTCGATAACGTTAAAAACACCTTTGCCTCTTCGGTGACTCCGGATAAGATTCCTGCTGAATATTGGAAGGCGATCGAAGAAAGTGCGCTTAATGCGCTCAGTGATGGACCTCTTATCAGCGGAGCGGTGGAAAGAGTGGCAATCGAGCTCATTGATGGTGACTTTAACCCAGTGGATTCCAATGAATTGGCGTTCCGCATCGCAACTTCAATGGCTGTGTGCCGCGGTTTGCAAGAAGCCAAGCCGGTGATCATGGAGCCTGTGATGTTGCTCACAGTTCATTCGCCGGATGAATTCATTGGCGACATCATCTCAGATATCAACGCCAAGCGCGGTAAGATCGGAGTGATGAGACGTCATAGTGAATACCTGCAAGAAGTGGTTGCAGACGTGCCTTTATCCGAGCTTTTCGGCTATTCGACGCGTATTCGCAACATCTCTCAAGGCAGAGCGCTTTATACCTTGGAATTCAATAAGTTCGACATTGCGCCCAGTCAGGTGCAAAATGATGTTTTAAGAAGAATTCGCGGTTACGTAGATTAATCTTGACATTAGACAATGAATCAGATACATTTTAAAGAAAAGGAATAAGGAGAATGTTATGAATATTGAACTTAACTTCAACGAAAAAGTAGCATCAATGAAGATTGATGGGATACTCAATAGCGAAAATGCACACTTATTGCAAGAGAAGCTATCTGAAGTGATGAAAAGTGATGCGCTTTTGCTCGAACTTGATTTGTTTGATTGTCGTAATATATCATCTACCGGAATTGGTAAGATCTTGCTGTTTTATAAAGATTTCATTTCCAGAGGTGGTGAGATTGAGGTTGTGCGTAGCTCAAATAGTGTTTATGAACTATTTACCATGCTGAAACTCAATCAATTGTTTACCGTAAATCTTGGGTGATATGGCCTCAGAAAAACATATTCTCGTTGTAGATGATAGCTCAGTCATCGTTGAATCTCTTGAAGCGATCTTGCGAATCAGTGGCTATGGCGTTGATACTGCCTTCAGCGGTAGCGAAGCTTTACGCAAGATTCATCAAAAAGATTATGACATTGTTATCTGCGATATCGAGATGCCCGGCTTGGACGGCCTCGAATTTCTCGGCCGAGCTAAGAAGGAATTTGATGATGACCTTGATGTGATCTTGATGACAGGATATTTGGATCACGATTATTTCATCAGCGCGATAAGATTGGGCGCAAGCGACTTCATCAGAAAGCCTATTGATAGCAAACAGCTTATCAGTTCCATACGCGATATTATTTTTAGGAAACAAGAACGCAAGGAATCTTTCTCTATCTTTAGCAATACCGATAGAGCCAGCTTGGAATTTGAGATATCGGCACGAGATTTCTCTAAATATGGTGTTTCCAAGATATTTAAATCTCTCTTAAAGCCCTATTTTCGTAGCGTTCCAAAGGTCATGAACGAACTGCTTGTCTGCCTTGATGAAATGGCTTATAATGCATATATACACGGCACTTTGAGGCTAAGTGTTCCCGAGCGCAACCTTCCTCATGATCAGCTTAAGAGTGTGATCGAGAACAAGCTGGCAAATGATGAGATAGGAAGCAAAAAGGTGACGATGGGGCTCTCAGTTGATAATTCCGAGAATATGATTGAAATCAGCGTATCTGATGAGGGGGATGGCTTTGATCATAGCACCTGGCTCGAGAAGGTGAAACAAGAACCGTTTTTGGATTTTGTTAGCCATGGACGTGGACTTTCCATGCTCTACCATCTGTGCGATTCAGTCGTTTTTGACAATGGCGGCAGCACCGTAATCATCAAAAAAAGCTTGAATAGCTCAACGTGAAATGTTTGCAGATGATATCTGCCAAAAATATCCCGAACTGAAACCGGAAGACCTAAGGTTTCTCCTTTCTGAAATCTTGGAACTGACCCCAACCCGACTATATTCACGCTTGGCTTTTAATGATGCGCAAAATGAGCAATTCGAAAGCGCAATTAAACGGCTGCAGAGGGGTGAACCGCCTCAATATATCGTAAATAAAGCATGGTTTTATGGCTTGTCCTTTTATGTGGATAAAAGGGTCTTGATCCCTCGTTTTGATAGTGAGGTTCTCGTTGAAGCTCTTTCGCAGTATATAAAAGGTAATGAAAAGGTTTTGGAGATAGGGGTAGGGAGTGCTGCGCTGAGCATTGCACTTAAAAAAGAATACCCGGCTCTTAGGATGCATGGCACGGATATCAGCGAAGATGCGCTCGCTGTTGCTAA
>LSQX01010918.1_pt2 | contig 22865 bp, 16 predicted proteins | sample 654561 | NCBI WGS metagenome assembly LSQX01 (sample SAMN04489861, study PRJNA283612) | anaerobic digester metagenome | isolation source: 4 biogas reactors fed with cattle manure at either 37C or 55C with and... | place: Denmark: Kongens Lyngby | collected 2014
GCCTGATGACCACCACCACAACCAAGGACAGACCGCAGCGGTCCCTCTCCCGGGTGCTGGGCAACTACAGCTTTGTCCTGATTTTCATTGCCATTTTGATCGCCTACCTCATCATCAACGGCCGGGCCACCACCTGGAACGGTGTGATGAACATCTTCCGCCATTCCGCCGTGGTGGGCATCATGGCCTTTGGTATGGGGCTGACCATTATTACCGGCGGCATCGACCTGTCCGTGGGCAGCATGCTGGCTTTGGTGGGCGGCTCCTCCGTGGTGGTGTTCAACGCCACCAACAGCCCCATCATCACCTTCTTCTTCGCGCTGTTCGCGGGCTTTGTGCTGGGCAGTATCAATGGCCTGTTGATCGGCAAGGTGAAGATGCCGCCCTTTATCGTCACCCTGGCCACCATGATGATTTACCGCTCCATCGCGCAGTATTACCTGCGCAGCGTGGTGCGCAAATCCATCTACAACATGGAGGGCACCCTGTCCTCCTATGAGCCGTTTTACAACCTGGGCCAGTACCGCGTGTTTGGCGTGATTCCCCTGGTGGGCATCATCCTGGTCATTGTCGGCATCATCATGGTGTTTTTGACCACCTCCACCAAGTACGGCAGGACCATCTACGCCGTGGGCAGCAACGAGCGCGCCGCCCTGTTGGCCGGCATCAACGTGGACTGGGTGCGGGTGAGCGTGTACATGATTACCGGCGCCTTATGCGGCCTGTCCGCCTTTGTGTGGCTGGCCATGAACGGCGCGGTGGACCCGGCCACTTTAGGCCGCAGCAACGAGATGTACGCCATCGCGGCGGTGGTCATCGGCGGGGTGAGCATGTCCGGCGGCAAAGGCAAGCTGCTGGGTGTCCTCTTTGGCGCGCTGAGCTACAACATCATCGACAAAATCATCGCGTCCATGGGCTTTGACGCCCTTATCAACGACACCATCAAGGGCTCCATCCTGCTGGTGGCCGTCTTTATCCAGATCATCATCCCCAGCCTGCGCCGGCGCATCCGCAAAGAGCGCGATTGATAAGAATTATAAAACAGCCCCTTGAAACGCTGCGTTTCAAGGGGTTTTTGCTTGGGGTTGTTAGCGGTTCAGTTCTCGCCCCGCACCCGTTTGCAGATGAACTCCGTGGCTTCCCTGGCCTTGACCTTGGTGCCGTAGCGGATGTTGCTGTCCTTGGTGTGGCGGTTCCACACCGTGGTGCCGCGGGTGTGCTGGCCCTTGGTTTCAACAGAAATCATCCTGGGCTCAAAGGTGACCAGATCCTCCCGCAAAAGGCAAGCCAGCGCCAGGGGGTCGTGCAGCACGGGCAGGAAATCAAACTCATTAAAGAAGCGCCCCATCTCCTCCTGCAGGATGGCCATCTGCGGCGTGTCCCCGCGAACCAGGCTGTCCGCCTGCTCCTTGTCCAGCCGGCACTGCTCGGTGATGTCCAGGCCAATCAAGTGGGGATTGGTTTGCTCAAGCACGGTGGCCGCGGCTTCCGGATCGCACAGGATGTTCCACTCCGGCTGCGCTGAACCGATCATGCCGCCCATGATGACAAAGTCGGTGGTCTTCTTGATGTCCGGCGCCAAGTGCAGCGCCAGGGCGACATTGGTCAGGGGGCCGATGGCCAAGAGGGTCATGCCGGGGTTTTCGCGGCAGGTGTTGATGATGAAGGGCACCGCCTCGTTCTCCAATGGTTCAATGCCCTTATCGTGGGGGTAGCGCCCCACCAGCGGCCGCTCCGCGCCTCGGCGCACTGGCACATCCTCCCTGGCATAAGCTTTGAGCATGCGAAGGGTGAGGTCCGTGCGCCACTGGCTGCCAGCGTACACCGTGGTCACGCCCAGCAAATCTACCTCCTTGCTGTTGAGCGCCATGGCCAGGCACAGTGCGTCATCGATGTCCCCGCCGATGTCCGTATCAATCAGCAGCTTGATTTTGTCCATTGTTTTCTCCTTTTTCTGATAATCAGATGGGAGAGCCAATGCCCTCCCATCTTGTGTTTTGCGCACCTTCCGGTTTTACTTGCTGAAGGCCTTTTCAATCTCCGCGTTGATCAGGGGATCCACGCGCTCCACGATGGTGGAGGCCGGCACGCCTTCTGCCATGTAGTTGTTGATGGTGGACATCACGGTCCATACATCAGCCAGGCCCTTGTCATAGCGGGTAATCAGGGTGTGGCCGTCATAGATGATGTCGTACATGTCGCGGCCATCGGGGCCCTCGCCATAGCGCACGCGCTCCATCTGGTCGCCGTAGGCCTTTTGCACCTCGTTGACCATCATGATGTAAGCCGCGGCGGCTTCCGGGTTCTTGGAGCCGGTGGGCACAGCCCAGGACTGGGAGTAGACATACACCTCGTCCGCGCTGCCGGAGGGGCCATGGGGGTAGGGCACCATGCCCACGTCAAAGGGCAGACTGCGGGCGTCCTGGATCTCCTTGCCGACGATCATGCCCAGGGCGTTGTTGTCAAAATAGCCGAACATCTCGCTGTCTTCCAGCATCCACATGCCGTCGGTGTTGGACATCATACGGCTCATGTACTCAATGGCCTCCATGGTCTGGGGCTCCTTCAGCGCGCTGGTGACCTTGCCTTCGGCCTGGTCGATGTTGAGGATGCCGCCGTGGTTGGTGACCAGGAAATGGCTCATGCTGTCGCCGTAGCCGGAGAAGCCCCACTGGTCGATCTCCCCGTCGCCGTCGCTGTCATAGGTCAGCGCCTGGCCGGCTTCCAGGAAGGCGTCAAAGTCCCACTCGCCCTTGGCGTACAGCTCATCCGGGGCTTCCAGGCCTTCGTACTCAAACATGGTGCGGTTGAAGGTGATGTGCTTGAGGTAGGGCTTGATCGGCACCGCGTAGTGGCTGCCCTTCCACATGTAGTTTTCCTTGCTGATGTTCCAGTAGCTGTAGTCCTTGTCGCTGACCACATCGTCCAGGTTTGTGATAATGCCCTGCAGCACCGCGTTGTGGAACACGGATTCATACATCAGCACCAGGTCCGGCGCGTCGCCGGCCTGCTGCATGTCGATGCACTTTTGCAGCTGCTGGTCCCAGTTGACGCCGATGATCTCCACCGTGCCGCCGTACTTCTTCTCAAAGAACTCCTTGGCTTCCATGGAGGCCTCAAACGCGGCCGGGTTGTTGGCCTTCATGTTGCGGTAGCCGTTCCAGCTCATCCAGAACACGATGGTCAGGTTGGGGTTTTCCAGGGTCTCGGGCAGGTTGCCGTCCGGATCCAGCAAGGCCGGGTCCAAGGCCGGCGCTTCCGCCAGCGCGGGCAGCAGGGCCAGCGCCATCATGGCGGCCAGGAGCAGGGACAAAATCTTCTTCATGGGTGTTCTCCTTTTTAAATTCTTCACGCCGGTACACCGCCGGCGGGATGTGCTGATTTGTACTGTGTTCAAGGCCATTATAACGTGTTGTGGGTGGCTTGAACAGCGGCGGGATTAGCCCTTGATGGAGCCAATCATGATGCCGTGGATGAAATAGCGCTGGAAGAAGGGATACACCACCAGGATGGGCAGCGTTGCCACCATGACGGAGGCCATCTTCAGGCTTTCAGAGGGGATGGCCCTGTCCGCCGCGGCACGGATGTCCACACCACCCCTGCTGTTGAGGGAGGCATTGGTGGTGAGAATCTCCCGCAGCAGATACTGCAGGGAGCGCAGGTCGTTGCGCCGGATGATGAACAGCATGTTGGCGTACCACTCGTTCCAGTAGCCAATGGCCAGGTACACCACCATGGTGGCCATGATGGGCATGGAAATGGGCAGAATAATCCGGAAAAAGATGGTGAAATCCCCCGCCCCGTCAATCTTGGCCGAATCCTCCAGCGAATCTGGCAGCGCCTGGAAGGAATTGCGCATGATGATCAGGTTCCAGGTCGCGATGGTGCCGGGCACAAACAGGGAGTAGATGGTATCGCTCATCCCCAGCTGGGTCACCACCATGTACCAGGGAATCAAACCGCCGGACACCAACATGGTAATAAAGACATACAACGTCAAGCCGCGGCGGTAGGGCAGATACCTGCGGCTGAGGGCATAGGCGCCCAGCGAGGTAAAGAACAAGGTGTTGACCGTGCCAATCAAGGTAACCAGCGCGGTCAGACGCAGGGCGGTTAAAAACTTGTCGCTGGCGCCAAACAGGTATTGATAGTTGTACAGCGTCAGGCCGCTTGGGAAAAACTGGAAGCCCTTGGCGGCAATCTCCACTTCCTCCGTCAGGGAGGCGATAAGGATCAGCAAGAAGGGCGTTACAAACAACGCCGCCAGCAGCAGCATGATGGTGTTGATCACAATCCGCCAGGGCAAGCGGGCCGCGGTGGGCTCTACCCAGCGCCGGCGGCGGAACGCGCGGTTGTAATTGTTTACCATATGCCCATATCCCCCGTTCTCTTGGCGATGTAGTTGGTGCTCATCACCAGGATGAAGCTGAAGACAGACTGGAAAATGCCCATGGCTGTGCCCAGGGAGTAGTTCATCTTGCCGATGCCAATGCGGTAAATGTAGAAATCCAGGGTGTCCACAGTGCGGTAAATGGCGATGTTGGACCCAACCAGGGAGAAGATTTGCTGGAAGTTGCCGCTCATCAGCCCGCCCATTTGGATGATGAACATCACAACAATGGTGGGCATCATGCTGGGCAGGGTAATCCAGCGCGTCTGCTGGAAGCGGGTGGCGCCGTCCAGCACCGCGGCCTCATACATCTCTGTATTGATGTTGGAGATGGCCGCCAGATACAGGATGGAGCTGAAGCCAACGCTTTTCCAAACCTCTGTCGCAACCAGGATACCGCGCCACAAATCCGGCCTGGTATACCAGACAGGGGGCTTGACACCCATGCTGCGCAGCATGGTATTGACAAGGCCATAGCTGCCGTTGATTAAGGTATACAAAATGGCGCTGACAATGATCCAGGAAACAAAGTGCGGCAGGTAGCTGATGGTTTGAATGGTGCGCTTGTAGGCCTTGGAGCGCACCTCGTTGAGCAGCAGCGCAAAGAGGATGGGCGCCGGAAACCCGATGAGGATTTTCAACAGGTTGATGACCAGGGTGTTTTCAATCAGCCTGGGGAAATCCGGCAGGGAAAACAGGGTGCGGAAATTTTGCAGGCCCACAAACTTGCTGCCCTCAAACCCCAGCCAGGGCATGTAGTTGTAAAAGGCCATCCGCAAGCCCCAAAGGGGAAAGTAATTAAATACTGCCAGCATCACCACAGTAGGTACCAGCATCAGGTACAGCATCTTGTACTTGATGAGGTTATGCCGCAGCCGGATGAGCCAGTTGTCCGGCTTTTTAAGTGACAGAGACCGTGGGCTTGGGGTCATGTTTCCTCACGCTTTCATGATTCGTGCCCGGCAGGGCATGCTTCCCTGCCGGGCAGGTGATCCCCCTTGCCATATGGCTGGGGCGCTTGACAATCAAAGGGTATCGGTAGCTTACTGGGCCGCCTTCCACTCCTCATACTGCTGGGTGTAGGCATCCACCAGCTCCTGGCCGCCCGTGGCGTACCAGTTGGCGATGATGGCGTCAAAATCGTCCAGGCTGTTCACACCGATGGTGATGTTGAACAGGTTTTCATACAGGTCAATGGGGTTGTACATGCCCAGCTGGCTGCCATCCAGGGTAAAGCCCTCAAGGCCGGTGTAGATGATCTCCGCTTCCGCGTAGGATTCGTTCAGGCGATCATGCAGGCCTGCTGCATCGGGGTTGGCGTTGGCGGACGGCTTTTGCACGTCGATGAACTCCCAGGACAGGGGGCTGAAGACGTCAGCGTACAGCGGGTTGTCTGTGGAGATGCCCTCCGGCAGCGACCAGCTGTCCCCATTGTCAATCCAATGCTCCCCGGGGATGCCGTTCTCGGCGATGAAATAGAAGTCCAGGTCGGAAACCATCTTGTCAAAGAACTGCACCACCGCTTCCGGGTTTTTGCTCATCTGGGGTACCCAGACAATGCGGCCAACGCCGTAATCCAGGGGGAAGTGCGCTTTGCCGTCCTCCGCTTTGAGCACAGGGATAAAGTCACCGGTGGCTTCGGGGAAATTGGCTTTGAGCGCGGCCCAGGTCCAGTCCAGGGCACGGTGGGGGTCGCAGAAGTAGATACCAGTGCGGCCGGATACCCACAGCTTGCTCTGGCTGTCATCCGAACCGGACAGCCACTCAGGATCCAACCAGCCGTTCTCCACCCACTTTGTGTACAGGGCAATCATGTTCTTGTATTCCGGCAGGCTCATGGAGGGAACAACCTTGCCCTCTGGGCTCAGCGCCCACTCCGTCATCTGGGAGGCAACGCCGCTCACCGCGCCCTGCAGGAAGGGATCGGAGAACCAGGGCAGGCCAACAGCGGGAATCATGTCCGGATAGGTTTCCTTGAACACCTGCATCACGTTTTCCAGTTCCGCGATGGTGGTGGGCATCTCAAGCCCGACTTCGGCCAACAGGTCCGTGCGGATGGCAGCGCCCTGCCAACGCCACATGTAGTAGTCCGGGATGGCCCAGATGTTGCCGTCTTTGTCGGTCACAGCCGCCCAGGCGTTCTCCGGAATCATTTTCTTCAGGTTTTGGCCGTGCTGCTCCAGCAGGTCATTGATGGGGCGAATGATGTTGCCGGTCGTCAAATAGCCCCGCGCGTCACCAATGTTCATGGACACGGCGTCAATCTGCTCGCCGGAGGACAGCAGCACATTCAGTTTTTCCAGGGAGCCGTCTGTGGGGGTGATGATCCAGTCCAGCTGGATGTCCAGCCCGTCCTTGGCCAGCTCCTCCTCCAGGCTCTTGCGCACCAGGGCTGTGTCCGCGTCAGTGGACGTGTTGCCCCAGGGGGTAAAGAGCACCATGGTCTGCGCGCTGGCGGACGCGGTGAGGCCCAGCAGCAGGGCCAGGGACAGCAACAGGGTAAGAATCCGCTTCATGATGGGTTGCCTCCTACTATTCTTTGTAGACGATCCGCGGCAAAATACCTGTCTGCCGCCGGTTAGGATAAACGTTTATCCTTTCTGCTTTGAAGTGTACTCCCCCATCAGGGGCCTTGTCAAGTGTTTCGGCGAAATTTTTACCAGATTAAGAAGGGGGATACATTCCCTGATTCCGCCGGCTTTGAACCGTGCTTACATCCCCGTCAACCCCGTGCGCTCCACAGACTGGATGAAGAAGCGCTGGGTGAAGGCGTAGAGGATGAGCAGCGGCGCAATCACCAGCAGGCCTGCCGCCTGCATGCGGGTGGCGATCAGCGCCGAATCGGTATAGTTGCCGCCGATGGTGGATAGGTTTTGCAGGTTTTGCTGGAAGCCCGACAGCGCGGTGGCCAGGGTGTGGTGATTTTTCATAAACATGGCCGGGGTGTAGTAGTCGTTCCAGTTCCACACCAGGGCAAACAGCAAGACGGTCAATACCACCGTGCCGGCGTTGGGTAGCATCACCTTGATAAAGGTGCCCACCGGGTTGCAGCCGTCAATTTCGGCCGCCTCCTCCAACTCCTTGGGCATGGACAGGAAGAACTGCCGGTACACGAAGATATAAATGCCGCTGCGCAGGCCCATGCCCAGGAAGGCGGGCAGCCAGAACAGCCAGGGCTTGTCAATCAGGTTTAAATGGTTCGCCACCGCGCCGCCGGTGATCCAGTGCAGCAGGCTCATCAGCCCCAGCGGGTCAAAATAGCGGTAGGTGGTGTACAGCGAGGTGGAGATGGTCTGCTGCGGCACAATCATGGTCAGCACCACCAGCATAAACAGCGCCTTTTTGCCCCGGAAGTTGAAGCGGGCAAAGCCATAGCCCACCACCATGCAGGAGGCCACCTGGATAAAGCTGGTGACCACGCCGGTAAGCAGCGTGTTTTTGATCGCCGTGCCAAAGTCCAGGATCTCCACCGCGTCCCGCACGTTTTCCAGCGTCAGGCTCTTGGGCAGCCAGATGACCGCCGGGTCATAGGTTTGCATGTAGGGCTTAAAGGCGTTGGACAGCATGTACATGAGGGGGTAGAGCAGCACAAAGGACAGGGCCAACAGCAGCGCAAAGCGGCCGATGGTAAACACCTTTTTGCCAACGCTGCGCGCGATGTATTGCCGGGAGTGTTTTCTTTTAGTCAACATATTACTCATCCTACACCTCCGCGCCTTTGGCTGCCTTGCCCAGCACCAGGAAGGCCAGCAGCAGGACCAGGGCAATCATGGCCATGTACACCCAGCTCATGGCGGCGGCCAGGCCAAATTGGAACTGGCTGCCAAAGCCGGTCTGGTAGATGGCAGCCATCACCTGGTTGCCCGCGTTTTCTGTGCCGTAGGCCATGAAGGAATCGATAATTGTATAAATCACATTCAGCAGCATGATGGGCAGGGACAGGGGCAGCGTGATGCGCCAGAAGTTGTCCCAGGCGTTGGCGCCCTCAATGGCGCTGGCCTCATAGGTAGATTGCGGAATCTTCTGCAGGCCTGATAAGAACAGCAAAATCTGCACGCCGCACTCCATTAGGACGGAGAACACGCGGTTGACAATCTCCGAAATGCCGTTCACGATGCCCGTGGGTACGCCCGCGGTAAGCAGCGTCTCCGCCAGGCCCTGGCTTTGGAAGATATAAGCGTTTTGCGTGCCGGTAAGGGTGTTGGCGTTGATGACGCCCTGCAGCAGCACATACACCACACCGGAGGTGATGATGACCGGCAGGAAGAACACGCTGCGGAAGAAGGCGCGCCCGCGGAAGGACTGGTTGAGCAGCACCGCGATAAACAAACTCATGATGACCACCAGCGGCACGCGGTAGGCCATTTCCAGCAATTCCGCGGTCAGCAGCGGCACAAACTTGGCGTCCCGCAGCAGCATGAAGGCGTAGTTGTCCAGGCCTACCCAGGTGGTTTCAAACCCGGTGGCCGACATCTTCAGCGAGTTGAGCGAGAAGATCAGGCTTTCCACCACCGGCTGGGCGAAAAACAGGATAAAGCCCAGCACCCAGGGCAGGATAAACAGGTAGCCCCAGCGCCCTTTGCGCCGTTTTAACAGGCTTTGGTCAAAGCGGTTTTTATTCATCATCTGCCTCCACCACCACAAAGGACCGGGGTGGGATTACGTGTCCTTCCACAGTCGCCTCCTGCCCTGAATGGTTGATGTACACCCGGGTCTGCCCGCCGTACTCGGTCATGGTGCAGCCGCCGGGCAAGTTCTGATGCCCTGTGATGGGCAGGTGCGCAAGCGGCATGAGCACCTGGGCCAGGCGCTGGTAGCCGGCCTTTACCTCCTGCTCCCAGAGGGCAAAATCCGGGCTGTACAAAAACTGCAGCCTGGTATCCGCCACCTCCCCCGCGTTGCGGCCCACAAAGGCGTACTGGGGGCTGGCGCCCACCTCCAGGCACTTGAGCAGGAAAAGTTCCGGATCCGCCGCGTGGTTCACCAGGCCGATGCCATAGGGCACATAGCCATGGAAGACCATCTGGTAAAAGGGGATGCTCTCATCCGTAAGCGTATAGCCGCTGTTAGCCCCGGGCGTGGACAGCACATGGCTGGCCAGGGCTGCAGCATACGCGTTGCCGCCGGTGAGCATCAAATCCTGCCTGGCTTTGCCCAGGGTGTCCCGCACAATGCCGGGCACCAGGCCGCGTCCTGTCCCGCCGCTGCGGTTGTCCGAGGAGGCGATCTCCCCCACCGCGTCCAGCGCCAGGCCGCTTAAGCCGGTCTTGTTAAAGGAGTCAAAATAGCGGGTGAAGAACTGGTCGTACTTCCCCGGGGACAAGAGCGTCCAGGGGGCCACATTGGGGTTGACCGCTTTGGAGTTGGCCGCCATCTCAAACTGCATCTGGGGCGAGTTGACCGGGGTGAGCACCGCGTCACGGATGGCCCAATAGCCCCGCCCGCCCTTGTAGATGTTGATCAGGTCCGCGGCCGGGAACAGCCCGCCGCCTTTTGCGCGCAGGGCTTCGTCCAGGGCGCGCATCTCGTCCGGTTTGCCCAGGCTGCCCGCAAGCTTTGCAGCAGAGGGCATCTTCTCATAGTAGCTTCCGGGCATCCAGTTGGCATAGCGCACCACGGTTTGCGTATCGCCCAGTTTGTCCGTGATCTCGCGCACATCCGCAAGCGTAGTTAAGTTGACCGTTTTGGTATAGGGAATACCCAATATCTGCGCGGCCTTTTTGACCTGGCCGTACAGCTCCAGGTACAGGGGATACTCATCCTGCGCCACGCGCTGGCTAAGGCCCTTTTCCTGGATCAAATACGCGCGGTAGGTGTCCGCCATGCCGGCATAGCCCGCCCGTTCTCCGGAAAGCGGGTAGTAGCGCACCTCGTACTCGCCTGTCGTCAGCCCCTCGCGCTCGGACACGCCGATGACTGAGGCGCCGAACTCCTTGCTGTTCATCATCATGCTGCCCCCGTTGCGCACGCGGAAACGGGACCAGGCGTAATTGTAGCTGGTGAGGTTGGAGACGCGGGCCAGCACAGCGCCCTTGGCGTCATTCTGGGTGATGACACCCAAGAGGCCATGCCCGCCCTGCCCCTCGTGGAAGGTGCCAAACACGGGCAGCCGGGCGGTCTGCTCCCGCGTGCGGGCCTGCTGGGCCAGGGTTTCTGACAGGCCGATCTGCCCTTCCACCCCGGCGTCCTTGCCGTAGAGGTTGGCGTTGTATTCCGTCATGCTGGTGGTGCCGTTGTTGAAGTGAATCAAGGCGCCGGAGCCGTCGGGCACCAGCAGCCAGCCTTCCTCTTCGCTGCTGCCCGCGCCCATCACCGGCAGCAGGTCCACCGCGGTGACGGTGTTGAGGTTCTCATTGCCCTCTTCATCCGGGTAGGTCTCGATGCCCGCTGTGGGCAGGATGACGGACAGGTAATCCGGCCCCAATTTGTATTCCACCCGGATCTTGATGCCCGGCTTCTGGAAGTCATACACCGCAACCAGGCCCTGGTCTAAAAACATCATCTCCAGGCCGCCTTTGCTGACGGCTTCCGCGGCCGAGGCCGCCGACAGGCTGGTGCCCCGCTCGTTGGAGTAGGTCACAATCAATTGGCTCAGCAGGGTTTGCCGGTGCGCGCCCTTGGCTTTTTTGTCGTTGCCCTGGGGGTTGGAATGCCACAGGTAGCCGCTTGCGCGGTCCTCCAGGATAATCTGGCCGCTGTCAGCCTGGGCGTATAGGGACAGCCGGCTGTTTTGGGCTGCCAGCTCAAAGCCATCCAGCGCCTGCGTTTCCGCGGGCGCGGGCAAGGCAGCCAATAGCAGGATCAGGATGGTGAGCCAGGCACATAACTTTTTCATACTTCCCCTCCTATATCCTGAACATGACTTCGTTGTACATGGTGATAAAGAACACCGAGATTTGCTGATACAGGCTGTAGAGCAGCACCAGCAGCGCCGCGATGATAACCAGCACCACCACCGTAAGCAGCAGGTTAAGCAGCGCGCGCTTGAAGGTCAGCCTGTTCACCTGCATCAAGCCCATGAACAGGAGCACCAGGCTCCACATCATGCCCAGGCTGGTGAGCATGTTGAGGAAGACGCCCATCTCCAGGTTCACCAGGTTGGACAGCGCCACGGACACAAGCCGCGCCAGGATGGCGGGCAGCAGGGCGTGGGACAGCACGATGAACAATTCCCCCGTCCTGCCCTCGCAGTCGTCCATCAGGCTGGATACCGCCAGGTTGGACACGTAGGCCAGCAGGAAGCCGCCCAGGCTGACGCCCAGCAGCAGGAACACGTTCAGGCGCTCCAGCCGGTTGTGGTTAAAGGCAAAGCCCGTCCCCACATAGCTGATGACCATGCTTAAAAACAGCAGCCCCACAATGCCGATGCCCACCCGGACCGAGCCGGCCCCGCTGCTTTTGACTTCGTCAAAGCCCTCATAGGGGTGCAGCATCAGGGTGAAGGGCATGCGCAGCGGCCGCAGGGAGCGCACGCGGCGCTCTTCCAGGGAAGGCCGGCGCTTGGCCCTGTAGTTCCCATACAGTTTAAGCAGGATAAAGAAGAGGACGATGCCGCCCAAGATATAGCCCATGTTGGCGCGCACGCGCAGAAGGGACAGCTCCCGAAAGGCGTCCGAATAACCCTGTTTGTCGTTGGCCAGGCGGTAATTCTCCATCGCCCGCTCGTAGTCTTCCAGCTGGAAGTAAGCGCGCCCCAGGCCGCGGTAGGCCATGGCATAGTTGTTGTTTAAACGCAGCACCTCCTGCCAGGGGGTGATGCTTTCCTGATACAGCCCCTGCCCGTACAGGGCGGTGGCCTGGTGGATGGCCTTACCAAAGGCGGTCAATTCAAAGGCGGAGACGGCGCCGGTTTCGCTGTCTAAAATCAGGATGTCCTCGCCCACCGCCTCCATGGATACCGGCGTTTTAAACAGGCCGTCCTGATCGCCCCAGCCGCCAAAGGCCAGGGCAGCGCCGCCGCTGTCCACCCCAAACTGGATGACCTGGCGGCCGGTTTTGTTGAGCACTGTAAACAGGCTGTTGTTTTCCGGCAGCGTGTCAATGAGCGCCATCTGGCTTGAGAAGAGGAAGGGCGGCAGGATGTTGATGCCCATGGGGTTGAGTTTCACCAGCGCCCGGGCGTTCGCGGCCTCTGACACCATGACCACGGCGTAGATCATGTCCTCATCGTCCATGGTAATGTTGGCGTACTCAATGGGCACAAAGGACTCCATTGCGTCCCGCTGCGCCTTGGTCATGAAGGAGCGCCACATCTTTTGAAAGACGAGCTTGGCAGTGACCTCCACGTGGCTGGCGCCAAAGAAATTCAGGAAGCTGCCGTCCTCATAAAAGCACAGCAGTCCTTGGTAAACCCCGGCGGAGAGCACATACACCCGGTTCGCGCTGTCCACCACCACCTTCTGGGGGCGGTAGGGCGTGGCGTCCTCATACAAATCGCTCACGGGGCGGTCATAGCGCCGGATCAGTTGTCCGTCCTCATCCATGCACAGCACGCTGCCCGCGCCCTCATCCGCCACATAGATCAGGCCTTCTTTTGACACAAAGATGCCAGAAGGCGTGACAAAGGGCACCTCCCCGGCAGCGGTGTATTCGCGCAGGAAGGTCATCCCACGATCCAGCACCACCACCCGGGCGTTGCCGGTATCGGCCAGCCACAGCCGGCTTTGGTGCTTGTCATAGAATAAATCCTGGGGCTTGTTGAAGGAGCCCGCGCCCATGTCCTCGCCGGTTTTGACTTCGCGCACCCTGTAGCCGGCGGGGGCGGGCACCGCCTCCCCCCAGGCGTTGGTGGTAAAGCCCACATAGGCCTCCTGCGCCAGGACAGGCGTTGCAAATATAAGCGCCAGCAGGCAGATGAGCAAAGCAAAAATCTGTTTTCTTCTCATTGCCGCCACCTCACTTCAAGCCCGAATGGGACATGGTCTCCAGCACAGCGGACTGGCTGAGCAGGAAGAACACGATGGGCGGAATCATGAGCACCAGGGCCACCGCGGCACCGGCGCCCGCGCGGGCGATGCCGGCCGCGGCAATCTGCCGCAGCATCACGGGCAGCACCTTCATGCTCTCGTCATAGATGTAGCTCACCCCGGTATTGTTCCACAGCCCCTGGAAGGTGAAGATGCCAAGGGTCAGCCAGGCCGGCTTGATCATGGGCATCACCAGGCGGAAAAACAGCGTGCGCTCGGTCGCCCCGTCAATGCGGGCCGCTTCCAGCAGGCTGTCGGGCACGGAGGTAACCAAAAACTGCCGCACCAAAAAGACCCCGAAGGAGCCGGACATGGCCGGCAGCAGGATGGCCCAGTAGGTGTTGATCAGCCCCAGGGAGGAGATGATGATGTACTGGGGAATGGCCGTCACCTCGTTGCGGAACAGGATGGCCCAAACCACAATTAAGTTAAACAGCGTAAGCCATTTGTTTTTGTACTTGGCCAGCGCGAAGGCGCACATGCTGGCGATTAGGATATAGCCCACCGTGCCCACCACGGAGATGAACAGGCTGTTGAACAAATAGCGCTCAAAGGGCACCCACATGTCCCCCGCCAGGCGCGCCATGGTGGAGAAGTTTTCCATCGTGGGGTTTTGCACAAAAAAGCGCGGGGGGAACAGGAACAATTCGCTGGCCGGCTTAAAGGCGGTGACCACCGTGTACACCAGGGGCAGGGCCATGAACAGGCTCATCAGCCCCAGGAACAAAAAGACGGTGAAATTGCCGCCGCGGGAGCGGCTGACGCGCTTTTGCTTGGCCCGCAGCTGGCGGGTTGCGGCTAATTTGCTCATGCGCTCTCCTCCTCGCCAAAGTGGCGCAGCCCGCCCTTGACCAGGGACCAGAACAGCAGCATCAAAAAGAACAGGACCACCGCGATGGCCGAGGCATAGCCCATCTCAAAGCGGATGCTGCCATAGTCCAGGATGTGCAGGATGATGGTATGCGTCGCGTAGTCGGTGGAGGGAAAGCCCGTTAAGCTCATGGCCTCATAGCCCACCGCGAAGGACGCGCTGATCTGCATCACCGCGCCAAAGAGCAACTGGGGCACCATTTGCGGCAGGGTGATGTACCACAACTCCTGGAAGCGGTTTTTGACCCCGTCCACCGCGCCCGCCTCATACAGGGACTTGTCCATGGACTGCAGGCCCGCCACAAAGGACAAGAAGCCCACGGACATGGACAGCCACATGATGACCACAATCACCACGCCCATGGCGTAGTTGGGGTCTGACAGCCACTGGATGCTGTCGCGGATGACACCCATGCGCAGCAGGGTGGAGTTGAGCAGGCCAAAGGCGTCGTCAGAGAAGATATAGGTCCAGATAAAGTACACGTTGCCGGCCAGGGAGGGCGCGTAAAATAAGAAGGTGAGCGCCGTGCGCATGCCGCGCTTGAAATCCGTAATAAACCAGGCAAACACAAAGGACAGGATATAGCTGATGGGGCCGGTGAGCAGCGCAAAGACAAAGGTGTTTCGCAGGGCGATCAAAAACACATCGTCTTCCAGCAGCAGGCGGATGTAGTTGTCAAGGCCAATGAAGGACGGCGGCTGCAGCATGTTGAAGTAGGTAAAGGACAGCACCACGCTGGACAAGATGGGCAGCAGGGTGAAGGTTAAAAACAGCAGGGCAAACGGCAGCGTGAACAGGACGCTGGTTAAGCGGAACTGCCGGCCATCCACGCGGCGAAACCAGCTGTCCTTGTGCAGGCTGGTACCCGGGGCGCCCAAAGTGCGTTGGCTCATTGGCTGAATTCCTCCCATTTACGCTGAATTTCCTTGTTAATTTCCTTGTTATAGCGGTTCAATACCTCCCGCGGGATACGGTTGTTGTACACCACGGCGCGGAAGGCGAAGGTCAGGTTGCGGTTGGTGATGTAGTTGCCGGGCAGCTGCGGGATGTCATCCACGTCCGCCCACTGGGTGAGCAAGGCTTCCTGCTGCCTGGCCGTCCATTTCACGCGCAGGAAGGCCTCCTGGTTGGCGGTGGGCCAGCGCGCGGCAGAGCCCATCAGGCTTTCCAGCGCCAGGGCGAAGCGCGCCTGGGTATCTGCGCTCACCCACCAGCTGGCAAACTGGAAGCCCTCCTGCGCCAGCTTGGTATCCGCAAGCAGGATGACCCCGGTGCCGGACGCGCCCTCGGCGCGGCTTAAGCTGCCGTCTGCCCGCCGGGTGCCCGGAATGGGCGCCAGCTGCCACAGGCCGTTTAGTTCGGGCGCTGCGGCCGCCAGGGTGTTGGCGGTGGTGTAGGGCGCGATGGCCAGGGGCATCTCCCCCGTGCGGAAGCGGGAGAAGAAGTCATACTGCACCGGCAGCGAGTACTTGGTGTACAGCTCCGTCCAGGCGCGGAAGGCTTCCAGCGCCGGGGCGGTGTCAAAGGTGGTGCGCGCCAAATCTTCGGTGTAGTAGTTCAGCCCGTGCTGGAACAGCTGGGTCTGGAAGCCCGAGGTGTTGTTGTTGGTGACGGTGGGCGCGGCGATGCCAATCTGCATGCCCTGCTTTTGAAGCACGGGCACCAGGGCGCGCAATTCCTCCCAGGTCTGGGGTATTTCAAGGCCTATCTCCTCAAAGATGTCGGCCCGGTAGAAGATCATGTCAAAGTTCTGTGTTTCCGGCAGCGCGTACAGGCCGTCCCGGTAGCGGTAGGGCACCAGGGCGCTGTCATGGAACTGGCCCAGCACCTCGTCTACGCCGTCAAACTGGCTCATATCCAGCAGGGCGCCGCGCATGGCCAGGTTGACCGGCAGCTCCTTGTACACAGTGAGCGCCACGTCCGGGCCCTTGCCGCCCAGGGTGGCCTGCATCAAGGTGGCGGAGCCGTCAATGAGGCTCAGGTTGACCGGAATGCCATACTGGGTGACAAAATACTGGTCCACCAGCTCCTTGATGACCTGGGTCTGGTCCCGTCCGGAGGAAATGCCCGTCGCGCCCAGGTCGTTGGAGCACACCCAGACCTGCAGCGGCTCACCGGCTTCGCGGCCGTAGATATTGCCCACCGCGCTGTAGTCCTCGGTAAAGGAGCCCAAAAAGCCCTTGGTCCGAAACAGCGCCTGGTTGACAAAGCCGCTGCCGGCAGTAGGCTGCTCTGCCTGTTTGCCCACCAGGTGCAAACGGTCCAATTGCAGGGGCTGCTCGCGCATGTAGAGCACCCAGCTGGACAGGGAGGACAGGTTGCCCTTGTAGCTTTCCAGCCGCGCGGGGATCAAATCCGGCCGGTCAATGAAGCTGTCCAGTTGGATGGCGGCCTGGTTGAGCAGCGCGGCCTCACTGCCGCTGCCGGCGTAGTCAGCCAGGAGGGCGTATTCCGTGCGCAAGCTGTCGGCGATGTCCTGCAATTCCGGAATCAGGCCCGGAATTTTGCGGTCCAGGTGGAAATCACGGTTTAAGTCGATGGAAATGCGGGAGCCGTCCGCGTTATCCCCGGTGATGACGATAATCTGCCGGTACAGGCGGTTCATGCGGCGCAGCAGGGTTTCCAGCCGCATCAGGGATTTTGCGTTGCGCCCGGGGGCCACCTCCAGCCGCAGGGTGTGCGTGCCCTGTGTCAAATACAGCATCAGGGGCTCGCCCTGCGCGTCCTTGGGCGTAACCATCTGCCAGGACACGTTGTAGGGAATGGACAGCGCCAGCGCTTCCTGATAGGGCACCTGGCCGTCCACATATAGACGCCTTGTGGCGGGCATGCCCCTGACAAAATCGTTCAGCGCGTAAAGATACAGCTGGTACCAGCCCGCCTGCGGAGCGTCCACCTGCCAGGTCACCCACTCGCCCTGGTTTTTCCAGGCATAGCCGCCCAGGGTGTTTAAGCGGGTTTTGACCGGGTCGGCCGGCTGCAGGGCGGAATCCCCCCTGGCGGCCAGCGCGTAGATCACCTCGCTGTTGCGCGCGCCCGCGTCCTCCGCCTGGATGACAAGGTCCAGGGCGTGCTGGGTATCCGGATGGCTTGCTTTGTAGGCGGCGTAGGTGGGCAAATCAACTGCCGGCAGGCAGCGGAGGGCCGCGACGGCCACGGCCTCGGCGCGCAGCGTCAGGCCGATCTGGTTTTCGCCTTCGTTTAAATAAAAATAAAAAGGCTGGTCAAAATGGTTGTTGCTGTCCTGCAGGCGGAAGGTTTGCCAGGTCTCTTTCTCCGCCATCTCCGGCCGCACGTCGTTGTCGCGGCTGTCCCTTGTAATGGGGCCCTGGGTGTCAAACACCCGGCGTAAAATCAGTCGCTCCGCCTGCTCAAAGGGGATGTGGCCGTTGACGCTGACCGTCAATTCGATGTTGCTGCGGCGGGCGGGCAGGGCCAGATAGGTCAGCTCCAGCTGGTACAAGCCCGCTTCACTTACCTGGGCGGTGATGGTGGCCGTATCGCCTGTTTGGGTGAGCGCCAGCGCGCCAGATTGCTCCGAAAAAGCGGCGGGCAATGAAAGGCCGTCCAGGTCCTGATCAGCCGCGGGCAGTTGGCCGTCTACCGCGGTTTGCGGGTAGGCCGCGTCCGCGCGCGCCATCAGGTACTGGTCATAGCCCATGGCGCCGCCTTCCCTCAGCAGGGCGTCCAATGGGTCCTCAGTCGCCGGTTGGGCCAGGCCCGCGGGCGCGCCCGAAGCCACAAATAAAATGAAGGCCAGCAAAAAGGCCACGCCCCTAACAGCAGTTTTCTTCAACTCTTGCATGCCATCCCCTGTTTCGTGATGTTCTGAATAAAGCAAATGGGATAAACGTTTCTCCTTGTGCGGTTATCAGTATAATTCGGGGGTTTGCATTTGTCAATAGCGCCTGTTTATGATCCAGATTTTTCCATGCACGGGCGACATCTTCCTATTTAAACCAATCACAGGGCACAAAACCAGGCGGCGCGGGGAAACGCAACCGAATCAATCACAGAAGGCTTGACAAAGCAGGTCACAGGCGTTTAAAATAACGCCAATAGAATGTGATTTAAGTGTGTTTATTTTGATGCCGCATGGGTTAAGCGTTTATCCCGCCCGGCAAAACAGAGGGAGGATGCCTTGTCAGCCGTTTGGAGAAAGTCCATTTGCAGCACAGTCGCGCGGGTGATCTGCGTCACCATCGCGCTGATTGTATTGCTCTTTTCCCTGACTGCATCGGGGGCGGAAACAGCGGAAAAAACAGTCCTGTTCTTCCCCCATGGCACGCTCACCTTTGATGAGCGCATGGAACTGGTATCCTACAGCACGCAAGCCGGCGAAACCACGCTGGACGGCATTTTGGTGGACCCCGGCGCGGACGGCGCCTTCCTGCTTGATACCATCGGCCACCAGCGCTTCTGGGACATGAACACCTGGGATTTGGCCCGCGTCATCCCCAAGCCGGGCGCGCCTGGACCGCAGCAGTTGATGGATTATAAGGCCTTTGACGACAAGGTCGAGGTCATCACCCGGGTGGAGAACATCCAAATTACGCGCGTCTATACGCCCCAGCAGGAAGGCCTGCGCGTGGACGCTTCCATCACCAACCTGGGCCGCCACCCGGTGGAGATCCAGGGCATCAACTTCCAGCTTTCTGGTATCGCTGCCAGCGAGCACACCGCCTTCCGCTTCCCGGGCAATGTCCCCTACGACATCATGCGCCTGGGCGATCTGCGCCATTTCGCGGTGCGGCAGGCCGCCTACTGCGCGCCCCTGGTGCGGGTGGACGAGGGCGAATCCCCCTGGTTGAACCTGCTGTTTTTGAACCAGCAGGAGAAGTGGTCCACCGCCCTGTGGCGGGATCGGGACTACAAGCTGCACGCCGCCTTTTTGGCCATGGCAGAGGGTCTATTGAAACAAAACGAAACCTACGCCGCGGGGCCGCTCTACCTGCAAAACACCGCGCAGGAAAAGGACCCCTACGCCCCGGTGCGCGCGCTGTATGCCGCCCAGGGCTGGCAGCCGCCGGCAGACGGCGTAAAGCCCGTTGGCCCAATGTACTCCGCCCACCCGCACGGGACAATGGACTCGGGCTTCCGCGACCGCTTCACCATGGACGAATACGCGGATGTGCTGCCCGGCCTTGCCGACATGGGCATTGAAAACGTGTGGATCCTGCCCATTTTTGAGCACACCGGCCGCGGCGTGTATGAGCCCACCGACCAGGCCATCATCGACCCGCGCTATGGGGCAGACGCGCAGGTGCGCGCCTTCTCTGACGCCGCGCATGAAGCTGGCATCCGTGTATTGTATGATTATGTGCCCCACGGCCCCTATCCGAATGACCCTCTGGCTAAGGACAACCCCCAGTGGTGCAGCGTGCACCGTTCGGGTGAATTGCAGATTGAATGGGACTGCGTGTCCTTTGACATGGCCAACCCCGATTACCAGCGCTACACCAAAGAGCTGGTGATGGACCACGTCACGCGCTTTGATGTGGATGGCGGGCGGATTGACTGCGCCATGGGCGGGCTGTCCAACTGGCAGCCGGGCGAGGGCCGGCGCGCGTCCAACTCCGGCATCCTGGGCGGTGTGGAAATAGTAAACGCCATCCGCCAGGGCTTTTTGGCGTCGGGCAAGCAGCCCCTGCTGCTTCCGGAAAACTTCCACCCCCTGCCTTTTTATGCCCCGGTGACCGATGTGTTCTATGACATGCCGCTTTACCGCGCCATGTTTGAGATGCGGCAAAAAAACCTGGGTGAAAAGGCGTTTGCCATCACCCTCTCCCGCTGGCTGGCGGATGAGTACCAAAGCGGTGTGCCCGGCTTAACCCGGCTGCGCTTTTTGGGCAACCACGACACCGTATCCTGGACCTGGGACCGCGCCCGCGCGACACAGGTGTACGGGGAGGACAAGGCCAAGGCCCTGTGGACGCTCTTTTCCTTCATTGACGGCGCGCCCTTCCTCTACCAGGGGGATGAGCTGTCCAGCATCTATGACCGGCGCACCGGCCTTGACTTGCGGCCCTTCTTTAAGGAATTGTTCGCGGCCCGCAAAGCGCACCTGGACGCCGACATGGACATCAGCTACCACCCCAATGATACAACGCTGATCGCCTTCACCCGCGCGGGTGAAACCGGCCGTGTATTAGGCCTTGTCAATCTGGGCGCGGAGCCCGTCACCTGGCCGGTACCGGATGGCGCAGACGTGGTGCTGTACGGCGAAGGCCGCCTGGTGGATGGCCTGGCGCAGCTGGACAGCTACCAGTCCCTGTTGATCCAACTGCCTTAAAACTGCCTATGATGCACACAAGTGCATTCAAATAGAAAGGAGATATCCCCATGAAGAAACTGTTTGCCCTTTTGCTGGCCGGCCTGATGCTGGTCAGCGCGACCGCTGCCCTGGCTGAAAGCTATGTGATGAACGAGGAATCCTTCATCGCAGAGCAAGGCCCCGTCTGGTTTTACCGCTACTACTCCGAGGAAGAGGACGCCATCGCCGACCTCAACCTGACCCCCGAATGGGGCGACAACTGGCAGTTCTCCAAAGAGCCCTCCGTGGATGAGGTCTATCACTCCCTGTGCGAGTGGGACGGCATCCAGGCCATGCCGGGCACCTGGCTGGGCAAGCATGTGGACATGATGCTGGTTTTCCTGGCCCCCAAGGCCGGCAAGCTGACGCTTGAACCCATGAGCTTTGTGATCAAGGATGATGGCAACACCTATGAGCCCTACCTGGTGCAGATCACCCATGTGTCTGGCGAAGAAGAGACCAAGCTGCTGGGCGAGGACTTCGTCCCCACCCCCGTTGAGACCGAGGCCATTGAGCTGGACGTCAAGGAAGGCGATGAGATTCGCTTTATCGTGCGCTCCTCCGACAACGGCGGCGCGGCCGTCAGCGTGATGCCCACCCTCACCTACGCGGAGTAAGCCAAAGCGTATTTTACCGGGGCTGCCGTCAGTCACAGGCTGCGGCAGCCCCTTGTGTCAACAAAGGAGGAAGCCATCATGGCGCAGGGAGTGGTCCTGGCCCTGGACATCGGCGGCACCCACACCCGGCTGGGCCTGGTAAACCAAAAAGGTGAGCTGACCCGGTACCTGTCGCTGCCCAGCGCGATGTGGAACAGCGGGGATGCCCTGACAAACCTGGGCAAACTCATCCAGGATTATATGAAGTCCGCCTGTGATACCCAGCCTTTGGCCATCAGCCTGGGCTTTCCGGCAGCGGTGGACAAAAGCCGCCGCGGCATCGTCAACGCGCCCACCATCCCCGCCTTTGACAACGTGAAGGTGGCGGATTTGCTGCAGGAGATGCTTCACATCCCCGTCTATTTAGACCGGGATGTGGTGATGCTGTACGCCCACGCCGCGCGCACGCTGGGTATGCCTGAAGAGGGCACCACCCTGTGCTTTTTTATCGGCACCGGCATCGGTAACCTGATTGTGCTGGATGGCAAGATCCACCAGGGCGCGCACGGCATCGCGGGTGAATTGGGGCATATCCCGCTTGCAGACAAAACCGCCCCCTGCGGCTGCGGCCAGTTGGGCTGCGCGGAGCAATACGCCGCCGGCCACGCGCTGGTTGCCCTGCGGGATCATCATCTGCCCGGGGAGGATTTGGACACGCTGTTCACCCACCATATGGCCTTGCCGCCGGTGCAGGCTTTTATTGACACCCTGGCCCAGGTGATGGCGACGGAGATGATTATTTTGGACCCCGACCGGGTGCTCATCGGCGGCGGCGTGGCGCATATGCCCGGCTTCCCGCTGGAGATTTTGCGGAACAAGGTGACCGCCCGATTGCGCGACCCCAAGGCGCCCACCCAGTGGTTTACTGCCCCGGACGCCCAGCGGGCCGGGGTGATCGGCGCGGGCCTGCGCGCCTTTATTAAGATGGACAAGGAGACTGCCTGAATGAAGAAACTGATTTCTGCCTCCCTCATGTGCGCGGACTGGATGAACCTTGAAAAAAGCATCAGGGAGCTGGAGGAGGTCGGCATCGACTGGCTGCACTGCGACATGATGGACGGGCATTTTGTGCCCAACTGGATGATGTTCCCCGACCTCATCAACGCCATTGGCGCGAACACCCGCTTACCGCTGGACATCCACCTGATGGTGTCAGACCCCATGGCGGTGCTGCCGCGCTTGAAGCTGCGCCCGGGCGACATCGTCACCATCAGCCAGGAGAGCGTACTGCACCTGCAGCGCGCGCTGACAGCCGTGTGTGAGACGGGCGCCCAGGTCGGGCTGGCCCTCAACCCCGGCACCCCGCTGTGCATGGCGGAGGAAGTGTTATCAGACATCGACCTGCTGCTCATCATGACGGTCAACCCGGGCTATGCCGGGCAGCAGCTGGTGCCCAACGGGCTTGATAAAATTGCCCGCGCCAGGGCGATGCTGGATAAAGCGGGGTATCAAACCACCCGTATTCAGGTGGACGGCAACTGCAGCTTTGACAACGTGCCCAACATGATTAAAGCCGGCGCTGATGTGGTGGTGGCCGGCACCAGCAGCGTGTTCGCGCCGGGGCTGACGCTGAACGAAGGCACAGCGAAACTGCGGGCTTTGATGTAGGTCAACAAGGTTAATACACAAGAAAAAAGCTGGCGGTTGTGCCAGCTTTTTTGGTGGAATT
>LSQX01376209.1_pt1 | contig 22863 bp, 20 predicted proteins | sample 654561 | NCBI WGS metagenome assembly LSQX01 (sample SAMN04489861, study PRJNA283612) | anaerobic digester metagenome | isolation source: 4 biogas reactors fed with cattle manure at either 37C or 55C with and... | place: Denmark: Kongens Lyngby | collected 2014
GGCAACGGACTTTGACTCCGTCATCCGCTGGTTCAAATCCAGCCATCCCAGCCAAAAAGCCTTGATCCTTAAAGGATTGAGGTTTTTCTTTTCGGCGGCGCTTTTTCTTTTAATTATGCCGCCGCTTTGCCGTAATATTTGCCGCCGCTTTGCCGTCACTTTGCCGCCGCTTTTGCCGTCATTTTTGCCATGTTGTGTCACACTTGACGGTTGAAAGATCATCTGTAACGACAAGTCCTTTTGGGGCAATAAAGCAGAGAATCTATATGCTAAACGGGAATCAAGAAAGAAAGTTTTAAAAATATTGTATTTTCAGCTTATTTTTGTTATAATTTAATTTAAATGATTCTCTGTTTTAAGGAGCGGCATCATATGAATAAAAAGAAGTATTACATCACCACAGCCATTGCCTACACATCCGGCAAGCCCCATATCGGCAATTCTTATGAAATTGTTTTGACCGATGCTATCGCGCGTTTCAGGAGGATGCAGGGAAACGATGTTTTTTTCCTGACGGGCACCGACGAGCACGGTCAAAAGATTGAAGAAAAGGCAAGGGACGCCGGAATGACCCCGAGAGAGTTTGTCGACATTGTCGCCGCTGAGATTCGCGGAATATGCGACATGCTCAACACCACCTACGACAAGTTTATCAGGACGACAGACAGCAGTCATGAGCAGGCTGTTCAAAAGATATTCAAAAAGCTTTATGAAAAGGGAGACATATATAAAAGCGAGTATGAGGGGCTTTACTGCGTCCCTTGCGAAAGCTTCTTTACAAGCTCACAGCTTGACGGCGGGAAATGCCCCGACTGCGGGCGAGATGTCGTCAAAACAAAGGAGGAGGCTTATTTCCTGCGGCTTTCAAAATATCAAAAGCAGCTTGAGAAATATATTGAAGAAAATCCGAGCTTTATATACCCTGAAAGCCGAAAAAAAGAGATGCTGAACAACTTTATCAAGCCGGGCTTGCAGGATCTTTGTGTTTCGAGGACATCATTCAACTGGGGCATACCTGTGAGCTTTGACAAAGACCATGTGATTTATGTGTGGATTGACGCGCTTTCAAACTACATTACGGCATTAGGATATGACCCCGACGGCAGCGGAGAGCTTTATAAAAAATATTGGCCGGCGGATGTCCACATTATAGGCAAGGATATTGTCCGCTTTCACACAATTTACTGGCCGATAATGCTTTTGGCGCTCGGAGAGCCTTTACCCGAAAAGGTCTACGGTCATCCGTGGCTGCTTGTCGGAGCTGACAAAATGTCAAAGTCAAGGGGCAACGTCATTTATGCCGACCGTCTTGTCTCATTGTTCGGTGTTGACGCCGTGAGATATTATCTTTTGGCCGAGATGCCTCACTCTTCGGACGGTTCGCTGACATATGAGACTGTGATAGAGCGCTACAATTCGGATCTTGCCAACACTGTCGGAAACCTTGTGAACAGGACTGTCGCCATGGTTAACAAATATTTCGGCGGAGAGCTTGCCGCGAACAATGTCACAGGCGAGTTTGACGACGATTTGAAACGCACCGCCCTGGAAGCTTTGCCGTCGATGGCAAAGGCTTTTGACGATTTCCGCATAGCCGACGCCTGCCACGAGGTTTTGACGCTTGCGCGGCGGAGCAACAAATATATAGACGAAACAATGCCGTGGGTGCTGGCAAAGGATGAGGAGATGCGCGGCAGGCTTGCGACAGTTCTTTACAATCTTGTTGAAAGCATCCGTTTCATGGCTGTGCTTTTAAAGCCGTTTATGCCCGACACGTCTGAAAAGATTATGAAGCAGATAAACTGCCGTATAGATTCGCTTGAGTCGCTTTCGGAGTTTGGCATGATTGAAATCGGCTCAAGCGTCGGTGAGGCGGAGGTGCTGTTTGGCAGGATAGACTCTTCGGAAATGATTGCAAAGATTGATGAAATGTATAAGCAGGACGCCGCGGAGCAGGAAAAAGAAAGCCCGGCGGGTGTTGCTTTAATCGGAATAGAGGATTTCGCAAAGATTGAGCTTCGCGCGGCGGATGTTACGGCGTGCGAGCCTGTAAAGCGCGCGAAAAAGCTTCTCAAGCTGACGCTTGACGACGGGAGCAAAACGCCGAGGACAGTCGTTTCCGGAATCGCGCAGTGGTATAAGCCTGACGAGCTTGTCGGGCGCACTGTGATTTGCGTCACAAATCTAAAGCCCGCCGTCCTCTGCGGCGTTGAGAGCAACGGCATGATTCTTGCCGCCGACCGCGGCGAGGATGACGTCGCGGTTATATTTGCCGACGGCATCCCGGCAGGCTCAAAGGTGAGATGACAAGACTTATGGCAAAGACATTCGATATGGACAACATTTTTGACACACATTCGCATTACGATGACGAGGCATTTGAGCAGGACCGCTCAAGTGTCTTGTCGTCTTTGCCTTCCAAAGGCGTCCGCGCTGTCATTAACTGCGGCGTGGATCTCGATTCCGGCAGCGCGTCGCTTTCGCTTGCGGGCGACTATCCCTTTATTTACGCCGCCTGCGGCATTCACCCGCATGAATGTGCCGAATACGGCGGCTCGCCCGCCGACATTTTAAAGGACTTTTTGCCACTTTGGCAGGATGACAGGTGCGTCGCCATAGGCGAAATAGGTCTCGATTATCACTATGACTTTTCGCCGCGCCCGCTGCAAAAAAGCTTTTTTGAAGAGCAGGTGAGATTGAGCGTGGAGCTTGGCTTGCCCGTCGTCGTCCACGACCGAGAGGCGCACGAGGACACATTAAATATACTGAAAAAATACAAGCCCGCGGGAGTGATGCATTGTTTTTCAGGCAGTGTCGAGCTTGCCGAGGAGATATTGAAGCTTGGAATGTATATCGGGCTTGGCGGCGCAGTGACATTTAAAAACGCGAGAAAGCCGCTTGAGGTGGCGGCTTTTGCGGCGGAGGACAGGCTGCTTTTAGAAACTGACTGTCCATACATGGCGCCCGTTCCTTTTCGAGGCAAGCGCAACGATTCATCACTGATACCTTACGCGGCCGAGGTCATAGCCGCTGTTCGCGGCTGCTCCGCGCAAAGGATTCTTGACATCACAGCGGCAAACGCCGCAAAACTTTTTTCTGTTTAAAGAGTGTTTCTTGTTTTTGGAGCGAATAATAGTTGAAGCGTGCCAAATTTTATGAAGGGACTGTTGTTTGTGAAAAAAACTTTAATCTTGTTTTGCTGTTTTTCGCTTTGCCTTACGCTTGCTTTTGGATTTTACGGCTGCGGCTCGGTTTTGCCGTCGGCTCAAGCTGCCGACCTAATGAAAGGTATCACGCCTGAAATTGTCGAAAAAAAAGACGCCGACACCCGCTTTGTTAGGCATATGGCGGAAATATCGGCAGAGATTTTTAAGCGTTCTGCCGCCGACTCGGAAAACACGCTTGTATCTCCGCTTTCCGTCGTTTTAGCGCTTGCCATGACGGCAAACGGCGCTTCAGGCGAAACTCTTGAGCAAATGTCAAGGCTGATAGGCGGCGGCATTCCGCAAGACGAGCTGAACCAATATCTGCTCGGCTATGTTAAAGGCTTGCCCTCCGCTTCAAAGTCAAAGCTTGAAATCGCAAATTCTATTTGGTTTCGCGACGATGAAAACAGGCTGACTGTGGAAAAGGACTTTTTGCAGACAAACGCGAACTTTTACAACGCCGGTGCTTTTAAGGCGCCCTTTGATAAAAGCACCATCAAGCAAATCAATTCATGGGTCGACGACAAAACGGACGGCATGATTGACAAAATCATCGAAAGCATAGCGGACGACGCGGTAATGTATCTCATAAACGCCATTGTCTTTGACGCGCGGTGGGAAAATGTCTACAAAAAAACCGACATATCAGATGGCATATTTAAAGCGTCGGACGGCAGAGAGCAAAACGTAAAGATGATGTATTCCACAGAATCAATCTACCTTTACGACGGCTCGGCTGTCGGGTTCGTCAAAAACTACGACGGCGGGAATTACAGCTTTGCCGCGCTTTTGCCGAATGAAGACGTCGGCATTGACAACTACATCTCATCGCTTTCCGGCGCAAGGCTGCTTTCTGTCATTGACGAAGCAAAGAACGCGGAGGTCGCCGCGGCGATGCCGAAGTTTTCGTTTGATTACACCTTGGTGGTGAACAATCTGCTTGAGGAGATGGGCATGACTGACGCGTTTTCTTTTTCTGACGCGGATTTCAGCAAAATGGCGACGTCGTCGCAAGGAAATATATATGTCGGCAAGGTGCTTCACAAGACATTTATTTCTGTCGACGAGCTGGGCACAAAGGCGGGCGCCGTCACAAAGGTTGAGATGAAAGACGCGTGCGCGGCTTTGGACGTCAAGACAGTGATTTTGGACAGACCGTTTGTTTTTGCCATAATTGACAACTCCTCGGGTCTGCCGCTGTTTATGGGCGCGGCGTTAAGCATGAGTTGATTTTCACACGGTCAAGGCGCTCAAAGGCTTTAAGGCAAAACGCTCGGGACGACGGCTGCGCGCCGTATAATCCCGAGCGTGATTTTTATATTTTGACGTTGTGACTGCTTGAAATCAGTTATGGCGCTGTCGGATTAGCCGGCCGCAGCGCAACATGAAAGGCGCATTGCGCCGCAATGTCCATATAGTGTGTGACAAGAATAACGCAGGCATTTTTTGAGGCATCTGAAATAAGCCCAAAGATATCGGCGCGCAATTGAGGGTCAAGTCCGGCGAACGGCTCGTCCAAAAGGAGGACATCACCGCCGAACGCCAGCGCGCGCGCCACGGCGGCACGGCGTTTCATTCCGCCGCTAAGCTCACGGGGGAACAAATCGGAAGCGTCCGCAAGTCTGACCTTTTCAAGCCACAGCGCGGCGTTCTTTTTATCAGTCACAGCCGCCACATTTTCAAAGGCTGTTTTCCCCGGCAAAAGCCTGTCGTCCTGAAAGACCATTGATACCCTGCCGCCGCCGTCAATCCGCACCGTTCCGCCGTCCGCCTTTTCAAGTCCGGCTATTATTCTCAACAGCGTCGTCTTTCCGCTGCCTGACGGGCCTGTGACAGCCGTTAGGGTGCCGCTTTGGAATGTGTGCGAAAAGCGGCTCAAGACATTGACGCCGTTAAAGCTCTTGCTTATGCCGTCTAACTTTACCGACATTTCCGCGCCCTCCCTTCACACGGAAACCACCGGACAAGGCCCGTTTAAGAGCCAGCTCAAGAAGCATGCTCATAATAATTACGACTGCCGTCCAGGCGAACAAGTCCGCTGTTTCGATATATATTTTTGAGTTATAAAGCTCTCTGCCGATTGACAAAGCGGGCAGGCTCAAAACCTCGGCCGCGATGCCTGCCTTCCAGGCAAGTCCGAGGGAGGTAACACACCCGGCGGAAAAATAAGGCATGGCGGAAGGGATGTAAACGGCGGTTAATCTCTTTGCCCTCGAAAAAAGAAAGACCCTTGACATTTCTAAAAGACCTTTGTCAGTTTTGGAAATCCCTTCGCTGACGTTGCCCCAAATTATCGGCAGCACCATCAGCGACGAGGTAAAAACAGGCACGGCGCCGCGCCGAAGCCAGACAAGCGCAAGAATGATAAAGGACGCCACCGGAGTCGCCTTTATGATGCTGATGGCGGGGCTGAAAAACTCACGCAGCGGCTTTATAAAAGATGTCAGCAGCGCAAGCGCGGCGCCTGCCGCCACACCCAGGACATACCCCGCCAATATCCTTGACATGGACATGGCGGCGCTCGACCAAAAGCCCGGTTCGCCCGCAAGCTCCGCAAGCCGCGCGGCTGTCCGCAACGGCGACACAATGAGAATCTCCTTGTTAACCGCCGAACAGACCGCCTGCCAAAGCAAAAGCCATATCACCGCGGTGGCGGCCTTTCCGGCAAACTTTTTAAGTTTTTCGCTACGCGGCAAACCAAAAGTCATCATCGGGCATTGCTCCTCCGACAGACTGCGGCTTAGCCTTGAACAACACTTCAAGGTTCTGCACCGCAATCCTTTTCATTTCTGCGCCTGATATGCAGACGATGTTACAGTTAGGTATCGCATTTTGGGCTATGGCGGCGGACGGCACGATCCCAAGCTCTGCAATCATTGATGACGACTCGGGAATTTTGGCGTTGACATAGTCCACCGATTCTCCGTATTCGCCGAGAAAGGCATTTATTGCGTCCGCGTTTTCCGCGGCAAAGCTTTTCCGCGCAATCAGGCACCCTTGCGCAAGAGTGCTTTCGATGCCGTTTAGCCTGCACGCCTTATCCCACTCGTCAGTCAAGTCAAGTGCAATGCGCAAATCAGAATTTTTGGACATTGCTGTCGTGACGTTTGGCTCCGGCATGACAAATATGCCGGAATCATCCGCGGCGGCTTTTGAAGTCAGCTCGGCGTGCTGACCAAGATACTCCACCTTGACGTCTTTTCCGACAACCAGACCGTTTGCCTCAAGAATATAGTTCAGTATATATTCCGGCGACGACCCCTGACCGCTTGAATAAACTGTTTTGCCGTTTAAGTCGGCAATGGAATTGATTGCGCTTCCGTTTTCAACGACATACATAACTCCGAGCGTGTTAACGGCAATCATTTGAACATCACCCGACGTTTTTTGATAAAGCGTCGCCGCAAGGTTCAGCGGACAGGCGGCAATGTCGCACCCTCCCGATGAGATGGATGAAACTATTTCGTCGGGCGACGACATCAGTGTGAAAGTGTAGTCGTTAGCCTTTTCTTCCCCGGAATTAACATCTGTGATAAGCTTTGAAAGACCCATTCCTGTCGGCCCTATTAAAGCCGCTACGCTGATTTTTGACTTTGGAGCGGATTCACCGGCTTCCGTTGAAGATTGGCTGTCCGACGCGCCGTCAGAACAGGCGGCAAACGACAAAATAAAAGCCGCCGCAAGAATAATTGATATAAACCTTTTCATCTTTGACCCTCCGTTTTTGATAATAATGTTTGTGATTACAACAAGCGTATGGTTTTGCCCTCCCGCGCTATTCTCCCCGATTCCTCAAGAATGTCAAGCGAGCGGTAAAGCGTCGCCCTGCCGACGCCAAGCTTTCGCGCAAGCTCACTGCAATTTCCCACACGGCAGCAGCCCTCCTCGTCGGAGCTGACAGAAAGGAAAACATACAGCATTTCCTCCGCGCGGCCTGCCGTAAACGCCTCGATTCGGCGGTTTAAAAAATATATTCTTTCTGAAAGATATTCAATTAATCCGGCTGCGACAGGCGGCTCGTCGTGAATGATTCGCCTCATCGCGCCGCCGCTGATAAAAAGAGCGGCGCACCTGCCGTCGGCTTCAATATCGTTCAAAAAAAGTTCTTCACCGCTGAAAAGCGTCACGGCTCCGAAAATGTCTCCGGGCAAAAGTCTGCTTATGACAAGCTTGTCCTTCAGCACAGAGGCGCTGCCGTCAATCATCATCCCAAGCAGCTTTTCGCCGCTCGCGCGGGAAAAAACAAGCTCGCCTTTTTGAAAAACCGTAATGCTGCCGCTTTTTAACGCGTCTTTTAAAAGCTTGTCGTCGGCGCCTTTAAAAACAGGGCTTTTGCGAAGAAAAAACATCGCCTTTTCTGAATAGTCCACTGTAAAAACCAACCTTGTGTATCATATGATACACATTTTATCATGGCATGTGTGATTTGTCAACAAACTTTTAAGCTTGACCTTCCGCGAAACGCTGAAACTTTACCGCTGCTGTTTGAATTAGGGCAACACCGCACAATGATTGTTGTGCGGTGTTGCCTTAGGTTTTTGAAACAGCGCAAAGGATATCTGTTGAACTGATACACTTTTTATGCTTTTTGCTTGCAATAAATCATAAAACCTCTTTTGTCCTCCGCGAATATATTTACCCGTGTAATATCATTATCAAAACGCCTTCGGTGTAAAATACGGGAGGCATCTAAAATCAAACGACTGTTCTTGTTATTTTACTTTGGGTGCGTCAAAAAACGCCACTTATCGTTTATTCCAAATAAGATGCCGACACACCGAAGCTTTTTCATTTATTTTGACTTTTACCTCTTTTTTGTTGATATTTGTTTGATTTTATGGTTTAATATTCTTGATGGACTGTTTTCATGTAAGCACTGTCGAAAATAATTTTCAGGGAATTTATACATATGGATGTCAGCATTTCATCAAAACCCAGTTCGCTGTTGATACTATATTTGTTGTGGGCGCTTATTTATGTCTCGCCTTCAGTTCTGTAAATCTTTTGTGTTCTGTTCTTTTCTTTGTTGTTGTATTGGGCACTTTTATTAAAGCAAACAAGGCGCATAATGCGCCCCAAATTTAAGGAGACTGTGTTTATGAACGAACTGATTGGGAAAAGGCTGCTTGTTCTCGGCGGCGGGCTTGCCGCGTATGACGTTGTTAAAATAGCAAAAGAGAATGGAGCATATGTTGTTTCGGCCGATTATTATGAGACGGGTGTTGCAAAGTCTATTTCCGATAAGTCTTTTACAGTTTCAACGACTGATTACCCGTCATTGCTTAAAATCATTAAGAACGAAAAAATAGACGGTGTGTTCTGCGGTCCCAGCGAGTTCAATCTGCGTAATGTAATGGAGCTGTGCAAACAGGCAAATTTACCGTTTTATGCAACTGAAGAACAGTGGGAAATCTGCTCCGACAAATCTCGTTTTAAGGCTATGTGCAGAAAGCATGATGTGCCTTGTGTGCCGGAATATCACATCACCGAGGAGTTTTTGCCTGAAGACATGGCTAAAATCAAGTACCCTGTAATCGTCAAGCCTGTTGATTCTTGCAGTTCACGCGGCATTGCCGTATGCAGCTGTCGGGAAGAATTGATTGCCGCTTACAAAAACGCGTTGATGTTTTCAAATAAAAAACATATTATTGTCGAAAAATATATTTCGAGCGACCTTACGTTTGCCGTAAGATATGTTGTTTACAACGGTGAAGTATACATGCTTTTGACTATTGACAGATATGTGGTTGATCCTGTAAAAAAGAGAGCGCTTATTACTAATGCCTCAGTTTACCCTTCTCGTTTTAACGAGAAATACATACAAACAATTGACGAGAAAGTCAAACGTATGTTTAAGGCTTTGGGGCTGAAAAACTGCGCTTTATTTATGCAGGCGCTTGTTGACCCTGAAGACGGCAATTTCTATTTTCACGAAATGGGCTTAAGATTAAGCGGTGGACTTAATTATACCATTACAGAAAAGGCCACGGGAGTCAGCGATTTGCTTATGATGCTTCGTTATTCCCTGGGAATGGATTTCTCTTCTCCAAAAGAGATTGAAGCCATAGATCCGAATTTGGGAGGAAAAGTAGCCGCTTCCCTGTGTATACCGCTGCGGGCAGGTGTCATCAAAAGCTTTGAAGGTGTAAAACAATGCTGTCAAGAGCTGGAGCTTATTGATTATACACAGTATCATCAACCGGGAGACATAATCACCGATGAAAATATAGGTACACTTGATCAGCATTTCTGCCGTATAAAATTTTTTGTAAACAGCTATGACGAGGTTTCAGAAAAAATAGATTTCATACTAAAAACAATAAAAATCACAGCCGACGACGGCGCTGATATGATTTTTTCACGCTTTGACACAAGCAGATTATATAAGCTTTAACAGACATTACCACAAACAAAAAGGATTGATATTATGCTGATTTCAATTGCAATACCATGTTATCGCTCCGCAAAAACAATAGAGGGTGTAGTGGATGAAATTGTTTCTGTCTTTGCGAAGCAGCATGAATACGACTATGAGATTATTTTAGTCAATGACGGCTCTCCCGACAACACGTTTGAGGTTATTCATCGAATATGCAACAAAAATCCAAAGGTTACGGGAATAAATCTGTCAAAGAATTTCGGGCAAAGTGCGGCAAAAATGGCAGCGGTGCCTTATGTCAAAGGCGATTGTTTGGTTTTTATGGACGACGACGGTCAGCACCCGACCTCCGGCATCATTCAGCTGGTTGAAAAAGTGCGGGAGGGGTACGATATTGTCTATGCCCATTTTGAGAAGAAAAGGTTCAACGTCTTTAAGCGGGCAACAAGCGCTTTGCATAATCAGATAATGTATTTAATCGGGTCAAAGCAAAAGGACATTCATCTTTCCAGCTTTTTTGCTCTTAGTAAGTTTTGCATTGAAGCAATGCAGACAAGCGGCTGCCCTGTTGTGGCTGTCGCCGCATATTTGAGACGGCTGACAACTCGTGTCACTAATATCAGCATGCCTCATTTAACTCGGAAAGAAGGAAAATCGGGCTACAGTCTCAAACGCTTGTTTGGACTGTGGCGTAAATCCATAACATCCTTCAACACAACGCTGCTTAATATTTCCATGATGTTAGGCATAACCTGCAGCTTGCTTGGGGGCTTGTTTGCGTTCATAATAGTGCTTAGAAAGCTTATTAACCCAAACTTATCTGTAGGGTATGCGTCAACAATGTGTTCGATGCTGCTGCTAAGCGGAATTATCATGTTTGTAATCAGCATTATGAGTGACTACATAGGTAAAATATATCTCATTTTATGCAAGCTTCCTCCTTATAAGGTGCGTGAAATAATAAGCGCAAGCACAACAGAAAGCACAATCATTCACACGGACAATTCCGGCAACGCTTCAGACAACAGCCGATAAATCATAAATTCATAAATTTATAAAAATCAGAATGCGAGGCGGCACACTTTTGAAATTAAATGCCGATAAAAGAAAAAACGGTGTTAAGCTGGCAAATGATATGATTTATACCACGGGCGCTACGGTGGTTATGCAGATTGTTCTTCAGCTTATACTTTATCCGACTCTTAATAAATTCTTTGGTGATAATGTAACGGGGACAATACTGTATTTTATCGGTATCGTTTATATATTCCCTCAAGCAGTCGGTACGGCGTTGTGCAACACAAGGCTTATAAGCCGAAAAACGAGCGATACCACAAACGGTGATTTTTCACGCATTCTTTCTGTTTATTGTGCCGTTTGTGCGCTGATATGCTTTTTCATAGGCTTTATGCATGAGAAAGACATTGTTTTCTCGTTGTTCTTTGCTTTGTTTTCTATTGTCTATGCTGTAAGAATGTATGCTCAGGTCGAGTTCAGGCTCACCCTCAACTTTAAAGGTTACTTTTTTTATTACCTCATAATCAGTGTCGGATACTTAATCGGACTTGGTCTGTATTTTGTTACACACATATGGCTGCTCATATTTTTCACCGGCGAGCTGATGGCGTTGGCATATTCCTTGTTTAAGGGCAGTATTTTTAAAAAACAACAGCCTACGGGTAAGTTTAAGTCAATCTTTAAAAACAACGCGATGCTCATGTTTTCCACTTTATTGCGTGACGGTGTCAATCAATATGACAAGGTTGTTATTTTTATGCTCATCAGTGCCGTTACCGTTACTCAATATAACGCGCTTTCCTTGATTGGCAAGTCAACTCAAATGCTAATCGGGCCGGTTAACACCTTGATTGTTTCATACCTTTCGGCAAAGGAATATAAAACCGGTCGAAACTTTTTTCGCCGCTTTACAGCTATAAGCTTATCAGGCGGTTTAATCCTGTTTGTTTTTTGCCAAATTGCCACGCCGATTTATATGCGTATTTTCTACAACAGTTTTTACGATGAGATAATCCAATACAGTCTTTTAGTCAATTTAGGTCTTATTGCCGGTTTCACTGCGTCACTGTTCTGCGCGGCAATAATGTCTCAGGGTAAAACAACAACATACACATTAATTCAGACAGTGTGGGGTGTGTCTTATATTGCCGCCGCTTATTTTTTAACAAAAAGTTACGGTATCATAGGTCTCATCAGAGTATGCCTTGTGCTTAATGTGCTGAAATTGATTGTATCTGTCATTCTTACACGAGTATCATTCGCAAACACAGAAATGGCAGTGATTCCGAAAAAGGAGGTGTTGCCGGATGAATGATTCGGAGCGATTTGTTGATTTTCTTATCGGTTTAAACAATCGAATTAAGATAGACAAGATAGCAAGTGATGCAAAAGCTTGTATTTTGGATTATTTGGGATGTACCTTTGCCGGACATACAATCATGAAAAAGCGGTTTCACTCGTTAGGCTCGCTTTTGTGCGACAGCGGGAAAGTTCCGATTATCGGCGCCGGACGCACCGCTTCCCCTTCGTCGGCCGCGCTCATCAACGCAATGAGCGCACATTGTGCGGAGCTTGACGACGGTCACCGTTTTGGGATGCTCCATTTGGAAGCGCCTTTGCTGTCGGCGCTTGTCTCCGCCGCAGGCGCAAAAATGATTGTCGACGGGAACAAATTTCTTCGCGGTCTTGCAATGGGATGTGAGGCAGCATGCCGTCTGGCTGAAGCTATGCAGCCGGGGCATAAAATTCTTGGGTTTCACGCAACGGGAACATGCGGCGTGATAGGTTCGGCTTTAGGAATCGGCTTTGCCGTCGGCGCTTCACGCGAGCAGCTTTTAAATGCTCTTTCAGCCTCCGCCGCATCTGCATCCGGCCTGCTTGAGATGATAGATTCACCGTCGCAGCTTAAACCATATAATGTCGGAAACGCGGCAATGGGAGGATTTGTTGCTTTTTGTATGGCAAAGTCAGGTTTTTTGGGGCCGTCCGATCCGTTATTTGGTGAGCGGGGCTTTTACAACGCCTTTGCCGATAATGTCAACCGAGATGCGCTGTGGACAAAAGAATCCGAATTGAAGCTCTTGCAGCGATATACAAAGCCATACGCAGCCTGCCGTCACTGCCACCCTGCAATCGAGGGAGCGTTGACGCTGTGCAATCAATATGATATCAAGCCTGAAAGCATTGCCCGTGTGGATGTTGAAACATATAAGCTCGCGATAAAGGGGCACTCCGATTGTGAAATTAACTCGATCAGCGCCGCAAAAATGAGCACACCTTTCTCTGTTGCCACCGCCATTTTTAACCGTTCAGCCGGTATTGCTGAGTTTGACGATAAGAATATTAACAACAAAACAATCAGCAATATCGCGCGTTGTGTTAACATCGCGGAATCAGAAAAATACACCTCACTTTTCCCACAAAAACGAGGTGCAACAGTAACAATCAAGCTGTGTGACGGTAAAATGTTTTCAGCCGATGTCGACTATCCTTTAGGTGAACCTGAGAATCCCATGTCAGAGAAACAGATACGTGACAAATATTATCAGCTGGGCGCCTTTTCAGGAATTGACAGTAAAAAGCTTGACATAATTTATAAAGCCGTATACAAAATTGACAGCAATCTCATTGACTGGCTTAATGTGATTCAGCAATAAACATAGGAAGTGTATATCATGACATCAATGGACAAAACGAGAGAGTTTCTGAAAGCTATCGGAATGCCTTCGGGAGACGCTTATGATTTGCCGTCCTCTGAAAAACGTTTTGCGGACGGAGCGCAGTATCGCTTTGAGGTTCCGGGGATACAGGGGCCGGGCGCTATGCGGGTATTGCTTGATGAGCTGGACATATACGGCATTTTTATTCACCGTGTCACACAAACTAAAGGAATTATGTGTCTGACTGACAGCGAAATATATAAGATGGTCGAGCTTGCAATCCAATATCAAGTAGATTTGATACTTGCGATCGGTCCGCGTGCCGTCTATGACACCAGCGCGTCAGTAAACACACCGGAAGGACAGCGCATGGGCTACCGGCTGCGCGGTCAGGAGCAAATAGTCCGTGCAATCGAGGATGTCAAACGTGCCGCGGGATTTGGATGCCGTTCTTTTCTCGTATATGACGAGGGATGTTTGTGGGTTCTTAATGAAGCGCGCAAGGCGGGGGAAATACCGGCTGACTGCCATTTTAAGGTGTCTGCCCATTCCGGTCACGGAAACCCTTGTGCCGCCAGACTGCTCGAAATAAACGGGGCTGATTCAGTTAATCCCGTACGCGATATCCAGCTGCAGATGCTCGCCGCCATGAGGCAGGCTGTAGATATTCCCATAGACATTCACACGGAAAATCCCGCTTCTTCAGGCGGCTTTATCCGCCACTATGAGGTTCCTGAAATGATCAGGGTCGCGGCGCCGGTATATCTTAAAACCGGAGGCTCTGTAGCAAAAACTCACAGCTGGAACACCGGCGACGAGGAAGCAAAAAAACGCGCCAAACAAATTTCAATGGTAAAAAGAGTGATAGACACATATTATCCCGAAGCCGTTTGTTCTCAGCGCGGCAATAAAAGGTAGGTTGTTATGGCTGTATTGCTGACAAAAAACATCGAAAGGGTGTCATCGGATATCCTTTCCGCCGCGGGCGTCCCGATTGCACAGGCTGATATTATTGCATCTTCCATTGTAGATGCGCACAGAAAAGAAAAGCACACGCACGGCTTGGGGCGCCTTCCGATATATATACGAAAAATTAAAAGCGGTCAGATGGAGTCTGAAACGCGACTTGAAATTGTCAGATCTAAAGGCTGTATAACTGTTTTTGACGCCCACAACGGTTTTGGACAGATAGCCGCTCATGAAGGCATGCTGCATTGTATCGATAAGGCTTCAAATTTAGGTGTGGGCATAGCCGTTGTAAAGGACAGCAACAGTTTCGGAGCGGCAGGTTTTTATGGCGAGACGGCAGCTTCCCATTTCATGATTGGTATTGTTATGGGTAACTCCTCTCCCGCACTCTCTCCGCACGGCGGGAACAAAGCTTGTCTTGGAACAAATCCCATATGCTTTGCGTTTCCCGGCACTGACAAAAACCCGCATATAATATTTGATATGGCTTGTTCGGTGGCAGCGCGCGGAAAAGTGCGGCTTGCCGCAAAAAACGGTGAGCGAATTCCCATTGAATGGGGGCTGGATTCCGACGGCAACCCGACTGACGACCCGCTTGAGGTGCTAAGCGGCTCAATGAACGCGTCAGGCGGTTATAAGGGGTTCGGACTTGCCGCGGCAGCGGAGATATTGGCCGGTATATTAAGCGGCTCCGCTTTTGCAGACGACGTTCTCCCGCTCAATGCTCCTAAGGGATATTCTCGCTATGGTCATTTTCTGTGCGCAATCGATCCGGAGTTTTTTCTCGAACGCAACGACTATATGGAACGTATTGACTGCCTGATTAATAAGATTAAAGCTTGCGGTGACCCCGGATGTGTGTTTCTTCCGGGGGAACGTTCACATGCCAACTCAATCAAAAACATCCGAACTGTCAATGTTTCCGACGCCGTCATTGCAGACGTTAATCGTCTTGCGGCTTCGCTTTCGATTGAACAGCTTTGTTAATGCGGGGCAAAATATATTTTATGTGCGGGAGGCATAACAAATGAGACATCATAGATATAATTCGTCTGTTGAGTTTTATCGCGACCCCGAAGATTTTAATCGAGACACCGACCGTGACTTTTTGCAGTATTGTCTTGGCGCCGCGCTTTATATGCCGGCCTTTCAGGATTTTGCATCTATCATTATTAACCATAAATACATATGCATGACGACTATGGTCATGTGTTTTGAGGACGCTGTCAGCGAAGATGATGTTCCTCGCGCGGAGGAAAGCTCCATAAACAACCTCAAACGCCTTTATAACGAAATCCATAACGGCAATCTTGATGTCGAGGACTTGCCGCTGTTGTTCTTTCGTGTGCGTTCCCTAAGCCAGTTTAAAAGCTTCGCTGCAAAAATTGACCGCAAATACTATGAACTGGTGGCGGGCTTTGTTTTTCCTAAATTTAATTCATCAACAGGTTATTTATACTATGAGTTTTTAAACGGCTTAAATATGAGCGCCGACCACACCATATATGGTATGCCTATTCTTGAGGGGCGTGAGTTAGCTCTCAAGGAAGGACGCATTGGCGAGCTGCACCACATAAAGGATATTATAGACGCAAACAGAAAGTATGTGCTTAATGTTCGTGTGGGGGCAACAGATTTTTCTTCTATTTTCGGTGTTCGCAGAGGAATTGATTACACAATTTATGACATTGTTACAGTGCGCGACTGTTTGCTTGATGTTCTTAATACATTTATTCGTGACAATGATTATGTTGTATCCGGTTCTGTTTGGGAATACTTTTCAAGCAATTGGTCGCGGAGGTACAAAAATAAATTTAAGCCGATGGAAATGAAGGGAAGCATACATGATTCGATTCTTAAGAAAAAGACAATTATCGACCCCGCGATAGATGGGCTTATACGCGAAACACTGCTTGACAGGGCTAACGGTTTTACAGGAAAGACGACAATACATCCCTCGCATATCCGATATGTTAACGGACTGCACACTGTATCAAAAGAAGAATACGAAGACGCAACGCAGATTCTTAACACGGCAGGCGGTGTAATAAAGAGCCATAATTTAAACAAGATGAATGAGATTAAGCCGCACACAAACTGGGCAAATCGAATTATTTCATGCGCAAGGGCCTATGGTGTGTTGGAAAGTGAATCCGACTTTTTTATGCTCATGCAGGCATGAGGGGAAAACATATGAAAAGCATTAAAACTCCTTTGACTGTTGACGATATTATCTCTCTTAAGGTCGGGGATATGGTGAGCCTTTCAGGACGGATTTTTGCAGGGCGTGATGCCGTGCTGCCCAAGGTTGTCAAAATTCTAACACAAAAAACTCCCGAACAATGCGGTATTTATCTTGAGGGGAGCGTCATCTTTCATACTGCCGTCAGTCCCGCCGGATTGGGACCCACTTCCAGCAACAAAGCGGAAATTGAAAGCACCATCCCCGAGCTTAGCAGGCTCGGAGTTCGACTGCATCTTGGCAAGGGCGCTCTGTCCCCTGAAACCATAGCCGCGCTTAATAGGTTTGGTTCAGTGTATGCGGTGGTACCTCCCGTGACCGCTCTGTTGGTAAGTAAGACACTCACCGGCCGTGTTGCCGCCTTTCCCGAAGAAGGAATGGAAGCGCTGCATGAGCTTGATGTGGTTGATTATCCGATAATAATTGCCGCCGCGCACGGCTCTTCGATTTATGATAAATGAGGTATAAGCATGGAACGCAATGCGATTATAGAAAAAGTGAGTCGGACTCTTATTGAGGCAAGCTCGACATTTTCCGAAAGCAAAATTAAAGCATATCACAATGCTGTTGATACAGAAACAAATGAATCGTCAAAATGGGTGATGAATACTTTATGCGATAATGAATCCGCTGCAAGGCTTAACGGCTCTCCTTTGTGTGACGACAGCGGAATACCTCACTTAATTGTTGATATAGGAAGCAAACGCCTGCTTTCAGGCGAGACACTTGACGCGATTTACGAGGGAGTGCGTGAGGGGCTTAGAAGGCTTCCGGGCAGACCGATGGCTGTCCTTGGTGATGATATGCAGAGAATTGAGCAGTGTGCAGGATTAGATTCCAAGTCCGAGGCGGTTGTGCCGACGCCTCTCCTTTTGCGATATCTCTCTGACGAACCGGAAACGCTTCGTCTGACTGTGCTTATGCAGGGAGGCGGACCTGAAATAAGGGCAAAAACATATCGGGTTTTTCACAATCACAGCCGAAAGACTGTTGCTGACGAGATTGTTATGTGGGCAAAGGAGGCTGTGTCTTTGTTAGGCTGCACTCCGTGTACATTGGCAATCGGTATAGGGCGCAGTCATTATGAGGCATCGGCGCTAATGCTTCAAGCTATGGCTGATGGTGATTATGCGAAACAAAACGACTTTGAACGTGAGATAACACAGAGAGTTAACGAGACAGGAGTCGGCGCTTTGGGTCTGGGAGGCGATTATAGTGTCCTTGCCTCATTTGTCCGAGTCGGACCGCAGCGAGCCAGCGGTGTACGCATCGTTTGTATGCGCCCATGCTGCTGCTTTGAGCCTCGCCGCGCATCAGTCGAGCTGTAGTTCTTTTGTTGCACAGCGGACAACACCACAGGTATTCGGCGCCGCGGATTTCAACTGCAACGGTCAAAAAGCCGGGAATAATGTCTGCCGTTTGCCGAGCGCACATAAAAATTCCCGTTTGCTTTAGCACAAGGCATAATCAGCCGCCGCACTCCGCAAACGGGAAAATTGTTGTGTGATAAAAAATTTAAACGTCACCATGAATTTTGCAGGGCTAAGGCTCCGGCAACAGCCCCGGTTAGGTGTTTATATGTGTGCTTAATTTGTTCTGTAATCACCGCTGATAATGTTTTCAACCCAGTCCTTGTTGTCGATATACCAGTTGATGGTTTCGTGAATACCTTTTTCAAACGTATACTTTGGCTTCCAGCCGAGGTGCGCGGTTATTTTTGTGTTGTCGATAGCATAGCGCCTGTCATGTCCCGGGCGGTCAGCGACATAGCGTATCAGGCTTTCCGACGCACCTGTCTGCGATATAATGAGTCGGACAATATCAATATTGGCCTTTTCGTTGTTTCCCCCGATGTTATAAACCTCGCCGGGGCGGCCTTTTGTTAATACTGTGTCGATTGCCTCACAGTGGTCGGAAACATGAAGCCAGTCACGAATCTGCATCCCGTCGCCGTAAATTGGCAGGGGTTCACCGCGGAGACAGTTGTGAATCATAAGCGGAATCAGCTTTTCGGGGAACTGATATGGTCCGTAGTTGTTGGAGCAGCGCGTGATATTGAACGGCAGACCGAAGGTCTCGCCGTAAGCGCGTACAAGCAAATCGGCGCCGGCCTTTGACGCGGAGTATGGACTGTTAGGTGAAATAGGAGTTGTTTCTGTGAACATTCCGTCTTTGCCTAAAGCCCCGTAAACCTCGTCTGTCGAAACCTGCAAATATTTGACGTCCGGCTTATATTCGCGGCTGTGATTGTTGTCAGGCTCCGTCTTCCAGTATTTTTTTGCGGTGTCGAGCAGCACCTGCGTACCGAGGACATTTGTCGTCAGGAAAACTTCCGGGTCTGTAATGCTGCGGTCGACATGGCTTTCCGCGGCGAAATGAACGACTTTGTCAACGCCGTATTCCGCAAAGACATCGTCCATCCTTTTCCTGTCGCGGACATCCGCCTTGACAAAGACGTAGTTTGGATTTTTTTCAATGCCGCGGAGATTTTTCAAGTTTCCGGCATAAGTCAGCGCGTCAACGTTTACAATACGGCAGTCAGGATACTTAACAAGCATCATGCGGATAAAGTTTGAACCTATAAACCCGGCGCCGCCGGTCACCAGCAATGTCTTCATTTGTTTTTGCCTTCCTTTTGTGTGTTAATAATGCCATAGACAAAGGCTATGGGCGCAAATTGCGCTTTGCAGCATTATGTGTCGGTAATAATATAATAACCGAATCGCATCGAGCTGTCTGACACCGTTCCCGGTGAAATCGGGTCAATGCCGCTGATACGATAAATGCTGTTCGGGCTTTTGGATTTTATTTTTTCAAGCTCTTTCAAGTCGTCCTCTGATAAAATAAAGCGGATTTCTGCCCGCTTTGCTTCACAGACAGGCGTAAAATCCGGTGCGTTTCCGCAGGCAACGTCAACAACCATGCGCAAAAAATCATATCCTGTTGAAAGACGAACGAGGTCGGAGCCGATACAATCACCGCCCATTCTTGCGCCGATTTCAATTATCCGCACCTTGCCGTCCTCGCCAAGCTTGAATTCAGAGTGGCTTGCGCCGTTTTTTATCGCAAGAGCATCAAGCGCTTTAAATATTAATCCCTTCACATTTTCTTGATATTCCGCCGGGATATCGGACGGCTGAATATGCCTTGTTTCGATATAGTTCGGCGACCCGGTTGTGAACTTTTTTGTAAACGCAAGAAGATGATGGCTGCCTTGATATGAAACGCACTCACAGCTGTATTCGTCTCCGTTTATATATTCCTCTATGATGCACGCCTTTTCAAAAGAGCTGTCGACTGCGCTTTGCGCCGCCGGCGCAATGTCCTCAAAGCGGAACACCTTTGTGACGGATCGGCTTCCCGAACGGTCCGTCGGCTTAACAATCAGCGGATACTCCATGCCGTCAAGCTCATCGCGGCGCAAAGGCGCCGAAACCTTTTTATATTTCGGGACATCAATTCCGAATGCATCAAACGTTTTTCTCATCTCATATTTGTTGGTGCAAAAAAGGCTTCCCGCATAGGAGTTGCACATAAGCCCGAGAGCTTCAGCCACATAGTTCACTGTCAGCACAGCAAGGTCGGACGCGATGGAACAAACTCCGTCCGGCTTTATCTGGCGGCATTTCGCTAATATTTCCTCTTTTTCCAAAATGCTTACAGGATAAAAACAGTCCGCTGTCTCTTTACCTACGGCGCCGTCCTCCCACGCAAAGACATGAGTTTCAAAGCCCATGTCTTTTGCTTTTAGGATCAGACGGTTTTGAAAATCGTTCGCTCCGATAATCACAATCTTTTTCATAATGTTACTCTGCCATTCCAAAGAATTTGTAAATTACGGAAACAACCTTTTGAATCTCGCTTTCCTTCAGACCGTAATGCATCGGCAGCCTAAGCAAGCGTTCGCTTTCCGAGGTAGTGTACCTGTCTTCTCCGTGAAAACGCCCGAAACGCCTGCCGCCTGCCGCCGAATGAAGCGGAACATAATGAAACACTGACCCGATTTTGTGTTCCTTTAAAAAAGCGATGCATCTTGTGCGCTCGTCAAGATCTTTTACCTTTATGTAAAACATATGCCCGTTATGCTGACATTCCTTTGGAATGTGCTGTGTTTCAATAATTCCTTTTTCTAACAGCGTCCGCAAACCCTCTTTGTATAAATTCCAGCTTGCAAGTCGGTCGTTGTTAATCTTTTCCGCTTCCTCAAGCTGCGCGCATAGGTATGCGGCGTTCAGCTCGCTCGGCAAGAAAGAGGAGCCCACATCAATCCATGAATATTTGTCAATCTGACCGCGGAAGAATTGGCTTCTGTTCGTACCCTTTTCGCGCAGAATCTCCGCCCTATCAATGTTTGACTTATTATTAATCAGAATCGCGCCGCCCTCACCCATGCTGTAGTTCTTTGTTTCGTGAAAGCTGAAGCAGCCGAAATCGCCTAAAGAACCCAAAGCCCGCCCTTTATAAAAGGCGTTAACTCCCTGCGCGGCGTCTTCGACAACCTTTAGCCGATACCTTTTCGCGATGTCAAGAATTGTGTCCATTTCACAGCCGACACCGGCGTAATGAACAGGCACAATTGCTTTTGTCTTCTCCGTGATTGCGTCCTCAATCAGCTTTTCGTCAATATTCATCGTGTCGGGGCGTATGTCAGCAAACACAATGCGGGCGCCGCGCAAAACAAAAGCGTTTGCCGTGGACACAAATGTATATGACGGCATAATCACATCGTCGCCCTCTTGAATGTTTGTCAGCAGCGCCGTCATTTCAAGAGCATCGGTGCCTGAGGTGGTAAGAAGAACCTTTTCAGATTTTGTCATATCCTCAAGGATCCTTTGACACTTCCTGGAGAAAAAACCATCGCCGCAAATTTTCCTGTCGGCTATCACTTCCTCAATGTATTGCTTTTCTTTCCCGACAAAAGGAGGCACATTAAATGGAATCATTTCAGTTTATCTCCTTAAAACCAATTTTTAAAAATCTATGTAAATGTCAGCTTTTGCCCCATGTGGGATTTGTACCTCTTTTTGTGTCCGCGTATAGAATTTTCCCCTCTGCAACATTTAGCAAATGCTGTCCGTATAAAGACTTTCCGTATCTGTTCGCCGAATCCAACAGCTGTTCTCTGCTGATCCACTTCATATTGTATGCGATTTCCTCCAGCGCGGAAATTTGGATGTTTTGAAGATGCTCAATCGTCCTGATGAAATTCGAGGCATCCAACAATGAATCAAACAGACCCGTGTCAAGCCATGCAAAGCCGCGTCCCAAAAGCTTTATGTCCAATTCTCCGTTTTCCAGGTAAATCCTGTTAATATCAGTAATTTCCAGCTCCCCGCGCGCTGAAGGCTTCAGTGATTTCGCATACTGAACGACACGGTTGTCATAAAAGTATAAGCCTGTTACGGCATAATTTGATTTTGGATCCTTCGGCTTTTCCTCAATGGAAATCGCCTTGCCGTTATCATCAAACTCCACAACGCCGAACGCCTGGGGGTTGTCCACATTGTAGCCGAAAATTGTAGCCTTTCTGTTCTGTGACGCGGCTTCCCGCAGCAGCGTGCCGAGTCCGTTTCCATAAAAAATGTTGTCGCCTAAAATCATTGCGACATTATCATCACCAATGAAGCTTTCCCCGATTATAAATGCCTGTGCCAATCCGTCAGGACTTGGCTGCACGGCGTATGAAAGGCTTAAACCGAATTGTGAACCATCTCCGAGAAGATTTTCAAAATTCGGTGTGTCAGTGGGCGTCGAGATAATCAGGATATTTCTGATTCCCGCCAGCATCAGCGTTGAAAGCGGGTAATAAATCATCGGTTTGTCATATACGGGCAAAAGCTGTTTGCTCGTGACCATCGTCAGCGGATACAGCCTTGTGCCTGAACCACCCGCAAGAATTATCCCTTTCATAATTAAATCAACCTTTCGTATAATACCGGAAGTTTTGACAGGCATGCAAAACCGAACCACAACGTTTCATATGGCGTAAAGAAAAACTGCCTATTTAAGTTTTTTAAAATTCTTAATGCTATAAACTAACAATATCTTCAAATTGTATTTTTGTTAAGAAGGCTTAATCTTATTTTTTTCCGCCCTGTTGTTCCTCATTCAGAACAATGCTTCATAACTGTTTTGTTTAGCGGGCGTTATTCTTTCACATGAACACACCATCCCGACAAACCTTTTCAAGCCGTCTCTTTAATAAGCAGGCTCTGTTTGTCACAGCCGCGGCGCAGCATTTTTACAGCTTTCAAAAACCTTAAATTCGGCCGGTATTATGCCTCATAGCAGCCTGCTGAAACATACAAGTTATGACAATTTCAGTATATCATATATCTTCCTGATTGTAAATGCTCTTTATAAAACAGGTTCTTTTCTTGTTTCCGTGAA
>LSQX01188437.1_pt1 | contig 22856 bp, 21 predicted proteins | sample 654561 | NCBI WGS metagenome assembly LSQX01 (sample SAMN04489861, study PRJNA283612) | anaerobic digester metagenome | isolation source: 4 biogas reactors fed with cattle manure at either 37C or 55C with and... | place: Denmark: Kongens Lyngby | collected 2014
ACTTAATCGCTACTGATAAAATGTTTACTTTAGTTTTTTGAATCGAGAAACAAGTGCAATTGCTTTTGAAATAAGGTTAGACACTTTAATCAATTTGTTTTAAATATTTAATTCCAATACGTTGTAAGTTTTATTTTTTAAAAATGTATAAAAAACTGATTCGCCCTTTTTTGTTTTTGATGGATCCTGAAAAAGTTCATCATTTGAGTTTTAAATTAATTCGCTTTACAAATAAATTTGGAGGGACAAGAATTTTCGGAAAACCCATAACCGACAAAAAATTGGAACGTACTGTTTTTGGAATAAAATTTCCAAATCCTGTAGGATTGGCTGCCGGTTTTGATAAAGATGCCAAACTTTATCACGAATTGTCAAATTTTGGATTTGGGTTTATTGAAATCGGAACGGTTACCCCACGACCACAGCCGGGAAACGAAAAGCCGCGTTTGTTCAGGCTTAAAGAAGATGAAGCCGTTATCAACAGAATGGGTTTTAATAATGGAGGCGTTCAAGAAGCAGTAAACCGATTGAAGAATAATAAACATTCGCAAACACCGGTAATAATAGGAGGGAACATCGGGAAAAATAAAGATACTCCCAATGAAAAAGCATCTGAGGATTATTTAACTTGTTTTGATGCTCTTTATGATTATGTAGATTATTTTGTGGTCAATGTAAGTTCTCCCAATACGCCCAACCTGCGAGCTTTACAAGAAAAAGAACCTCTAATGAAGTTGTTGAACCTCCTACAAAAGAGAAATGATGCGCATGCAACAAATAAACAACGTAAGCCCATTCTTTTAAAAATTGCTCCCGACCTTACCAATTCCCAATTATTGGATATCATTGAGATTGTTCAGGAAACTAAAATTGATGGTGTCATAGCCACAAATACGACCATAAGTCGTGAAGGTTTAAAATCTGCCAATAAAAATGAAACCGGAGGATTGAGCGGAAAACCCTTGACTAAACGCGCTACTGAAGTCATTCGTTTTCTTGCAGAAAAAAGCAACAAAAGTTTTCCGATTATCGGTGTGGGAGGCATTCACAATGCTGCAGATGCACTTGAAAAACTAAAAGCCGGAGCAGATTTGATTCAACTGTATACCGGTTTCATTTATGAAGGTCCTCAATTAATTCGAAGTATAAATAAAGAAATACTGAAAAATGAGAATTCTTAATCGGTCTTTGGAGTCAATCTGCCGAGATAATCAAAAAAAGCGCCTTCTTGAACAATTTTCAAATTGAATCCACACGTATCTGCAAGTTCACTAAATGTTTTTTTGTCTAAGTATAACCACGGGAATTCTTCACTTTCCAAATCTTTGTATTTCATGGTAAAAGTGAGCTGTCCGTAATAGGGAATATCGGCGGGAACCCAAATACTCCCGTTTGGATTTGAATCATACATATAGCGTAAATCTGTAGTATCCACTAAAATTTGACCATTCGGAACAAGCAGGCTTTTCAAATGTTTTAAATAAACGGGAGCTTTATCTAAAGTTTGAAAAATTCCGGTTCCGTTCATCATTAAAAGAATGGTGTCAAATTTCTCTCCGGTAAGTTCTAAAATGTCAATATGTCGTGCATCGTTAAGATTTCTTCTTTTGCAAACTTCAATGGCTCCGGGAGAAGTATCTATTGCCGTAACTCGAAATCCTTTTTCCTGGAGATAAAGCGCGTGAATTCCGGCGCCACACCCTACGTCCAAAACCCGACCTCGTGAAAGTTGTAATGCTTTTTGTTCTACTTTAGGCATCTCTTCATAACTTCTAAAAAGATGCGGCAACGGCATGAGGTCTTCTGCTGTTATATTCGTTCGTGTACGGATTTCTTCTGTATAATTTCCTTCGAAATAATCTAACAATGCCGTTCCGATAATATCAACTTCCATAAACTATCGCACTTCTTGGTGTTGCGGTGAAGTAATTTCTTCTTGAATAATATAATCCTGTCTGTTGGGTTTATTGCGCAAATACAATTCACCGAGAAATCCCGCCAAAAATAATTGAGAACCCAAAATCATAGCAGTCAGCGCCAAGTAAAATTCTGTTCTTTGTGCAATTAACCTTCCATCGGGATTGATAAATAGTTTGTCAATTCCCAAATACAAAGCAAAACAGAAACCTACAAACAGGATAATTCCTCCCCATGCTCCGAAGAGATGCATAGGGCGTTTTCCAAACCGCGAAAGAAACCAAATGGTTATTAAATCTAAAAATCCTCGAATAAAACGCTCGGCACCAAATTTTGTTTTTCCGTATTTTCTGGCTTGATGCTGTACGGGTTTTTCGGCAATGCGCTTAAATCCTGCACTTTTTACCAATACGGGAATGTATCGATGCATTTCTCCGGTCACTTCAATGGATTTGACTACTTCTTTTTTATAGGCTTTTAATCCACAGTTAAAATCGTGTAATTTTAATCCGGAAGTTTTTCTTGCAGCGAAATTAAAGAGTTTGGAAGGAATGTTTTTGCTTAATTTGGAATCGTATCGTTTTTTTTTCCAACCGGAAACCAAATCGTAATCGTTTTCGACAATCATCTGATACAATTCAGGAATTTCATCCGGACTGTCTTGTAAATCGGCATCCATGGTAATAATCACATCGCCTTCGGCTTTAGCAAAACCGGCGTGCAACGCTTGCGATTTTCCATAGTTTGTTTGAAACCGAATGCCTTTTAATTCAGGATTCTTTTCAACTAAATTTTTAATTATTTCCCAGGAATCGTCCGTGCTTCCGTCGTCAATAAAAATAACTTCGTAAGAAAAATTATGAGTTTGCATCACTGAATCAATCCATTCAAACAATTCAATTAACGAATCTTCTTCATTCAGCAATGGAATAACGACAGAAATCTGCATAAACAAAGTGATTAATATTCAGGTCTCGCTTTTCGCATAGCCAATCCTGCGATGAGCGAAATGATAAAGCCCCAAAAAATTCCCCCAACAATTGATAATGCCGTCATAATCCAAGGTTGCATAAATCTGCGGGTGATTTCTAAAGAAGCCGTAATTTGTTCTTGGGTTAGTGTTCCTGCTTCTTCCATTTGTATACGAGTATACTCAATGGTTTTGTCGATAAAAGTAGGGTCGATATAGTGGATGAAGATGTAATTGAAAATTGCAGCGACGATGGAACCAATCAATGCAATGCCAATTCCTATTTTTAATGCTTGAGACAAAGACAAAAAGCTACCATTCTCTCTTTTGTATACAAAGATTCCATATACAATCGTTGCCGAAGTTATTGCAAACAAAATAAGTGAACTCCACCACGTACGATCGATGTGCGTATCGGTTACATAGGAAACGACCTGAAGAACAATCGTTAATAATCCTAATAAAATCCCATAAGTAAGGATGATTTTATTACTTGAAACCAGCGGAGTGCCGTGTGTAGAATCGGTTGTGTTCATAAAAGGATCGGTTTAAGGTGAATAATTAGGCAAAATTAAGAAAAGAAATTAACTTACCGGTTTCTCTGTCCTTATATTCCATGGTGTTAAAAACAAGTGATTTAAATTCATTTGGCGCTCTTATAACCATCATTTTCAGGAGGGAAGGATTTAAAAAAATAAATTTCTCCTTATAAATGAAGCTGTTTTATTGAAATTTTATCGAACTTGCTTTTTTAATCGATTCTCCTTATGAATAAACCGATTTATAACTTCTTAAGTACCGACCACCAACGATTGGATAAGTTGCTCAATGAAGCCGTTGCCGACTACAATGCAATTGATTCTGAAAAATATCACCAATTTAGGGTAGGGTTGTTGACACATATCAAAATGGAAGAAAAAATTCTCTTTCCAGCCGCTAAAAAGGCTAACGGAAACAGGAATTTACCGATGATTCCTCAATTGCGATTAGAACACGGTGCCATTACAGCTTTGATGGCGCTCCCACCGTCTAAGGATTTGACCAAAGTCATTCGCTATATTTTGAATATCCATGATTTAAAAGAAGAAGAATCCGGCGGTGTTTATGAAATTTGCGAACGGCTTGCCGAAACAGATACAGCAGCTATTTTACAGGCGTTTAGGACGACAACTCCAGTGCCTGTTCATCCTCCAAATGCATCTCCTTATGTATTTGAGGCTGCCAAACGTGCACTGAAACGCGCAGGCTTTGATTACGATGAAATAGTAGGATTAAATTTATCAGAATAAAAAATTATCATTCGTTTGTTATATATCAAAAATTAAGTAAATTTGCAAACTCATTTCCGAAAAGGTCGGAAGATGTATTTTTAAAAAATTAAATAACGATGAAAAAAGGTATCCACCCGGAAAATAATAGATTGGTTGCTTTCAAAGATATGGGCAACGATGATGTTTTTATCACAAAATCAACCGCGGAGACAAAAGAAACAATCGAGGTAGATGGCGTTGAATATCCTTTAGTAAAATTGGAGATTTCCAGAACATCACATCCATTTTATACAGGAAAATCAAAACTTATTGATACTGCCGGTCGTATTGATAAATTTAAGAATAAATACAATAAATTTAAAAAACCGGCTAAATAGGTTTTTATTCCATAATGTAAATTTAGGGTTAAACTTTAAAAAGGTCTTCAAATTTTGAAGACCTTTTTTAATTCTCGCTTACAATAATTTACTTTTTTTTGTAATATTGAATTAAATTTTTATCATCATTTTTATGAATTATATCCTCTTTGACGGAAACGTCCGTAACCGACTCCTTCCTTTTACGTTTACACGACCCGTAGCCGATATTCGCGTTGGAATTTTGACCATACGCGAAAAATGGGAACACTATTTAGGATTTACCACAACGACCTTGACAGAAGATTATCTGAGTTCGCGATTTTCTTTTTTAGAATTAGAGAATAATATTTTCATTAACAGTTCTTTTTTTCCTACTGAAAACATTGCAAATATCGTCAAAGGATTAACCGAAAATCAAGCGCTGTTTTATCAAGACGAACCCATTGCGTTTTTTGCGACAGAAGGGCAGGAAGTGAATTTTGATACTTTTGATGTAATTTCATATACCCATCATGACGTTCGAAGAATTGAAAATACTTGGGATATTTTTTCAATGAATGGGGAAGCAATTAAAAGGGATTTTAAAATGCTTACCGAAAATAAAATTTCCCAACCCATTCCGGAAGGTGTCTGGGTAAAGAATCCTGAAAATGTATTTATTGAAGAAGGTGCCGAAATTAATTTTTGTACCTTAAATGCATCTGAAGGGCCTATCTACATAGGAAAAAATGCAACGGTTATGGAAGGAGCGCTGGTCAGAGGTCCGTTTGCTTTATGTGAAGGCGCTGCACTGAAAATGGGAGCAAAAATTTACGGAGATACTACGGTCGGTCCGCACAGCAAAGTGGGCGGAGAAGTCGGAAACTCGGTGATTTTCGGTTATTCCAACAAAGGGCACGATGGTTTTTTAGGAAATTCAGTCATTGGAGAATGGTGTAACTTAGGAGCAGACACAAACACCTCCAATCTTAAGAACAATTATGCCGAAGTTCGTTTGTGGAATTATGAAACTGAAGGATTTGCACGCACAGGTTTGCAATTTTGCGGATTGATGATGGGCGATCACAGCAAATGCAGTATCAATACGATGTTCAACACCGGAACCGTAGTAGGCGTGAGTGCCAACATTTTTGGAAGTGGCTTCCCGAAAAATTTTGTGCCGAGTTTTACGTGGGGAGGTGCTACGACCTATAAAACCGAAAAAGCTTTTGAAGTTGCAAAAATGGTTATGGCACGACGAGGTATAGAATTTACGGAAGAAGATGCCGAAATTTTAAGACACGTGTTTGAAATAACTGCCAAGTGGCGTAGGGATTAAGGCACTTTTCGAACGTGTTTGAGAACTAAAAAGTTTTGCGGATTAATTCCCAAACCATCTACTTTTTTGTTGACAAAACGTACGGCCATATCATAAAATAAAGGAATCACAGGCGCTTCTGCCACAATGATGGAGTCCATTTTGGTATATAATTCTTTTCGTTCGTCGATAGCAGAGCGCGTTAAAGCTTTGGTGTATAGCGAATCATACACTTCATTTTTAAAATGCACGTAATTCGGACCGTTAGGAGCAAAATTGGGACTGTAAAATAAAGACAAATAATTTTCGGCATCCGGATAATCTGCAATCCAACTTGCTCTGAAGATGTCGATTTCACCACTGCTTCTCATTTGTCTAAGCGTGGAAGGAGGCATAACATCAATAGTGACGGCAATTCCCAGTTTCTCTAATTCTCGTTGAATAAACTCTACGATATCCAGATAATTTCCCGAAGTGCCTATGGTAATTTGAGGTTGAGAATTTCCCGATGCTCGCTTGTAAGTTTCTATTAATTGTCGGGCTTTTTCAGGATTGTAAGTATATCCTTCAATTTCTGAATGTCCCGACAACCCTTTGGGAATGAATCCGTGAACGGCCGGAATTCCCATTCCGTTACGTAAATATTTGACCATTTGATGACGGTCAAAACCGTAATTTATCGCTTGCCTAAATTCTTTGTTCTGAATTTCTGATTTGGGCGTAGGCAAATAAATACCGAGGTATTCGGTGTTTAAAAAAGGACCTGTAACCAGTTTAAAATCTTCTTGGTATTTCGCTTGAAGTTTTCCGTCGGTAGTTAAAATTTCATCTTTATAACTGTTATCCAGTCCGGAAATAAAATCCAATTTTCCCTGTGCAAATTGTAAAAATTCACTCTGTTTATCCGGAAGAAATGTAATTGCCACAGCTTCCAGATAAGGCAGGGAATTTCCGTCTGTGTCTTTTTCAAAATACAGTGGATTTTTCCGCAATACCAACTTTACGTTTTCTTCCCACATCTGAAACTGAAAAGGACCGGTTCCTACGGGATTTCGCCTAAAATCGTTGCCGTAATAGTCTACGGCTTCTTTTGGAACAACAGAACAATAACGCATGCTGAGTAATCCCAGGAAAGCCGGAAACGGCTTGGTTAATTGGATGGAAAAAGTTGTGTCATTAATGGCTTCATAAGTATGAATGTTACTCATAATCCAGCTTCCCGGCGATGCAACATTTTCATCGGTGAGCCGGTCAAAGCTATAGACAAAATCGTGTGCCGTAACAACTCGTGTACTGTCGGGATAATTTTTAAAAACTTTGTTTTTATGAAAATACACATCGTCACGCAGATAAAAGGTATACGTATGTGTTGAATCGTCAATACTCCAGTTTTTGGCAATGTCAGGAATGATGTTTAAACTGTCGTCCAATTGAACCAAACCGTTATACAGCTGATTGGTAGTCCAAATAATTTGTAAATTTCTGGCAAAAGCCGGGTCTAACGTAGGAATATTCCCGTGTTCATTATACCTGAAAACCAAATGGTCTCTGCTGTTTTGCTCCGATTCTCCACAGGAAATAAGCAAGAGCAAACCAAAGATGATTTGAAAGCCGTTAGGAAAGAAACCGATAATTTTCATAGCTGCAAATTTGAGCGTTTTTATTGAAAATAAAGACTAATTGAAGTCAAATTATAAGCACTCTCATTATCACTGTCTTTTTAAGCTGAAGATTTTGAATATTTATAAGTGCTTTGGGTATCTTTGCAAACTTAAATTGCAAGGCTATGGATATCAGGAAGAAAGTTGCATTTTACACCTTGGGTTGTAAATTGAATTTTAGCGAAACAGCCACAATCGCTCGTAATTTTGAAGATGAAGGTTTTGAACGAGTTTCGTTTGAAGAAAATGCTGACATTTATGTGATTAACACCTGTAGTGTAACGGATAATGCAGATAAAAAATTTAAAACCATTGTGCGACAAGCACAAAACATAAATCCAAATGCATTTGTCGCAGCTATTGGGTGTTATGCGCAATTAAAACCCCACGAATTGGCAGAAACGGATGGCGTCGATTTGGTTCTCGGAGCTACGGAAAAATTTAAAATTACCGACTATCTCAACGATTTGACCAAAAATGATTTTGGTGAAGTCCATTCGTGTGAAATTGAAGAAGCCGATTTTTATGTCGGTTCCTATTCCGTCGGGGATCGTACGCGTGCGTTTCTCAAAGTTCAAGACGGATGCGATTACAAGTGTACGTATTGTACGATTCCACTGGCACGTGGCATTTCCAGAAGCGATACCTTGGAAAATGTGCTGAAAAATGCAAAAGAAATTTCCGACCAAGGCATTAAAGAGATTGTCCTTACAGGCGTGAACATTGGAGATTACGGAAAAGGAGAATTTGGAAACAAGAAACACGAACACACTTTTTTCGATTTGGTAAAAGCGTTGGATCAGGTGGAAGGAATTGAGCGGTTGAGAATTTCATCGATTGAACCCAATTTATTGAAAGACGAAACGATTGAATTCGTTGCAAGTTCTCGTTCATTTGTTCCGCATTTTCATATACCGTTACAAAGCGGAAGCAATGAAATTTTAAAAAAAATGCGGCGTCGTTATTTGCGTGAATTGTATGTGGAACGCGTCAAGAAAATTAAAAGCCTTATGCCGGATGCGTGTATCGGCGTGGATGTAATAGTTGGATTTCCCGGGGAGACGGATGAACATTTTTTGGAAACATATCATTTCTTGAATGAATTGGATATTTCGTATCTTCATGTATTTACTTATTCGGAACGTGACAATACGCTGGCAGCTTCAATGAATGATGCAGTACCGATGAAAGTCAGAAATAAAAGAAGCAAGATGCTTCGCGGACTTTCCGTAAAAAAAAGACGCTCATTCTATGAAAGCCAGTTGGGAAAAACACATACTGTCTTGTTTGAAGGGGAAAATAAAAAAGGTTACATCCACGGTTTTACGGAGAATTACGTCAAAGTAAAAACTCCGTGGAATCCGGAGTTAGTCAATACACTTCATCACATTCAACTGTCAAAAATTGACACTGACGGGTTGGTTCGATTTGAATTTGTGGCTGACAATGTTCCGGCGGTCCATTGACCTTTATTTATATATTAATTCCAACGGGGAGTAAGGATTTATATTTTCTTCTATTTGCCCGCATAAAACCGGCAATTTCCGGGCTGGTAGGAACCAAACTGATTCCACGCTCTCGGATTTCATCAAAAACGGCTTTGATAAAAGGTTCTTTGTATCCGTCTTCAATTAATTCATCAGGCATGTCAAACTTTGTAAGAAATATTTTTCTTTCCTGTAAAGCATACTCAATACGTGCTAAATGTCCGTCAATATGCAATTCAAATTGACGTAAAAATTCATTGTCGGTAATTTTAATCAAATCCATTTTAAAAGAATATTTTGGCTTCCAAGTTCTTAGTCAAGAAACTAATGGAAGTAATTCAAAGAAGTAAAAAAAATTTTAAAATGCATTATATCTTTGCATTTACAAAGTTAAACAATATCTTCATTAAAGCATCTAATTTGCTAAAAGAATGAGTACTAACACAAAAACAAAAATATATTTCATTCCCGGAATGGGTGCCGGATCAAATTCTTTTGAGAATATCCGTTTGCCCGAAGATAAATATGAAGTTGAAATTATAGAATGGCAGATTCCCGAAAAGGAGGAACCGCTTCACCATTATGCACAACGCATGGCAGCAAAGATCAAAGCAGAGAATTCTGTGCTCGTGGGCGTTTCTTTTGGTGGAGTTGTGGCTCAAGAAATGGAACAGTTTTTGAATTTGAAAAAACTTGTTATTATTTCCAGTATAAAAAAACGCTCAGAGTTGCCTTCAATCATGCGTTGGGCAAAAAAATTCAAATTATACAAAGCACTTCCGGTTGAAACCGTTTTAAGTACCGATGATTTAACCAAGTTTGCCATTGGACAAAAATCTTTAAAGCGGCTGGAGTTGTATCAGGAGTATTTAAGGGTTCGTAACTCCGACTATTTAAAGTGGGCAATCAAGGAAATGGTATCTTGGGACAGAGAAGAACCCATGCCGGGAATTGTCCATATTCACGGAGATCAAGACCATGTGTTTCCGATTAAATATATCGATGATTGTATCGTTGTAAATAAAGGAACACACGTCATGCTTTTGACAAAAGGGAGGACGATTTCACGCCTTTTGATAAAAGCAATAGAAACATAAAAATACATTGTCACAAAAAATATACAGATTATGAACGGGATTAAGAAAGCAGGAATTATAGTAAGTTTAATTGCAGTGGGCGCAGTGAGTATTTTTGCTGTACAAGATGCTGAAACAGATGAAATTATTGAGAAAAAGATTCACAACGAATACAAAGTGTATGCGCTTCCGATACCGGAGAATCTCAATTTTGCAGGAGAACCCGTCCCGCTTTCAAATCCTGACATTCGTGAGCGCATGGATCGTGAATTGTTGGTAAATACATATTGGCAATCCAACGCATTATTACTTTTTAAACGCGCCAATAAATATTTCCCGCAGGTTGAACCGCTTTTAAAAGAATATGGAATTCCCGATGATTTTAAATATTTAATGGTTGCAGAAAGTGCGTTGGATTTTAGAAGTTCTNNGCTTCCGGATTGTGGCATTTTATGAAAGCAACCGGTCAAGAATATGGTTTGGAAATCAATGACTATGTAGACGAGCGTTACGATTTGCAAAAAGCTACAAAAGCAGCGGCAGAATACCTCAAGAAAGCGAAAGAACGTTTCGGTTCCTGGACGATGGCTGCAGCAGCTTATAACGGAGGAATGGCAGGATTGAATCGACAAATAGAAAGACAAGGGCAAACAGATTATTACGACTTGCTGCTCAATGAAGAAACAAGTCGCTATGTTTTTCGTATAGTTGCGCTCAAAGAAATTATGGAAAACCCAAAAAAATACGGATTCCACTTTAGAGACAAAGATTTATATCAGCCGATTCCCACGCGAAAAATTAAAGTAGATTATCCTGTTGAAGATTGGTCTGAGTGGGTAAAGCAGTACGGTATCAACTATAAGATTTTAAAAATTCACAACCCTTGGCTTCGCGATACTTATTTAAAAAATGCAAGCAAAAAAGAATATATTATCGAGATTCCTGAAAAAGGATATTACGATTATTGATTTTTATCAGGGGTTTCTTTTTTAGCCATATGAAGGCCCACTCCGTCTATTTTAAAAACTGAAATCCCGTTTAAGAAGTAATTGTATTTAGAAAAGAAAGACGCTTCAAATTCATCCTGAAAGTGATGCGCCGGCATCCGTCCGACATCTAAAAACTTTTTATCCTGATCTATGTAAAAAACAGTAGGAACGCCAAAACTGTGTTTCATCGATTTGATAATTCGGTCAAATCTGTTGGCGCGTTCATCGGCATAGAGAAGGTGGATTTTGTTATTGAATTTAGAGGCGTATTTTCTGACACGATTTCGAGAGTTAAAAAAAAGCACTAAAAAATCAATTTGGCGATGGTGTTTTGCGGCAATTTGATTTAAAGCGGCAATTTCTCCGGGCGCGAAAGGATACCAGTCCGAATAAGTGATGAGAAAAATCGGTTTTTCAAAAGAATGCAATGAAACCTTTTTAGAGCGGTATTCATTAACCGTAAAATTATCCAAGTACGTTCCTTTTACTACATTTTCAACAATGGAATCAAACAATGCTTCTACGCGTTCCATATCTTGATCAAAAAAGGCTTGCTCGGCTTTTTGATTATAGTATTGGATGTTCATATCTATAGCTACGGAAAACAAAGTTTTTTCTTCGATATCAATTGGCTGTTGACAATAGCTATCTCCTGTAATTATAAAAGCAAATGCTACAATTAACGGAAGTACATATGAGTAGTACATAATTGAATTTTGGCCAGGCAAGTTGAATTGGCAAAAATACAATTATTGTTGTGGATTATATGAATTTTTAATTAAAAAAAGAATAAATTTAAAAGTATCTGTTCCCTCTGCTGTGTTTCCCGAATTGCTGACGCGGTTGTCCCATTTTTTTCATTTGCTGTTTAAGCATTTTTATTTGCTCATCCAACATATTGTGTTTATCAAGCTTTTTGGCTTCTTCAAGCAACAAATCTGCTTCTCTTTTTCGGTTCTTGGTCATGGCAATTCCCGCAAGATTCATCTTTACCATAGCCATATCCGTAGCCATGGACAATCCTAATTTTTCAGCTTTTTTAAAATATTTTTCAGCTTCATTCACATTGGTTTGAGAAACCATCAAGCCGTTTAGATAATTGTAATATCCTTGTTGTTTTGTTACAAGAGCCGCCTCCGGATTTTTGATTTTATCCAACCATTTTTTTGCTCCAACAAAATCTTGTTTGCGCAATCGAAGAAATGCCAATAAAATCATTTCATTTTTAAAATATAAGAAAACAAATACCGAAGCCAACAAAATCAACATGATTCCGTTTCCTATAAAGCTTTCTGTCATTTGCCAAATTCCCAAACCGACGGTCAAAGCAGCGAGCACTAATTTGATATTCTTATTGTACATAGTTCCTTTTTTTCTGTAAAATTGCCTGCAAAGGTACGAAATCTTCTTGCTATTTTTGTCACTAATTTTATTGGGTTGTCAATCCAACATCGTCATTTAAAGCGGGTAGAATAAAGCATGAAAAATTGATGTAAATTATTTCAAAAAAAGATTTGTATAAGTAAAAAGTTGTCGTATTTTTGCATCCGCCTATAAAAAACAAACGTTCATAGCGAATAAATTATAGAGCAAAATCAAATTTCTGTCAGGTCCGGAAATTTTTGAGATAAAGATTATTCAGAAGTTTAAAGTAAACCATAATGAAAAGAACATTTCAGCCATCAAAAAGAAAACGAAAAAATAAACACGGCTTCCGGGAGCGTATGGCAACTGTGAATGGAAGAAAAGTTTTAGCAGCCCGTCGAGCCAAAGGCCGAAAAAAACTAAGTGTGTCATCAGAACCAAGACATAAAAAATAATGTTGATGAAAATTATATTTACCTAAGGTGTTGACTTTTAAGCAACACCTTTTTTTGTACCTCAAAGTATCGAAACGTAATTTTTAACTAATATATCTCTAAAAACAATGCCTAAAAATCCAGCTCTTAAATCCATTCTTATCATTGGCTCCGGACCGATCATCATCGGACAAGCGTGCGAATTTGATTATTCCGGTTCTCAAGCATTACGTTCTTTGCGAGAAGATGGCATCGAAACCATCTTGATTAACAGCAATCCGGCAACAATTATGACAGACCCGTCGATGGCCGATCATATTTATCTGTTGCCGTTAACCACAAAATCGTTGGTGAAAATCTTAAAAGAGCACCCTCAGATTGATGCCGTTCTGCCTACAATGGGCGGACAAACTGCCTTAAATTTATGTATTGAAGCCGATGAAAAAGGAATATGGAGCGATTTTGGAGTCAAAGTAATTGGGGTTGATATTGATGCAATTAATATTACCGAGGATCGCGACAAGTTTAAAGATTTAATGATAAAAATCGGAGTTCCGATTGCACCCGCCAAAATTGCAAACTCCTATTTAAAAGGGAAAGAAATTGCGCAAGAGTTCGGTTTTCCGTTGGTTATCCGTCCTTCTTTTACGCTCGGAGGTTCAGGTGCTGCTTTTGTTCACACGGAAAAGGAATTTGATGCGCTTTTAAAATACGGTTTGGAAGAATCGCCCATTCACGAAGTTCTTATCGATAAAGCATTGTTAGGATGGAAAGAATACGAATTGGAATTGTTACGCGATAAAAACAACAATGTCATTGTTTTGTGTACCATCGAAAATATGGATCCGATGGGAGTGCATACCGGCGATTCCATTACGGTGGCTCCGGCAATGACTTTAAGTGATAATTGTTATCAAAGAATGCGTGAAATGGCAATTTTAATGATGCGCAGCATCGGAGATTTTGCCGGAGGTTGCAACATTCAGTTTGCAGTTAGTCCCGACGAAAAAGAAGACATTGTAGCGGTAGAAATTAATCCACGGGTGTCACGATCTTCTGCACTGGCATCGAAAGCAACAGGATATCCGATTGCAAAAATTGCTTCGAAATTGGCCATCGGCTACACCTTGGATGAACTCTTCAATCAAATTACCAAAAATACTTCTGCCTTTTTTGAGCCGGCACTGGACTACGTTATTGTCAAGATTCCGCGTTGGAATTTCGACAAATTTGAAGGCGCCGATAGAACCCTCGGATTGCAGATGAAATCAGTAGGAGAGGTGATGGGAATCGGGCGTTCCTTTCAAGAAGCACTCCACAAAGCAACGCAATCTTTGGAAATAAAAAGAAACGGACTGGGAGCCGACGGAAAAGGATATACAAATTATGAACAAATTCTGGAGAAATTAAAAAATCCAAGCTGGGATCGGGTGTTTGTAATTTACGATGCCATTCAAATGGGAATTCCGCTCAGTACTATCCACGAATTGACGAAAATCGATATGTGGTATCTGAAACAATATGAAGAACTATACTTGTTGGAGAAGGAAATCTCTTCATACACTTTAGAAACGTTGCCGCGAGAATTGTTGCTGATAGCAAAACAAAAAGGATACGGTGACAGGCAAATAGCACATATGTTGAATTGTCTTGAAAGTCAAGTTTATAACAAGCGGGAAGAAATGCGCATCCAGCGTGTTTATAAATTGGTGGATACGTGTGCAGGAGAATTTCAAGCAGAAACGCCTTATTACTACTCTACTTTTGAAAATGATGTCCAAAAACCCGGAGAAGCACCTTACTCAGCCAACGACAGCATCGTTTCTGACAGAAAGAAAATTATCGTATTGGGTTCGGGTCCGAATCGTATCGGACAGGGAATTGAGTTTGATTATTGCTGTGTACACGGCGTTCTTGCTGCTTCGGAATGCGGTTATGAAACGATTATGATTAACTGTAATCCGGAAACAGTTTCTACCGATTTTGACATAGCAGACAAACTTTATTTTGAGCCTGTTTTTTGGGAACATATTTACGACATCATCCGACACGAAAATCCGGAAGGCGTGATTGTGCAACTCGGCGGACAAACAGCATTGAAATTGGCTGAAAAATTAGACCGATACGGAATAAAAATTATTGGAACCAATTATCAATCTCTGGATTTGGCTGAAGATCGCGGAAGTTTCTCAACATTATTAAAAGAACACAACATCCCTTATCCAAAATTTGGAACTGCCGAAACTACAGAACAAGCGCTCAAACTTGCGGAAGAACTTGATTTTCCTTTGTTGATACGTCCTTCCTATGTACTCGGAGGTCAAGGGATGAAGATTGTGATTAACAAAGATGAATTGGAAAAACACGTAATCAACTTGCTGCGACAGATTCCAAACAACAAACTCTTATTAGACCATTATTTAGACGGCGCAATCGAAGCAGAAGCTGATGCGATATGCGATGGTGAGAATGTATATATTATCGGAATAATGGAACACATCGAACCTTGCGGAGTTCATTCCGGAGATTCTAATGCAACTTTGCCTCCTTTTAATATCGGAGAATTTGTCTTGCAACAAATAAAAGACCATACCATAAAAATAGCCAAAGCGCTAAATACTGTCGGACTTATCAATGTTCAGTTTGCCATAAAAGACGAGGTTGTGTATGTTATCGAGGCAAATCCGAGAGCATCCCGAACAGTGCCATTTATTTCTAAAGCGTATGGAGAACCTTATGTGAATTATGCCACCAAAATAATGTTAGGTGAAAACAAGGTCACAGACTTTGAATTTAAGCCCAAGCTCAACGGGTTTGCGATTAAAAGACCGGTCTTTAGTTTCAACAAATTTCCGAATGTAAATAAACAACTCGGTCCCGAAATGAAGAGCACCGGAGAAAGCATTCTTTTTATCGACAGCCTGCACGACGATGCATTTTACGACATCTACGCGAGAAGAAAAATGTATTTGAGCAAGTAATTTTTTAGTGTAAGTTTCTTTACAATCTAAATGATAATTTGTATTTTTAGGTTAATTATGAAGAAACTTACGCTTTTTTTAATATTAATTTTATCAAATTTCACTGTTGCTCAGTCAACCTATGAAATTAGTTGGGATTCCGTTTCGGAAACTCAAACTGTGAACCTGACCATTGAAATAGGGGATACTGTAAAATGGATTTGGAGCGACGGACAATCAAAGTCGGTAACTTCTTTACCCGGAGGCCGCGAAGTATTTGACAGCGGTGTGATACAGGGGAGACAAAAATCTTTTTCACATACTTTTTTAAAACCCGGAGTCACACGTTATGAAAACGAGGTGAATCCGATGATGAATGGAGCAATTACCGTTGTTCAAAATTTATCAGCCCAGGATAAATTTCTTAAAAATCTAAATTATTATCCGAATCCTGTTACGACGCATTTATACCTCACGTCAATTTTTCCAATTGATTCTTTTGAAATCTACAATGTTTTAGGAACCTTGGTTATGAAAGGAAAAGGAAATACCAAAAAGCCCCGCATCGATATGTCGGCTTTAAACAGTGGAATGTATTTTATAAAAATTACAAGTGAAAATATTCAAACTACTTTAAAAATCACCAAATACTAAGAGAGCAAAGGCGCTTCATCTTCACCTTTTTTTATCCAATGGGGTTTGATTTGCTCCTTAGGAGAGATTCCCAATGCTTCTAATTTTACAATGTCTTTTACCAAGTTTTGATTTCCCGTAAGTTTTAACATGGCACCAGAATAGGCATTTTGAGTAGATTCCAAACGTTTGCCGACAGTTTCTAATTCTTCGATGAGATTTCTGAATTTATGATACAATGAAGCAGCGTGTTTTGCAATTTCCTGGGCATTTTGATGTTGTTTTTCATTGCTCCACAAGGCGTCAATTGTTCGAAGGGTGGAAAGTAAAGTCGTCGGACTTACCAATAAGATATTTCGCTGAAATGCTGTGTAGAAAAAGGTATTGTCTTCATTTTGAGCTGCATATAAAGCAGCTTCAATCGGGATAAAAAGCAAAACAAAATCCGGAGACTCTCCTGCTAAGAGTTCTTCATACTTTTTGGAACTTAATTGTGAAATATGCGTATTCAGCGAACGAATGTGTTCTTTGAGGTGTTGTTGTTTTAGTTTGGGGTCTTCCTCATTTACATAGCGTTCATAAGCATTTAAAGAAACTTTAGAATCGATAATCATACGTTTTTCGTTGGGAAGGTGAATTACCACATCCGGAATTTGCTTGTTGCCGTCTTTATCCATAAAGGTTTGTTGAACAAAATATTCCCTGTTTTTAACCAGATTGGAACGTTCCAAAACACGTTCTAAAATTAATTCTCCCCAATTTCCTTGGGTTTTCGTATCGCCTTTCAATGCACGCGTGAGGTTGTTGGCTTCTTCACTGATTCTGATATTCTGTTCGTTGAGGATTTCCAATTGTTTTTCAAGAGCAGCATGACCCCGTGTAAAATCGGCATTGGTTTTTCCGACTTGCTCCTCAAATTCTTTGATTTTTAAACTTAAGGGCTTTAAAATATTTTCAATATTTTCCTGATTTTTCAGGGTAAACTTTTCTGTTTTCTCAAGCATTATCTTGTGAGCAAGATTTTCAAACTTATCGTTAAAATCTTTTTCAAATGTTTGAAATCGGATTTTTTCTTTCGCTACTTCATTTTTTAGAGCCTCAATTTCACTTTGCGCTTTTCCGTAAGCAATATTGACGCTTTCTTTTTCTGAACGAAGTGTGTCGTTTATTTCCTGAAGGCGCTTGTTATCATTTAAATGCTGTTCCAGTTGCTCTTTTAAATGCGTGAGACTTTGGTTAAGTTGAAGAATCATTCCCTGATTTTTCAGTCGGGAAATGTGCTGTCCTAAATAAAAACCGATTAGCAAAAATGCAATGCTGAAACCAATTACGATAAAAAGGGTATTCATTATGAGAAAAATTAGTAGCTTGAATGTGAGGAACAAAATACAAAATCCTTAACAGATGCAATTTTATTTGATAAAAAACCTTCTTGAATCTTTATCAAATAAAATGGTGTCAGCAGGAAATAACTTATTAAAATGTCCTTGTTGAATAAGTGTTTCTGGCGAATCAAAGAAATATTCATTTTCAGTCATTAAAAGAATGGAATCGCTTAATTGTATGGCGAGATCAATCTCATGGGTAGAAAACAAAATCGTTTTATCATATTCGTTTGCAAGTTTTTGGAGGAGTTTTAAAATATATGCTCGATGATAAATGTCAAGATGGGTAGTGGGTTCATCCAAAATTATGACAGGCGTATCTTGAGCAAGTGCTCGGGCAATGGTAACGCGTTGCATTTGACCGTCACTGAGTTCGTAACATTTTTTTGAAGCAAGCGATTCTATTTCTGTAATTTTAAATGCAAATGAAACCGCTTGTTTGTCTTTTTCGGAAAGGGTTCCATTCCAGTTGGTGTAAGGTTGGCGACCGAGGGACACCAATTCCAGGACACTTAAATTTTTAGACGCCGGCGTTTCAGTTAAAACAATACTTACCAAACGGGCCAAGTTTAACGGAGAAAGTGTTTGAATGTATTGATTCATGATTGAAACAGTTCCCGATAATGGTTTTTGCATGGTTGTCAGGGTTCGAATCAATGTGGATTTTCCTACGCCGTTTGCGCCCACCAACGCAGTAAGCGTTCCGGGAAAAAGTTGAAAATTCAAACGCTCTCCGATAACGGTTTTAATCCTATTTAATTGATAACCAATAGTCAAATCTCGTGCTTCGAGCGAAATATTTAATTTTTTGCCGGGCATATTAAAAAAACAATTTCTTTTTTCGTACCAATAACCAAATAACTACAGGCGCGCCTACAATCGATGTAATCGCATTGATCGGTAGGGTGTAAGTACTAAATGGCATTTGAGCCACCGTGTCACAAAGAAGCATCAACAAACTTCCGGTGATCAGCACAGCCGGAATCAATACAAAATGATCGGAAGTGTGGAACACTTGTCTGACCAAATGTGGAACTGCGAGGCCAATAAAAGCAATGGGGCCGGCAAATGCAGTAACTACACCGGCAAGAATACTCGTGGAAAGAATAATCATCACCGTGGTTTTTTTGATATGCAATCCCATGCTTCGCGCATAATTTTCACCCAGTAAAAGCGTGTTTAAGGATTTTCCGGTGGCAATGCATAAGATAAGTCCTATGAAAAAACACAAGGTTAAAATTCCAACTTGATTCCACGATAAATTTCCCAAACTTCCGAATGACCAAAAGACGTATTGTTGCAGTTGTTCGGCGTCACTAAAATAGGATAAAACGGAAACAACGGCGGTTGAAAAGGTTCCGAACATCAACCCGATAATCAAAATAGCCATGGTATCTTTTACTTTATAAGAGACTGCCATAACGGCAAGTAAAACGAGAAAACTTCCCATGCCGGAAGCTAAAACCAAACTCCACGGACTGGACAGCCAAATTCCGAGTAATCCTCCCACAGTTCCGGCACCTAAGATAACAATGGCTACACCAAGTCCTGCGCCACTACTGATTCCCAATACATAAGGACCGGCAAGAGGATTTCGAAATAGCGTTTGCATCATAAGGCCCGAAATACTCAATCCGGCGCCGCTGACTATCGCCGTGACAGATTTTGGCAATCGGTAATTCAGTAAAATATAATTCCAACTTTCTTTTTCGGCACCACTTCCAAAAAATGCTTTTAAAACTTGGATAAAAGGAATTGAAACCGATCCCAAACTCAAATTTAAAACAAAGGCAACCAATAAGCTTATTCCTAATAGAATAAAATGAAAATGATATTTTGAACTTCTAAGCATTATTTGAGTTGGCTATAAAAATACAATTGATGATCCGGTAGTAATTCGGGATGGAAAATTTTGACCAAATCTTTTAAAACCAAATCCGGACGATTCGGAGCCAATTCAAAATAAATGTATCCGCCCGTTGGACCTTTCTTTGCCGTATAATTATAGATTTGATTGGTTTTAAAAGAGTTAAATTGCGTATAAACTTGACTTGCTTTTTCCAGACTTTCCAATGTGCTGTATTGTGCCGGAGCAATCCATATGTCTGCGTGTTGTCCTTTCTCTAATACAGTTTCCAAACTCAATGCTAATCCGCCGGTTCCTCGTTCGTCTTTCCATAAATAATTTCCGTTGGCATCTTCAATAAATTTTGCACCCCAACTGTCTCCACCGGGTACATGCCAGATGTCTCGATACATGGCACCGTACAAAACATCGGGAATATCGGAAGCTTCTTTCGCCAGATTTTTGACGTTTTCATATTCGCTTTTTATGGTTTCAAAAATTTTTTCGGCTTCTTCATCTTTGTCAAACAAAGCCCCAAAAAACTTTATCCATTCTGCTTTTCCCAAAGGCGAAGTTTCTGTCCAATCGGCATTGTATAAAACCGGTATGCCGGAATTTTGAATGTTTTTATAAGTTGCATTTATTCCGTCCATCGCAAAACCAACCACGACTTCAGGTGCCAAATCAATGAGTACTTCGGTGTTAAGCGCTTCGTTCTTACCGAGTTCTGCAATTTTTCCCGCTTCAATACGCGAACGAATTTTTTCAGAGGAAATAAAATCCAGTTCTGCAAAACCCACAAGACTTTCTACTTCATTTAACATTTCTAAAGAAGGTAAATGCGTGGTTGAAGTAGCTGCCAATGTTTGAATTGGAACAGTGATAACGGCATCATAATCAGATGGATTTGAGATTGTTACGCCTTCTTTTATCAATGCATATTTAAAATGTCTGTCGGTATCGGGCCACGCTTTTTTTACGGTGATGACTCTGTAATCGTCATAGTTGAAAATGTCAAAACTCGCGGCATAGCTAACCACACTTTCCCGATTGGTTATTATTTCAGATGGACTCTCATTATTCTTACAACCGACAAATAAAAAATAAACGACAATAGAAATGTAGTGAAGTCTAAACATGAGTGATTTCATTTCTTGCAAAGGTAAAATAAGCGACGGAATAATTATCGATTCTAAAAAATGACTGAATTATATAATTTATTCACAGCATTAATAAATTAAAGATTATCTTTGCAAATACGATTGGTGAACCCTTAACAACAAGTATAAGTTGTGGTTCTTAAAAGGGAAATAGGTGAATATTCCTATGCTGTTCCCGCAACTGTAAGTCGGCCGAAAACATTTTTCGGATTGCAATTCTTCAAACCACTGTTCTAAAATAGAATGGGAAGGTAGCATCGACAAGCCAGGAGACCTGCCAAAAGTGTTAATTATTATCAACTTTCGGGATAAAGGTTGCCATATGTGTCGAAAAAAAATCATATTCATACTATTCTATCTTATTGCTTCGGCAATGTTTGCCCAATTGGACTCTATTCAACAGTTGAATGAAGTCATTATTACAGATTCCAAATTAAAAGATTATTCTAAAGGATATAAAGTCGATAAACTTTCAAAAGAGGAATCAGCTCGAAGTTTTTCATTTACTGATTTGTTGCGTTTAAATTCATCGGTTTACTTTAAAGAAAACGGCAACGGAATGGTTTCTTCGCCTTCTTTCAGAGGAACGAATGCCTCTCACACCGCTGTGATTTGGAATGGAATCAACATAAACTCGAACTTTACCGGACAAACTGATTTTAATGTCGTTTCTCCCGTAGGATATGACGACATCACTATCCGAAGCGGCGGTGGCGGTGTTCAATACGGAAGTGGCGCAATTGGCGGCAGTATTCACATGAACAATCAATTTAAGTTTGGAGAAAAAAACGAAAAATCACGGCTGCATTTGGCTTATGCAAGTTTTCAAACACCGAAAATAGCAGCTGATTATTCGATACAACGAGAAACATTTTTTCTTCATTTAAATGCAAATTTTATTCAATCGGAAAATGATTATTCCTACATCGGATATGATAAAAAGAACGAGCACGGGGAATTTCTACGCACCGGTTTTAGTGTCAATACTGCAAAAAAAGTAGGTTCAAATGCATTGATCGGTTTAAATTCGGAAGTGGTTTACAACGACAGAAATTTTTCAGGCAGTCTGAATACCATAGGAAAAGACGGTTATGAAGATTATCACACACGAAATTTATTCAGGTTTCAAAAAAATTATGAAAAGCTGAGATTTACCGCACGGGCAGCGCATCTTTTTGAGCAATTTAAATATTTCCCGAATACTGAATCCGCTAACTACGATCAAGGTTTAGCGCATAGTTTTATTGCAAATACCGAATTTGAAGCTTATTTGAATCCGGAAATGAAAGTGCAAGGCAAACTCGAATATACCGTGATTGATGCGGAAGGAGATAATATCGGGAGTCACCAACGACATACGATTGCTGCTGTTTTACTGTTAAATCACAACTTGAATAAAAAATTTACTTATGGAATCAATTTGCGCCAAGAATTTTTGAACGACTTTGAAAATCCATTTTTATTTGCCGCTGATGCCCGCTGGAGTATTACGGAAAATTATCAACTGCGAGCAAACCTTTCTAGGAATTATAAAATACCGACTTTCAATGATTTATATTGGATTGCAGGTGGGAATTTGGATTTAAAACCCGAAAGTTCCTATCAGTTTGAAATAGGCAAGAATTTCCGTTGGGGAAATTTTAATCTCGATATCGCCGGTTACCTTATTAAATCCAAGGATATGATAAAATGGGTTCCGATTAATATGAGTCTGTGGAAACCGGAAAATTTGGAACAAACTGAAAATAAGGGTTTTGAAGCAACTTTAAAGTACGGAAAATCTTTGAGCCAATCTGTTTTTTTAAATCTCTCATCTCGATATGCTTATACCGATGCAAAAGATTTGGACAAAGAAAAACAATTGATTTATGTTCCATTTCATTCGTGGACGAACATGATTTCAGTAACAACAACACGATTCTCCGGTTATTTGCAGTATTCATACAACGGAAAAGTCTTTACCACCACTGATAATTCAAGCGTGGTGGATGGATATAATTTACTGAATCTCGGCATTGATTACGAACTGTCCAAAATGATTAAAGT
>LSQX01239847.1_pt1 | contig 22853 bp, 21 predicted proteins | sample 654561 | NCBI WGS metagenome assembly LSQX01 (sample SAMN04489861, study PRJNA283612) | anaerobic digester metagenome | isolation source: 4 biogas reactors fed with cattle manure at either 37C or 55C with and... | place: Denmark: Kongens Lyngby | collected 2014
GATAGTCTTCCTCACGGATATTCACCATGGCCCGTATTTTTCCAGAGCCAGGCTGGGAAGGCTGGTGAACCTGGTTAACGGGCTGCAGCCGGATATTGTTTTATTGGGCGGCGATTATGTCCACAGGAGCCCGAATTATATTAAGCCGTGTTTTGCTGAATTAAAGAATCTGGAGGCACCTCTCGGGGTTTATGGTGTTCTCGGGAACCATGACCACTGGGAGGGTGCGGCTTTAACCAGGCAGTGTATGGCGGGCGCCGGGATCCGGCTTATTGATAATGAGGCTTACTGGCTGGAGAAAAACGGCGGGCGGATCAAGGTCGGAGGGGTCGGCGATTACCTGGAGGATATCCAGGATATTGAACCGACCATTGCCGATGTTAGCAATAATGATTTTGTGATTTTAGTGACTCACAATCCCGATTATGCGGAGGAGATGGGGACAGATAAGGTCGATCTGGTTTTGGCCGGGCATAACCACGGCGGCCAGGTTACTTTTTTTGGCTTATGGGCTCCCATCCTTCCTTCAAAGTATGGGCAGAAGTACCGCACGGGAATAGTGGAGGTGGACGGGGCAAAAGTCATTGTATCAAACGGAGTCGGGACCATTACCCCGCCGGTGAGGTTTTTTGCCAGGCCGCAGATTATTATTGTTGATCTTTTATTATCCCGGCCAGCTCTTCCATGACAATAGCCGCTTTAATATTGATAAGGCCGGGATTTCGCTCGTTCAGGGCATCTTGCAGGTTATCCAGGGATGTACGTAGAGCTTCAGCTTTTTTTTCACCTTCCTGCAAAGAACCTGTTACGGTATGATTTTGTTCTTTCATGTAATTCAGGCTTTCCTGGGCTCCGTTATAGTCGGCACTGGCGACATCGAGCAAAATTTTTCTTAAGTGGTATTTCAAATCAGTGGCTACCGGCAGGGGATTGTCCGCAAAAGGTGGCATGATTTTTGACAAGCGCCCGGTAAGTTCATTTGCAGCAGTCAGAGTGCCAAAATAGTCGTGTTCCGTGATTGATATTGTCAGACTGTCCAGGGCTTCTTCAAAATTACTAATGGCCTCGGGGAAAACCTTCTTCTCGACAAGCATCGGCTCAAGATCGTTCCACTGCCCATGCAGCTTTGTTACAGTCATTTTAATGTTATCCCAGATTTGTTCAGTATCATCGGGCATTTTACTTTCTTTACCATTGCCGGCTTCTGTTTCAAGTTCCCTTTTTATCGTTTCGCCCAGAATGGTTTTTTCAAAAGTGAGCACCACGTTGCTGCTTCCTCCTTCTTTCTCTGTTTCTCCCTTTTGGCCGGCTTCTTCTCCTCCTTTTTCGGCAGTTTCCTCCGGCTTTGGAGATTCCGCTTCTACCAGCGGGATTAGATTGGCCATTTGCATTATTTCCAGTGCGGCAGTTTCAATATCTTTTATTACCTTTGGCGTTTCTTTTTTTTCCTGTGTTTTTCCAGGTGAATTCTTTTGTGCAGTATCGCATCCGGGGAACCCGCTGCAACCGGCAATAGAAAGTAGTAGAAGCAGGAGTACCGGCAAAAAATTTTTTTTCCGCAAAAGCATACTATCACCCCAATGATAGTATTTCCCGGTACAAGGAGTATACCCGTCCTCTTGAGAAGGTTCCCTCTATTGTAGTAAAATATGGACTGTAAAGGTATGTGTTGGAGCGACTATGATTTGATTAGTCATGGGGTGGCAGAAGAGATGAGAAAGACGATTATTGGGGCGGTACTGCTTATTGGAAACTAAAGTGAAGTGTTGGAAAAGGGAAGAGGGAAATTCTAGTATGGCTGATCATATTGGGGGAATAATCCGTGTATGATGTTGCCATAATCGGGGCCGGTCCTGCCGGAGCGACACTGGCCCGGTTAATTGGAAACAGCCATAAGGTGTTGCTGATCGAGCGCCGAGATCTGCTCGAGCAGAAGAAAAAAAATACAATAACCAAACTATGCGGAGGGCTCATCGCCCCTGATGCTCAATATATGCTGGGAAAGCTCGGGCTTGGAGTTCCCCGTGAGGTACTGGCCGGGCCCCAGCTGTTTACTGTAAGGACGATAGATTTCCCAAGAAATTTGGAGAGATATTATCAAAGGCATTATATCAACATTGACCGCGAGAAATTTGATACCTGGCTTGTTTCATTAGTACCCTCTTCTGTTGATATTCGCTGCGGATGGTTCCTTAAATCCCTGGAAAGAACAGGAGCTTCAGTCAGATTGAAACTGACTTTTAATGGGAAGGAGTATATTGAAGAAACAAAGCTGTTGGTCGGAGCGGACGGGGCCTTTTCGTCAGTGCGGAGAATGCTTGCCCCTAAAATCCCTCTTCCAAAATATCTTGCTATTCAGGAATGGTTTAAGGTTTCGGAAAACCTTCCGTATTTTTCTGTAATTTTTGATCAAACAATTACCGACTTTTATGCCTGGACTATCCCGAAGGAAGAATTTTTACTGGTTGGTGCCGCCCTGCTGCCGCGGGAAAAACCCCGGGAGAAGTTTAACCTGCTGAAGGAAAAACTTAATTATTATGGTTTTGCGTTAAAAGAACCGGTTAAAAAGGGGGCGGCGCTAATTATCCGCCCCCGGTCTCCAGCCCAAATATTCCTTGGTGAAGGCAATATTTCCCTTATCGGTGAAGCTGCGGGGTGGATAAGCCCCACATCGGCCGAAGGATTGAGTTATGCCTTCAGGAGTGCACTGGCCCTGGCGCAAAGCCTGCAGGAAGATCCCCGGGAATATCTGCGGGCCTATTATAAAAGGACGGGCGAATTAAAATATAATATTATAGTCAAGAATTTAAAAGCGCCGTTTATGTACAGGTCCTTGCTGAGACGGATTGTTATGGGGTCGGGAGTAACTGCGATGAAAATATCTAGGGCTTGAATGGTGCGTAACCCCGGACTCGTTTATTTTCTGTTTTTGACTGTTTCAACTAACCCGAAGCATCCTGTCACCATCATGTTGCCGTACGGATTAATCATGTGAAAGCCGAGCCCTTGTGCCAGAGAGCGCCTGGGGCCTGTAACCCCTACAAAAACATAATTGTCCGGTGCATCCTGTGCTATATAGCAGCCGTGGCCCCCATCTTCAAAGACCTCTTCGTGAGTCAGCACTTTTCTGCGCAGCTTTTCAATCAGGGCCGCCAGTTTTCGGGCATCGAGCAAGCCTGTATGGTGCTCAAATATTCCATAGATCCTGTATCCTTTGATCAGAGTGGCGAAAGTGTGCTGGTTGCCAATGTTTACCAGCACGATGCTTTCTCCCTGCTTGCTTTTTACTGTTTCGTCCCCAAAAGAACCCAGGATTGCAGCCGCGCAGGTATCCATGACAAGAGCGTGGGGCACCGTCTTTTTGACAGCTTTCATCCTTGTCAGGTAATCAGGAGGGTTTAGGTAGCCAAGATCAAAAATTAGGCCTCCCTCCTGGATGAAATTTTTCCAGTGTTCAAAACGAAAGTAGCGGTTACTCACTCCCGGAGGCGCCTCNNCCATGGTCCTGGACGGCAACAGCCACCTCAGGCGGCAGATCGACACGGTAAAGTGCCAGGGCCTTTCCCAGGGTCTCTAAATCCACATCTTTGGTCTCCACAACCTCGTACCCTTCCGGAGGAGATTCCTTTATGACAATACCGAACTCTTTTACTTTTTCCAGGTCGTCTTTAATCGTTTTGGCAGCTTCTTCTTCGGCAGTGACCGGAAACCCTGCTTTTAAATGGCTTTTTATTGCTCTAACGCACCTGCCGCCGCCCATGAGCGTGCCGGAGAGATGCAACCCTTTTTGTGCCCTGGTTACTTCCTCGATCCTGTCAGCCACGATAGCGGTGGGTGAAGGTAGGATAAGTTGAACAAAATTTTCCGGGCTTTCTCCCTCTTCATAGATAACGATGTCCTGGGTGCCGCCGCCGATATCTATAGCCAGTATTTTCCTGGGTTGGTTGCTTTGCATATTTTTTACCCCTTTAAAGCAGCTTTTAGTATATTCTATTGTATTTTACATGAAAGAACTATGTTTGGCAATTAGCGAGGCGGGAAAGGTGTGTTTAATCTGTGATAATGTCACCTTGTTAATTATCTGGGTAAAATGTCACTATGGAAGGTAAGGTGCTAATGTCACAGAAACAGATTAATTTGAAGCTTAATATAAAAAACGATAATGGGTATACGATAGAATTTTGTTGTGGTGAAAAAGAGTATGTTCTTGGTCCAGATGAAGAGATTCTATAGAAGTTAAAGATGATGATTATATGTACTTTGATGTAGTTCGCTAAAATATTTGTACAAAAATTAAGCGCCGGGTTTATTAGACCCGGCTTTTTTATTCCCCAGGCAAGCGCAGGATTCGACTGCTGGTGATGATTTTATCACGTCAATTATTTTTGATCCTTGCTCTAAAATAGCGTGGTAGGGCTGCAGGGATTTGAACCTTAAACTAATTCTATTGAACCGCCGTATACCGAACGGTACGTACGAAAGAAAGACAGTGATACAATGAAGGTGACTAAACGCATCATTTGGGCGGCTATCACTGTTCCTAAGCCCTTGCCCATCACCGGTTGGATCACGGCAAGCCCGGCGATTTTTCTTTGCCACAGCAAACCAACCCTTCTTTTTAAACTCTCTTATTGAACTATATGCAAAAAATCGTATGTATATTATGTCATAATACGTAAATTTGTAAAGTAAAATTTACGTTATATTTTGCGCATATAATACGTAGAATTATATGTATTTAACCAATTTAAAATTTACATTGACAAAGACACAATGCTTATGTATAATTTAAGCACAATAATACACATACTATATGAAAAGAGGTGAAAGGATGACAAACACTGTGCGGGACGATTACGTCGATCCTGTTGTTTTTGGGCCAAGACAGCTAGTATCTTCTTCTAAATTAGTTAGAAGCTTAGGCACTTATCTTGACCAAACAAAAAAACGTCCAGTATTTATTATGAGGGATCAAGAGGTAGAAGCTGTCTTAATTAATATTGAGGAATATAGAGAGTTGTTAGAAAAGGAGGCTGAAGTCGAAGAACTCTATGATATTGTTGTGGCCGTAAGAAGACTGGCGGAACATCTTCAATCTGGAGATAAATTTATTGAATTTGATGATATAATGAAGGAATTTAACCTAACTCGAGAAGATCTTGCGGGGGTGGGAACGGACAGTGAATTGGAAGATTGAATTCTTGCCTGAAGCGAAAAAGGATTTATACTCTTTAGATAATAGCGTTAGAAAACGCATATTGTCTGCAATAGCTAAATTAGAAAAAGATCCAATTAAGTATGGTGAACCTTTGGGGAAAAAGCAAGGAATTGATCTCGTTGGCCTTTATAAAATAACTCCCGCTGATGGATATCGAGTAATTTATTTAGTTCAGAAAAAACAAATAACAGTAATAATAATTTCGCTTGGAAAACGCGAAAAGGGAAAAGCTTACAAAAGCGCTGCACAAAGGATTGAAGAATACCGCCACCTGACAAATATAGAGCTAAAAAAATTAAGCTCACTATTAGAGAAAAAATAAGGATGTCAATCATGAGTCGGGCATTACGAGCGCCCGGCTTTTTATTTCCCGGGCAATTGTGGGATTCGACTGCTAGTTGGTGATATTTGTCACTTCAGAGGGTCGCTATTAATTGTTAACCTGATTCCCACGCCATTTTCTCCCTTGCATCCAGTTGACTTGTAGTTTATAATTAAAGAGAGTTATGTAACTATCTGCATAACGTATGCCCGGGTGCCATTATTTACTTTATGGAAAAATTTTCCTGAAAAGTGAACCGGTTTCCGCCCCCACCCCTGTGCCAACACCTGAACCAACCAGGATAACAGTTACGGATGTTACCGGGCTGGTAATCGTATTGGCTCGTCCGGCAAGCAAGATCCTCGACACCGATAATCCGTCGCTTAATACAACTCCCTTACCATGATACAAACAGATATCATTGAAATGGCGGCACTAACGCGATAAAAGGAGTAGATGTAAAAGGCGCTTTTGCAGAATTTGAACCTGACAGGAGGTTATGCCACGATAGCGCTTCTAGCTTAAAAATATTTCTAAAAACCACACATTGTACTATAATAATAACACTAGAATTGGCTGGTCCTTTCGTTTTTTGACAAACCAAGCTTCTCAATTTAGTGCAATCTGAATCAGCGGTCGCATACTAGAGACAGCAATATCTAAAAAAGGGGATGGTTTTTTTATGAAGAAATCCATTATCGGATTTATGCTAGCGTTGGCAGTAATGATTTTATTTATTCTTCTACCCGAAGCGGAAGGGCTTACAGGACCAGCCCAGGCATCTATTGGCCTGCTTATTGCCGGCATCATCCTTTGGGTTACAGAAGCGCTTCCTTTGGCAATTACCACGTTTCTCTTAATGATTTTAATGCCGTACCTCGGAATAATGGAACTGTCTTCCGTTTGGAAAGAGTTCATAAGCGCGGTGTTTTTCTTTGTTCTGGCCACGTTTGCCATGACGGCTGCGCTGCTTAACACCAAGATTCCCAATAGAATTGCCGGCTTAATGTTAAAGTGGTCCGGTAATAGCTCCAAGAAACTGGTACTCGGTTTCGTGTTTGCAACGGCAGCACTCTCTGCTATTATGTCCAATGTCCCCACCGCGGCTTTATTTATGGGGTTGGGGATAGCTATCCTCAAAGCTAACGGAGACCCCGTGCCGGGGACAAGCAATCTGGGAAAGTGCTTGATGATCGGTGTAGCCTACGGCTCTGTTATGGGAGGCTTTTCGACTCCGGCCGGCTCACCGATTAATATACTGGCCCTGCACATGCTTAAAGACGCCACGGGTATTTGGATCAGGTTCCTCGATTGGATGATTGTTGGCATCCCCATGGCCATCATCGGAGTTTTTGTTGTGAGCTGGTGGGTAACGTTGGTCCATAAACCGGAACCCATTTCCAGCCAGGCCAGGGCAGAATTGGAGAAAATTATCGCCGAAGCCGGAAAACTGGATATACAGGAAAAAAAAGTGCTGGCTATCATAGGATTGATGTTTATCTTCTGGATCTCCAGCACCTGGTTCCCCATTATTGACACTACCGTGGTGGCCGTGGCAGGAATGTGCTTATTCTTCTTCCCCGGTATCAAGGTCTTGACATGGAAGGAGTTCGTTTCCAACAGTTCCTGGGAAGCACTGATTATGATTGGCGGTATACAATCTATCGCTGCGGGCCTCGTCAATACTGGGGCAGCAAGCTGGCTGGTCAATACTGTTATGTCAGATGCCGCCACTTGGTCGGGCATGGTAACTAACGTAATAGCTTCAGCCTTAACCTCTATCCTGCATGTTATTATTCCTACCGGCCCGGCAGTAGTAGGTCTTGCCCTTGTGGCTATGGTAGAGGTAGCTGGCATAGCTTCCTTAAGCGCGGCATCTTTTGCCCTGATTACCGCCTTTTGGTCCAATGTCACCTACCTGCTCCCCATTGATACTGTTCCCCTGATTACATTCGGCAAAGGATACTACAAGATGAGTGACATGATTAAAGCGGGGATCGTGCCGAGCATAATCATGATATTAGTAGCTGCTTTGCTTATACCGGTATTGGTAAGCCTTCTGGGTTACTAGTATAATTTGAATACCTAAATGTCAGAAGGCTGGCAGCATAGCCCTTATGGCCTGGGGTCGAGCGTATAGCGTATTCCATTGATGGGTTATATCCAATTCCATCCGGCCGATTCAACAAGCAAATAACGAGAAAACTTCTAAAAGGCTTTTTGTGCTAGCAGCACAAAAAGCCTTTTCTTTATGTGAATATTATCACATAAGCATATACCTAGGATATAGAATTGATGTAGTAAGCACACAACATGTTGACTTTTTTTAATAGCTCAAAACATGTTCATCTTTTTGGTGTCTGTGTATAATTAATAAAAAAGTAAAGGAGGATCTGTTTAAACTTACCGACCAATTGGGGCAAAATTTTGGGAGGCGGCAAAAGGCAACTAAACCCTAGGGTGGTCTAAATTAAGCACCGAGATGTAGCAAGCTACTGACGAAGATATCTTCATAGTTGGAGGTGATATTCGGGCGAACCGGTATTTACCATTGATGCGATTATTTAAGGCCTTTACGATTATTATGCTAAAGTAAAAAGGAATATACCTGGACCTGCTATCGGTTAATATCGTGAGCGAGCGGTTATCATTTGAATGCAGGCTTAAAAGGCTACTACATTTTGATTTGGTTAATTAAGGATATTTATAGGAAAATTTGGATGTGAATTTCATGTTATTGTAACACCATGATTTTACCATGATTTTTGAAGCAAAACATTAAGAAAGAGGGTGTTTTTTTGAAGGAGGAACCGGCAGAAATCTATGTAAAATTAAGGGATCGTTTGAATTCACTTGCGTTTGGCTACGGTCCAACCAGCAGAGGTGTAGAATTCGCCCTGCTGGAAAGATTCTTTACGCCAGAGGACGCTGCCCATGTACTGGAAATGGAAGTCGATAAGTTCTTCACCGCTGACGATTATGCAAAAATTTCCGGCAGAAAAGTCGAAGAAGCGGAAAAGATCCTGGAAGACCTGACTATGAAAGGTCTCATTTACAGAAGACGCCTTGAGGGTGAGAAAAATTCTTACCGCGTGGTCCCCGTAGCACATGGATTTTTGGAATTCAATGTTGATAATGTCGACAAAGACATCAAAGAAGGCAAAGCCGACTGGCTTCAGGATTATAGTGAACATGCCGCCGAGATTTGGGGTAAACAGTGGTTCGGAAGCACTGAGATTCCCTTTTTCCGTTCCATACCGATCAATTCCAATCTGGTTGTTGGTAGCGAAGTATTACCTTATGATGATGCGGTGGAGCATATCAAATCCAAAAAGCTGTTTGCCGTTTCCAAATGCCTGTGCCGGATAACGACTGCCGCAGGTGGCGGTTATGATGATCCCCGTAAAGAAGTCTGTCTGGCCTTTGATGATATGGCTCGTTTTTATATCGACATTGGGATCGGTCGAGAGCTCACCATGCAGGAAGCCCTCGATTTAATCAAGGAAAGCATCGACATGGGGTTGTGCCTGCACGTGGCAAATTCCAAGGAAGGCGAAGTCATGTGCAGCTGTGATGTTGACAGATGCGGTCTTCTCCAGATGACCAAGAGCTTTGGCGGTCCTGCAACCGCACATGTTTCCCATTACAGAATTACTATTGACCGTAATAAATGTATCGGCTGCGGCATCTGCGTTACCAAGTGCCCGACAAAGTGTTGTGCTCTTGATGACGAGAAAAAGTCTGTCGTTAAAGAGCCTGACCGTTGTGTCGGCTGTGGCCAGTGTGTCATCAATTGTTCTGAAGATGCCAGATCCCTGGTTAAGAAGAGCGACGATGAGATCCTCCCCTTGCAGGATACCTTGTTCGATGCTTATGAAAAAATGCAAGCTATCCGGAAAGAACGCAGCGAAATCTGATTGGTCTGTGTAGGTCGGGCCACATAAGATGGGATAGGTTAAAGTCACAATTCTGCAATAACTGGCCCTAACAGCATAATTTATGAATCCATCCCGGACTATGTGTTTCCTTGCATTTGCACTGGTCCGGGCATGGTTTCCTAAAAATTTCATGACAGTTATTGCCTATATTTATCTGGAGAAGGTACTGCGAATGCATGAATTATCAGTTACAAAAAGCCTGTTGCAGCTTGTTATCAGACATGCCGAAGTCAGCAAAGTTAATAGGGTGGTCGGTGTGCACTTGGAGATCGGGGAGATGCGAGACATTGTAGAAGATCTATTGCAGAAATGCTTCCTGTATTTGGCAAGGGGTACGATTGCTGAGGGAGCTGTATTAAAGATCAATGTGATTCCCTTAACTTGTATCTGCCATACCTGCAACGAGGTTTTTCCGGTCGATTCGCGTAAAGGCTTTGAACATCTTTCCTGTCCGAAATGCCGCGGCTTCAACCTTGCCCCATATACAGGCCAGGAATTTATTGTAAAAGCAATAGATGTGCTCTGAATATAGTTGAGCATTTGCTTAACAGAGTTATAACTTTATTAGCTGTTGTAAGAATTATTACCTTTTACAACTTACGGCTTATAACGCAATAGGAGGAGAATAATATGCGTGAAAATTTAGCAAAATTGATAACACATATCAATGCGTTGAATCAAAATCCAACCGAGACTTCATCTGAGTATATTTTTTGGGACGCGATATTAACGGACGAAATGGTTGATACTGCACTTAAGATCGAACTGCGTAAACCCACATATGTTCACACGGTCGCAGAGCGCATCGGCAAATCGGTTGAATATACAGCCAAACTCCTTGATGAAATGGTGCATGTAGGCATTGTTGAGTACATGACCGACGAAAACGGTGTTGACCGTGTCTATTTGCCGGTTTTTGTTCCCGGTAGCATGGAAATGGGGGCAATGGACTACTGGCGTGTTGAAAAGTACCCCCAAATGGCCTATGCTTTTCCACAGTACATTCAGGATCTGAACAAGAAATTTTCCAGATATTTTCCCATGGGTACCGGCCTTGTACGAGTATTGCCAATACAAAAGGCTATTGAAAACGAATCAAAACGCGTTAAGCTGGAAGAAGTGTCCTACTGGATTGAAAAGTATCATCCCTCCCTTGCTGTTGCCCCCTGTGAATGCCGCCATACCCGTCGTATGAACGGTGAACTTGGGCATGATCTTGAGGGCGAATGGTGTATTTCTATGGGCTATCTAGCAGAAAACACCATCCGTACCGGTAAGGCAAGGCGCATTACTAAGGAAGAATGTTATGAAATTTTGCGTAATGCTGAAGAAAAGGGTTTTGTGCATCAACTTACAAACATTTATGGTCCTGAAGAATCTACCTTCATCTGCAATTGCCACTGGTCTTCCTGCGCTGCGTTAAGAACCGGATGGTATTGCAATACCCCGGATATGGTTCGCTCAAATTACTGTGCCGGGGTGGACCCTGAAAAATGTTCTGCCTGCGGCCAGTGTGTAGAGGTTTGCCCGATGAACGCCGTAAAACTGGGGCAGCAGCTCTGTGAAAAGAAGCCCATTGAAATCAAGGATGCAGTGATACCCGGCAACCCGGAATACAAAGGTGAAGAGAACTGGAGAGCGGATCTTTTAACCGAACGCGATTATGTTGTACAAGAAACAGGTACCTCACCCTGCAAGACTAAATGCCCGGCCCACATTGCTGTCCAGGGTTATATCAAGCTGGCGGCACAGGGGAAATTTCTGGATGCGCTGGAACTCATCAAAAAAGATAACCCCTTGCCCGCGGTATGTGGCAGTATTTGTAACCGTCCATGTGAAGAGGCCTGCACCCGTGGTGATTTAGATGAAGCGATTGCTATCGATGATATCAAGAAATTTATCGCAGAAAAGGATTTGTTCGCCGAAACGCGTTTCGTTCCTAAAAACATCAATGACAGGGGGCATAAAATCGCTGTTGCTGGTTCCGGTCCCGCCGGTTTATCCTGTGCTTACTATCTGACTGTGCTCGGGCATGACGTTACCGTCTTTGAGAAAGAGAAAAGGCTCGGCGGCATGCTGACACTGGGCATTCCCTCCTTCCGTTTGGAAAAGAACATCATTGAAGCCGAAATTGATCTTTTACGCGAAATGGGCGTCAAATTCGTTACCGGTGCAGAGGTCGGAAAATATATTACACTGGATGAATTACGCATGGCTGGCTACAAGGGTTTTTATCTGGCAATCGGAGCACAGGGTGGTAAAAAGCTTGGAATAGAAGGCGAAGATGCTAAGGGTGTCATATCCGGCATTGACTTCCTTAAAAACGTTAACCTTGGAAAACAAAACGATCTGACTGTGGCCGGAAAGACAATCGTCATTGGCGGTGGCAATGTTGCTGTAGACGTTGCCAGAACGGCAATTCGCAAAGGTTCGGATGACGTTGCACTTTATTGTCTTGAGTCCCGGGAAGACATGCCTGCATCTTCAGAAGAAATAGAGGATACAGAAGCTGAAGGCATTTCAATCAACAACGGGTGGGGGCCGAAGCGTATTTTAACCAAAGACGGTGTGGTGTGCGGCGTAGAATTCAAGAAGTGTATCAGCGTATTCGATGAGGAACAGCGTTTTAATCCCAAATATGACGAAAATGAAACGATAACTGTTGAATGTAACAGTGTTCTTGTCGCCATTGGCCAGTCTATCGAATGGGGCAATCTGCTGGATGGCAGCAAGGTTGAACTGAACCTTGATAATACTGCAAAGACGGTTCCTATAGAGGAGGTTGTTACATTCCAGATGGCACCGGCGGCAGGGTTGGAGTCCGAAACATATCATTTGCCAACTCCATTTGAGGTTTATCAGACGGCAGAACCTGACGTTTTTGTAGGCGGTGATGTCTATACCGGCCCGAAGTTCGCTATTGATGCGATTGCAGCCGGTAAGGAAGCTGCAGAATCCTTGCACCGTTTTGTTTGGGGACACAATCTCGTACTTGGACGTGATCGCAGGAGGTTACATCATCTGGACAAGGATAATGTAGATCTGAGTTGTTATGATAAAATGCCCCGTCAACGTCCCAGGATATACAAGGAATATACAAAGACCTTCAGGGACCACCGTGGGACATTAACAGACAAACAAATTAAGAAGGAAACAGAGCGCTGTTTAAGCTGTGGTGTTGCCCGCGTGGATAAAAACCTCTGCATCGGTTGTGGGTTATGTACAACCCGTTGCAAGTTTGATGCCATCACCCTTACAAAAGAGTACGACGCATGGGGTTTGCAATACGAGGATCTGCTGACTACGCTTGGAGGTATAATTGCTAAAGAAACCGAACAAGGAAAGTAAGGCGGTAAACTATGCATGAAATTGGCCTTCTGTATAAGATGGCAGAACTTGCCGAAAAAGTTGCAGCCGAAAACGGCTTGAAGAAAATCATCTCGATCACTGTTGAGGTTGGTGAGCTTTCCGGGATACTCCCTGTGTTTCTGGAAAAATACTATCCATTAATAATTGAAAACAGGGAGGTACTAAAGGAATCTAAATTATTAGTAGAGGTTATTCGCGGGCAGGGGCTGTGTGATGAATGCAAAACACTGTATAACATTATGAAAAATGAGGGCAAATGCCCGCAGTGCCACAGCCGGAGCAAAACCATCCTCGGTGGGAGAGAATTTGTTGTAAAAAACATCTTGTATGAGGAATAGCTGATCTGCCGTGCACCCGGTCAACCGCCCCGGGTGCACGGCTACAAAGGCTCAAATTGCAGGCATAATCGGGATAATAAATAGGGAAGATAAGGCGGGAGGTGATAATATGCCGAAAAATGAAATAAAAATAATTGAGGTCAAGCAGAACATATTTGCGGAAAACGAAAAAGCAGCGGACGAACTTCGTAAACATCTGAAAAAAGAAAAAACATTCATGGTTAACCTAATGTCTTCGCCCGGTGCAGGTAAGACCACAATACTGCTACGCACAATTGAAATGCTAAAAGATGAGATGAAGATAGGCGTCATGGAAGCGGATATTGATGCAAGCATCGATGCCGAAAAGATCGCTGCTACCGGCACGAAATCGATTCAAATTCATACCGGCGGCATGTGCCATATGGATGCGGGTATGACACGGGAAGGTCTAAATGAATTAGGAATAGAGGATCTTGATTTGGTAGTGCTTGAAAATGTCGGCAATCTGGTCTGTCCGGCGGAGTTCGATACTGGTGCCAGCTGCAATGTCATGATTCTAAGCGTTCCTGAGGGCGATGACAAACCGCTTAAGTATCCGCTTATGTTTCAGGTATGCGACCTTGTGCTCATTAACAAAATCGATGCAAAGTCCATTTTTGATTTTGACGATGAGGCAGTAGTAAGGAGGATCCATGACCGAAATCCTAACACCGAGATTTTATTCATTTCAGCTAAAACTGGCGAAGGATTCAACAAATGGTGCGACTGGCTCCGAAACCGCGTAAAGGAATGGCAGAAATAAAGCACGAATTCTATTATTTCCCTAAAAAAGAACGTACAATCTTAAATGAACTTAAGAAAGTCTCTTGAAACTTGCTTATGAAGCGTGTGAAAAGAGACTTTTTTTCAAGTTGATTGAATACGATGTGGTTATGAAGAAAACCGGTAAGGGATCGAAAGGCGGAATCAATTGTAAAATATTGTATGCAGGGAATAAGATATATACGGGGAATATAAATAATATACAGCTAATTGGCAATATGTGATGGCAATATCCCTATAAAAAGTGCAATAATCATTATGAAGGAGTGCTTCCTATGGAGCAAATACAGGATCTTATATTGAATCTGAGGAGTTTTATGCCCAGAGTGTTATCCATGTCATCAAACCCCTCTGTCGTATCAAAGGTAGACAGAATATGCATAAACACTGATTTTTCAAAGGATACACTCTACATCGGATATGAATCCCAGATGCAGAACACTGTTCGTTTTCTCTCCGGGATGACGCTCTTTTTAATTGAGGATATGCAGGGTTTTGGGCTGCCTGATAACAGGGCGAACTGCGTCATAATATTTCCTTCAGAGACGGATGCAGATGCCCTTTTCGAGAGCTGTAACCAACTTATAAAAACACAGAGACTGCTATTCGAAGATGCCTACGTTCTATTCGATGCCTTCCTCTCCCAAAGCGGCCTCAATGAGATAATAGAGCATACTGCCCGGCTGGTTGGTAACCCGGTGATGGTGATCGACAAGAGTTACAAGGTTTTGGCCTATTCAAAGGATATCACTACGGATGACTTCCAGTGGAATGACAACATTTCGCGACAATACTGCTCCTATGAATATATCTCTATGTTCAGCGATATAGATGATATAAAAAACAGCCGCAAGATCAATGAGCCTTTCTTCTCCGGTTGCATTGTCAGTCATCACAGGCACTGCATTTCCCGACTCTGTGCAGACAAGGAGTGTGTAGGCTATCTGCTTTCTATTGAGGCCTGTGAACCCTTTTCGGATCGCAGCGTAAGCCTGTTACAGGTAGCGGCGCGGCTTATTGCAAGAATAATATCCATAGACAAGATGGGTGATGCACTCAACTCAGATTATGCCAGTTTACTATTGGACTGCCTCAGCGGCAAATTAACAGATAAAACAATTCTTGAAGACCGTATGAGGGTCACAGGGATGAAGCCCTCGGGCGAGTATTATATACTGGTGATAGACATCGGGCATTACTACCAAAATCCCTTTGGTTTGCAGGCAGGACGCCTGCGTGATCATATCAGTTCGATCTTTAAAAACGTTATTAGCGTAAGCTATAACAACGACGCGGTAGTTCTTGTCCAGAGTGCCATGACGCAAAAACAGATGATGGAAAAACTCGGTTCCAATAGAAAGTTTTTTGAGGAAAACAAGCTCCGCATAGGTGTCAGCGACCAGTTTTCCAATCTGATCTCATTGCAGACAGCGTGGGGACAAGCAAAGCGTACGCTGAAGCTGGCGGCCAAACTGGAACCCTCAGCCTGTGTTGTATTCTATGACGATTACAAGATTTACGACCTTATGTTAAATGGGCTTAAAAGAAACACCATTGACAGCTATATAGGACGCCAGTGTGCTGAAATTATTGAATACGATGCTAGAAACGATACTCAGTATTTCGAGACGCTATATTACTATATATTATTTGAAAAAAATCTAGAGGAGACCGCCAATAAACTTTTTATCCATAGAAACACGGTATCTTACCGCATAAGACGCGCCAAAGAACTTTTCGACATCGAGCTCGATGATCCCAAGATGCTCCTTATGTTTAGTTGTTCCTATTTGCTCCAAAGGCTTAAAAAGGTCGGGTGGTTTGACGAATGAACGTTTATATACAATTGGCTGACTACATTGACAGCATGCACAAAAACCCCTATCACAAAAAGCATGACGAAAACCGCCCCTTTGTAAAGATATTTAGGCGGTTACTCACAGAGGAGCAGGCACAGGCTGCACTGCTGCTTGGAGCAGACCCCATAGGAGTGGAGGCGTTCGCAAAAAAGGCGGGGATGGACCCGGAGACGGCGAGGAAGTTGTTGTTCAACCTCGCTAAAAAGGGCGTGGCTTTTGTAGATAACAACGGGGGCGAAGATATCTACAGCCTGCTGCCCTTCTGCCCGGGAATCATGGAATCATTGTATAGTGAATATTTGGACGATGAGATATCTCGCTATTTGCAGGAATATGTTGATGAGCTCAACGACTTTATTTATGGTGGTGAGCGGACGATAGTAATGAACACACCGGTGGAGGCCAAAATTTATCACTCCTCCTTTGAGGAAGCCATGTACTACCTAAAAAAAGGTTCGGTATTCTCACTTAGCGACTGTCTCTGCCGGACGGCCAAGGAAAAGCTCGGACAGGCCTGTGGACACACCATAAAGGATGTCTGCATACAGGTGGGACCGCTATCAAAATACTATGTTCGTACCGGACGTGCCCATTACGTCAGCTTCGAGGAGGCTGTGCAGGTACTTGAGCGTAGCCGTGAGGAGGGACTATATTTTGAGATCAGCCACGCCATGAGCGGGGATGATTCGTATTTCATCTGCAGCTGCTGCCCATGTTGCTGTATCGCCATGCGAACCGTGTTGCCCGGGAGCATCCGGCGGGAAGAACCGGCTTCAAAATACCTGGCACAGATAGATGTGGCACTATGTACTGGCTGTGGACACTGTGAGGCGGAATGCCCGGCAAAGGCGATCGGAGCGGCAGAGGGCAGTTGGCAGGTCAATGGGGCACGCTGTATCGGCTGTGGATTATGCTGCATTTATTGCAAAAATGGCGCGATTAGCATCGTAGAACGGTGATGCTAGAACCTGCCTATAGAAGGTGGCGTATATGCACGAATTGGGCGTTGTGCTAGAGATTGTCCGTATTGCAGACAGGCGTGCCCATGAGGAAAAGGCCAACAAGGTCACTCGCATCGTACTGCAGATCGGAGAGCTTTCACCACTGGTGCCGGAGCTCGTGGAAGTGTGTTATCCTGCGGCGGTATCGGATACCCTACTTTCGGATGCTGAACTCATGATAGAGACGCTTCCTGCCAACGCTATCTGCCGGAACTGTAAAAAGGTATTCAATGTTGTCCATCACGAATATCAATGTCCGGTGTGTGAAAGTCGAAATTGGGAGTTGCTTTCCGGCAAGGAAGTCATCATAAAGGAAATTCAGATCGTCTAGCGTACCCGCAAGCATAAAGAAATAAGCTCCTAAGAAAAGGAGCTGTAGCATTGCTATATAAATGGCACTCATTGTGAGTGCCCATTTTNNGACCTCTTGAATGTGAGTCAAGCGCTCTCCCCCTGAGCTACAGCCCCGTATTTTAATACTAAAAAAATTATAAAGCTTTAAGGGAAGGATGTCAAGCGGAATTCCCGCCCGCGCAGGAATTCCTCGGCTGCTACCGGATAATGTCAGGAGCAATGATGCTCCGTCGGAGAGTTTTCTTGGTTACCCTCCGAATGTTGGGATTCGGCCTCACTTTCCCCGGTAGCCTCACTTTCCCCGGTAGCATGGCTGCGGCCGGAAAGTTTCGTATATACAATTATCCCTGCAATGGCGGCGGCAATAATGATAAAAAAAAGTATGTATGAATAAGATACAATAAAAGACATGAATTTGGTTATGATCATACTTCCCAGAACAGCCAGAAAAGAAAAGATCGCTCCTCCGGCGGCGGTGAAGATTAAAAAATGCCAGAAGTTGATCTCCAGTAAGCCTGCCGGGAAGGAGATAAATGTGCGTGTAAATCCAAAAATTTGGGCCAGCAGTACGGATAAAAAACCATATTTTTTGATATAGAGGTTAATTTTATGTAAACGTGTTGCCTTGGCATGATCCAGCGACGGCAACTGGTAGCCGATAGTTAGATAATGCCGCTTATTAAAACGCAACCAGAGCACTTTCCCCAGTTTTTTGCTGTAATAACCGGCTGCATAGCTGAGGGTGCTCCCCAGGGCAATCCCAAGTGTGGCGATGCCTACTATCTGCCAGATAGAGAGCTTTCCTTTTTCCAGAAGTGTCCATGCCGTAACTATAAAAAAAGTGGAAGAAAAAGGAATGCCGATACTTTCAGCAAACATGCTGATTCCCAGCCCCCAGGCGCCATATCTGTGCAGCAGCATATTGAAATAATTAATAAACTGCATAGAAAGCTCTTCCATGCTTGATTCTCCTTACCGGCCAGGCACCATTAAGAACTTGTAAATACTGCCATCAGTAGAAGCTCCATCAATAAAAGCTCTAAATGTCAGTATAAGCTGAATATCTTGGAAAAACGGCCGGGTAATACGGAATTGTTTAGACTACTATATTTTAACAGATTTTTTTTCACATTAAAACCTTTTTGGCTGGAAAATTAACATTTACGCCTGTGCTTGAATTTAAATGCTATAATTGTAGACAGGAAGGTGATGAATTATGAATGTTGAGGAGATAAAGATCGGGGCGGAAGGGGGCATCCTGGTTGGACGTGCTTACCGGCCCGGTAAAGAGTATGCACGGAAAGGGCCACTGCTAATTTTGTGTCACGGTATCCCCCGCAGTAATACTTCTCCCGGGGAAAAAGACTCCGGTAAGGACGTGGACGGGGGCTACCCCGCTCTGGCCGAGCGCTGCACAGAAGAAGGGTTTCACTGTTTTCATTTCAATTTTCGCGGCACAGGGGAAAGTGAGGGGAATTTTTCCCTCCCCGGTTGGGGGCGTGATCTGATCGCTGTACTGGACTACTGGGAAAAACGTGACATCTATGACAGTTTTTACCTTTGGGGCTTCAGTGCGGGGGCTGCCGTTTCCACTTATGTCGCCTCGACTGATCAGCGAGTGAAGGCTGTCGCGCTGGCAGCTTGCCCGGCAGAGTTTGAGAGCCTGTTCACTTTAAAGGATCTGGATGGTATTATTGCCCGCTTTCGCACTACAGGTATTATCAGGGACAGTCACTTTCCTGCTGACCCCGTAGCGTGGCTTAAAGGCCTCCACTCTGTTAGACCGCTGTCTTATGTTGCCCGGATATCCCCGAGGCCGTTATTTATCGTTCACGGAACCGGCGACGAATTAATCCCTTACCAGCATGCTCTTAAACTTTTCGAGCAGGCCGGGGAGCCTAAAAAGCTTTTGATTATCCCGGGAGCAGCCCACCAGTTGCGCAAGAACCGGGAAGCTGTCTCAGAATGCCTGGAATGGTTTAAAAACATATCCGCCGGCAAATTGTAAAACTGTATCTGAAGGTTGGCAGGATTTTTAATAGCGGAAATTGAACATAAATATAGATATTGTTTTGGAGAATGCTTATCCGATTTTCATAATTAGCTATACCAAGGAGGAGCAAAAATGGGCAGCGAGAAAAAAATCGGGTATACTGTTGTCGGAACGATCAAGGAGGTCAAGGGCACATGCAGCGCCGGCCATAAGGTTGGGGACCAGATGGAATTGAGCATGCATAATACAGGAGGATTATGCGGCGCTTTCTATCACGGTATTTATCCTTATGTTGTTATGCTGCAGATGGGGGGAAGTTTCCCTCCCGAGTGGGGGGATGTAGACACCGTCTATCTCGATTGTATGGACAAATGGAACGCGGTCAGCATTGAACTGAAGAGGCTAAGGGATTAAGTCCCTTAGCTTCTCCTTCTCTGTACTACGAAAAATTTTTGTCCCAGTAGAGGAGGCAAATCATGAAAAACACACCGGAGGAAGAAATTGAGGCGAGAATCCGCCAACTACAGTTAGAGATGGCAAAAAGAGAAATCGATGCGGCCATAATTGTCCAGATGATCGATCTTTTTTATTTTACAGGGAGCTGCCAGAGAGGCCACCTGATTATCCCGGTCGATGGGGAAGCGTGCTATCTCGTCGCGAAGAGCTTTTCAAGGGCTCAAAGGGAATCACCTTTAGCAAATATCAAACTGCAGAAAAGCTTTACTGAACTACCTGCTCTGCTCAGGGCGGTTGCTCCTAAGGCAAAAAGGATCGGCATGGAAATGGACGTTCTGCCCGTTAATACTTTCCTGCGTTACCAGCAGGCTTTTTCGGGTTTGGAGATAGTGGATATCTCCATGGAAATAAAAAAAATGCGCATGTGTAAAAGCCCCTACGAAATCAGCATAATTAAAAAAGGCGCGGAGCTGAGCCGGAAAATGTTGGAGGAGGTACCGCTGATTTTAAAAGAGGGCCAAAGAGAGGTCGAATTTGCCGCGGAAGTGGAGCGATTCCTGCGCAGGCACGGGCATCAGGGCGGGATCCGCCTGCGGCAGTTCAACCAGGAAGTTTTCTTCGGGCATATTATGTCCGGAAGAAATATCACCTGCGCCAGCTTTTTTGACGGTCCTACCGGGGGGCCGGGATTGTCTCCCGCTTACCCGCAAAACGCAGGATGGGAAAAAATTAAAGCCGGAGAGCCGGTGCTGGTTGACTATGTGACTGCCCTGGAGGGATACAATGTGGACTGCACGCGCGTTTTTCACCTGGGCGAGCCTGCCGAAGAGCTGCAAAAGGCTCACCGCGCTGCGCTGCAGATACAGAGTGAAATTGTCAAAGCAGGTAAACCCGGGGTGCCATGCTCCGAACTATATAATATGGCCTGCAAAATGGCTGCAGACTTTGGCTACGAGGAGAGTTTTATGGGCAATGGGCCGGATAAAGCCGCCTTTATTGGCCATGGCGTGGGCTTGGAGCTGGATGAACTGCCGGTTTTAACCGCAAAGCATTGCTATCCCCTGGAAGCAGGCATGGTTTTCGCCCTGGAACCGAAGATAGTTTTGCCAGGCGTTGGGGTGGCCGGGGTAGAAAACACCGTTCTCGTAACCGCTGATGGCCTGGAAAAGCTTACTCTTTACCCGGAAGAAATTACCATAATCGCCGGAAGCTAGCATACCAGGAAATTTTATCTTTACTAAAAGTATCACTTCCAGGAAAAATTAATCCTGGAGGCGATTAAAGCTATGCTAAAAATTAAAGACCGCATTTTGCACGGAATGATTACCGGTATTATTGCCGGTACTCCGGATGCTATAATAAATGCGTTAGAGTATCGTGCCGGATTGACAGATCTTAAATATGGTCAAATGGGGGCAAATGTTTTTTTGCCAGAGAGCAAGATAAACGACAAAAGGGCAAAGGTTTTAGGGATACTGGCTAATTATACGTTGATCGGCGCTTCGGGAACATTATTTACATATCTTCTCTCGGCAACAGGACGCGATAAGGCGGTAATAAAAGGCATCGGCTACGGAATTTTATCATGGCTTGCTATATACGGCATGGGTGCCAAAGTCGGGCTAACTGTTCAAACCAAAAAACCTTTGGCGCCTTTGCTGAGTTTTGCTGATCATGTTCTTTTTGGCGGTTTACTTGGATTAATAGCCCCTAAAATAGGCGATGACTCTTTGTTTCCGGATAACAGACAGCAAACAGGCACACAGCCTCTAATAGCAACAGGAGAAGAAGTTCTAAAAAATAATGACAAAAACGGTTAGAAATCTTAAGAGCCCCCGGGCTCTTTTTCTTTTTGGAATATAGTTTTTACTCAATGGTTTTATCAATAATGATTCCTTTAGCCTTATCAATTTGGGGTTTAACATTGAAAGTTTACAGGCCCTTGCGCAAATATGATATAATAAAGAGGATTTTCCGATGGCCGGGACATTCTCATTTGCACTCCTTAGGCTTTCTTAACCACTGAAGAACTTACTTGGAATAGTGAGTTATAGTAACTTCTTAAGCGAGGCGAAATAATAATTGTTTAACTGGTATTTAGTGGTTTTGAGTTTTGGTCATCTCGTTGTTGATTTGGGTCAGGGTGTGTTACCCATTTTAACGCCATTACTGGCGGAAAGTTTAAATCTCAACTACTTTCAAGTAGGGACAATTGCCCTGGCTTTTACCTTAAGTTCGGCCATTATCCAGCCGGTTTTCGGAGTGTTGAGCGACCGTTACAGCATGCCCTGGTTAATGCCTATGGGTCTTTTCCTTTCTGGCTGTGGCTTGGCACTGACAGGAGCGGTTGGCTCTTACGCGCTACTGCTGCTTATGGTGCTGTTGAGCGGCATGGGGGTAGCGGCATACCACCCTGAAGGTTCAAAATTGGCCCATTTTGTTAGCGAAGAAGGCAGGGCCGGATCCTCAATGGCCGTCTTTTCGGTGGGGGGGAACATCGGCTTTGGCCTTGGCCCTATATTGGCCATGTTTGTCCTGAGTTTTTCCGGCCTGGGCTCAGTCTATGGTGTAGCGATTCCGGGGTTGCTGGCTGCACTTATTTTCATGTTTTTATTGTCCAGATTTAAAAAAATACTGGCCGAAAGCTCGCCCAAGGAAAAAGTAAAAGGACAGCCTGCCGGCAGCGGCAATAGGAAAAGTTCAGTAAGCTTAATACTATTGATCCTATACGTAACCGTAAGATCATGGATTCACGCCGGGCTGGTTTATTTTATTCCCTTTTATTTTCCCGCTTTTAAGGGTGTTACAGAACCCGGATACCTGGTTAGTACATTTTTAATTGCCGGGGCGGTAGGCACTTTGTTGGGTGGGCCTTTTGCCGACCGTTTCGGTGGGCGTAACGGTTTATTGATTTCCATGGTTATTTCCCTAATAGCGATCTATCCGTTTTTGCATTTAAATGGCAACTGGATCCCTGTGTTGGCTTTTGTTGTCGGTGCTTCACTAATCTCGACTTTTTCCACTACAGTGGTTTTCGGGCAAAGGCTTTTGCCGCATAACATCGGTCTGGCTTCGGGTTTATTGCTGGGCTTTGGAGTAGGTATGGGCTCCATCGGAGTAACAATACTCGGCGCTATCGCCGATTCTGCAGGACTGCCCTTTACCATGAATATTATCAGCGTGCTTCCGGTCCTGGGGATT
>LSQX01376405.1_pt1 | contig 22849 bp, 15 predicted proteins | sample 654561 | NCBI WGS metagenome assembly LSQX01 (sample SAMN04489861, study PRJNA283612) | anaerobic digester metagenome | isolation source: 4 biogas reactors fed with cattle manure at either 37C or 55C with and... | place: Denmark: Kongens Lyngby | collected 2014
GATTATGCATATAAACACGAACAACAAAGTGGCAAATCTGAGTCTTGGATTATTTTAAATACAAAACCCGATACAAGAATTTTAATTGGTCATAGCGCCAAGAATCGCGAAGATTTAAAAAGAATGATCGATTTAAGAAAGTGGGACCAATTATTAACTTATCGCCCTTTAACTAAAGGAGAGGTAATTAATATTCCCAGCGGGACACTGCACGCTATATGCTCGGGGACATCACTTCTTGAAATACAACAATCATCAGATGTTACTTATCGTTTATATGATTATGATCGCCTCGACAAAAATGGCCATCAACGCGATTTGCACCTTGAAAAATCAATCGATGTTATCGATGTTCCTGCTCGGCAGACTTCTCCACGAACTATGTCAGAAAAACAGGCGAATAATTCGCTAATTGATCTACTCGACACTCAGTATTTCGCCGTGAAATCACTCGTTGTGAATGATTTGTATCGCTTAGATAATAGATATCACAAATATTTCTTGCTGGTTGTCCTTAAGGGGAGCGGAAAAGTCGGATCACTTGTAGCAAAAAAAGGAAATAGTTTTATCGTTACTTCAAAACAAGCAAAAATTACCCTTCGTGGCAACATGCATATCATCATTGCGACGAAATGAGCAACACTCACGAAATTTCGCTGCTCGTGTGAATATTTTTGATTTATATTAATTAATTGATTAAAATGTAACTAGTTAAATCGATATTTTAATTATTTGGCGCATAAAATTTCGTAAAGGAGACAAGTTATGGCAAAGGTTACGCTCGAGTCGATTGCTATTAAAACGGGAGTTAGTACTGTTGCGGTTTTTAAAGCTCTCAACAACCAAAAAGGTGTTAGTGAAAAACTTCGTAAGAAGATCAAAGCATACGCAAAATCAGTTGGATATGTAAATAAAAGTTCAAAAATCGGCATATCTAAGAAGCGTTTTCTATTTTTTATTCGCCAAGATTTTTTCTTGACCCCTTCAGAACAATTCTATTCAACAATTTTTTACTTTTTAAGTGCTGAATGCAATCAAGCCAATAGTATTTTACAAGTCGCTTTTATCGAAGAAGATCAGACAATTAGTAAACTTAATGGCGTTATTGCTACTTTTAAACCTGATGGCATCTTTTTTGCCGGAGAGGTGGGAGAAAAGATAATTAAGGAGTTTGCTGGCCATTCTATTCCGACAGTATTTATTGACTATTACTCACCAATATATGCATGTAATTATATCTTTGTTGATAATTATCAAATGTCATATATGCTCACTAAATATTTAATTCAAAAAGGACACAAGAGAATTGGCTTTATTGGCGATATCAGCACAACTAATTCTATAGCCGATCGATATTTTGGATATCTAAAAGCTCTCAAGGAAGAAAAGCTAGAAGTTAATTCCGCTTGGCATATAAATGAAAATATAGAAAGAAAGACCGAGTTAGCCATTCTCCCCAAAACGGAAAATAAGCCGACCGCATATGTTTGCCATTGCGACTCCGCATCACAAAGACTATATGCAATGCTAGCAATGAGCAATCAACGAATTCCTGATGATGTTTCTGTCGTCAGCTTTGATAACACTAATTTGTGCGACAGCTTGATGCCCAAACTAACTTCGATTGGTTTGCACAAGGATAGCGCGGCAAAAAAAGCCTTTAATGTGATGGCCGAGGCGCTCAAAAACAAGAAGATTAGCGTCGTCCAAGTCAAATCGCATTTAGTGGAGCGCGAATCAGTTAAAACACTAAATTCGAAGTAGTTAAAAAATTAGTAATAGATTAAAAAATAAATTAAAGTGTGATTAAAAAATGATTAAAATGTATCACCCTTTTGATGCTTTTATGTTATAATGGCATAAAGAAAACTATGAAGCCATTTAGCAAGACACCTTTACTGACTTGTACGTGCATATTCGCTATTTTGCTGAGCGGATGCGCCTCAGTCAGCTATTTTCCCAAAGATCAAGAAATTATTAAAACGATTGATAAAGTAAATGATTTTCCTAATATTCCCGATAATTATCATTATTTTGATTACAAAAAGAAAGCTCTCGAATTAGATAAAATTCTTTATTCATTTGCCGAAATTGATGAGGCAATAAGTCCGGTCTATATTTCGAATGATATGTCATCATGGAGCCCTGTCGGTTTTTGGATTGATCAGGCTCGTGAACCGACAAGTTATAATCCCCTTGAAACGGGATATTTAAAAAGAACATTCGGTATGCCTACCTACATTGGCGATAATCGCGTTGCCAGTTCAGGAAGCGAGGCCATGACAACCATTTCTTCAGTACTTGGATCAAGTTATGCAGGGATTGATAAACAAAATCAGATGATTGCTGATAAAAAACACGACTTTGTGGAAATGACTTTTGCAAGTTATGATACAGGAAGTCAACTAGTACATAATTATGGCTTACAAGGTCAAAGTTTTTGGTATGATATTTTTCCGCAAATAATGTTTGCGCGCCTTTATGATCTGTATTCCGAAACACCATATATGCGTGAGATGGTAATAAATGGTGCTGATCAGTGGTTGGAAGCACTCCCGTATTTCCAAATCGATGGCAATGTTTCTTATGAATTCGTTGGCTTTAATGTTGTTTTAGAGTCCCCGACCTTAATCGGCAACCATATCGAACCACCAAATGGTGGATTAGCGTTTTTGTTTTATTCTGCCTATCAGATTACAGGTGAAGAAAAATATCTAAATGGAGCCAAGGAAGTTCTCGATTACTTGCAAACTTATCAGAAAAATCCGAATTATGAAGCTTTAACCGACTATGCACCGTTAGTTGCGGCAATACTTAATCGTGATTATGGCACGAGCTATGATGTTGGAAAATTTCTTGATTATGTTTTTGATGGCGACTCCTCATTTCGACCAGGTTGGTCAGTGTTATCGGGCAACTTTGGCAATTATCCAATTGATGGTTTAGTGGGGCAAGCAGGCGATTATGCTTTCTTGATGAATTCTCTTCATTTGGCTACTGTTTTGGCCCCAATGACGAAATACGATCCACGTTACGCCAACGCCATAGGAAAATACTTGTTAAACCTCGTTAATAACGCTCGTTACTTTTTCCCTCAAAGTCTATCGCTTTCACATCAATCAATGAATGGCTATTTGCCTTTTGATAAGAGTGGGGCGCTAGCATATGAGGGCTTTAGGAACAACTACAATTCGATGAATGGCTATGCCATGGGTGATGCGACTGCCATGTTTGCTCAGCCATGCGACCTCAGTGTTTATAGTTCAGCTTTTATTGGTGGTATGTCAGCCTTAGTTGAAGAAACAAACGTAAAAGGCATATTGCAAATCAATTTAAACGCGACTGATAGTTTTGGTGACAATAAGTATCCAACCTATCTTTTCTATAATCCCTTTGAGGAAGATAAGCAGGTTATCGTTGATGTTGGTCTAAATAAGGTTAATGTGTTTGACTTAACAACGAACGGAATAGCAGCTGAAAATGTAAGCGATTTAATCAATCTCCGCATTCCTGCTAACTCCTCAAAAATAATTACTATTTTGCCTTTAGATATCGCTATTAATAAAAACGGAAACGACATCTTCGCTGGTCCATATAAGTTATCAAGATATCAGGCATCCGTGAATTTCGAAAATTTGAATACAAGGCAAGAACTTACTTCTTCAAGCGTTATTAAAATAGAAACATATGCGCCAAAAAACGATGAAATTGTAACGATGAGAATTTTCTTTGGCGACATCATGGCCTACGAAGGTCTACCGATATCTGAGTTTAGTTATCAGAAAAGCATTTTGCCAGACACCGACTATACTTTAAAAGTCGAAATTACGACACAAAATGGATTAGTTGACTATGTCACCAAGCGCGTAATATGCCGATGAGGAACAAATATGGTAAATAGAAATCGAATCGTTCAATTAATTATGATGCTTGTCCTTCTTTCCTCATGCTCGCCTAGCGATTCAAGCGGAACAACAGGTTCAAGCGATTCCGATTTTCCGATATGGGACGGTAACAGCATTACTTATTCCAGCGAGCATATCTCCACTTTCGGAAGTGCCACACCCTCAGGAGTAGCTAACTATGACTCGGTAAACGACACCGTAATAATTTGGAACACAGACGCGAGCCTAGATAACTATGGTGGTGTGCAAACTCCAGTGTTATCTTTTGATTTTTCAAAATCGGTCATTTTTGAAATGGAAGTTATTAGTTGTTATTCACAATATGTCATTAAATTAGCCGTCGAAGGAGTAAATGAAACATTTTATGTTTTAGCAGATAGTGGCGATACGGGTCTGATTTCCGTTAACATCGTTGACTCCATGTTATCAGAGAAGTTTTCTTCTCGTCGCACATCACCTGACCCAGGTTATCAAAATGGATGGTGGTATGACGGCATGAACAAAAAATGTAGCTTGCATATTCTAGCAAAAGGTCCTGACGGTGAAAGTCAAACGGCCGAGCTAGTTCTTGATCACATCTCTATTTATAATAATATGCCCGCCGTGACAGGCGTTGAAGTCACTGGCTCTGGCGTCGCCAACAATATGATATCAAGATTAAAAGGAAGTCAGGATGTTCAACTGACGGGAACGGTCTTGCCGACTTCAACTTCTGAGCAGTCGCTTATTTGGTCATCCCTTGATGAAAACATCGCTAGCGTCAGTGAAAACGGCCTTTTATCGTTTCTTAATGTAGGACGAACTAAGATAGTTGCCAAATCAAAGATTGATCAAAGCAAATACCGAGAGATTGCCGTTGACGTTTTAAGCGGTTATGAAAATACTGTTGCTTTAAAAAGCGAACTAACTAATTTAACCTATGGTGGCTCATCAGCTGATGTTTCTAAATTTAATGACTTGTTTGCTACGACATGGGGCAGTAACATTCAGCAAAACACCTCATCCGAAGCGATGAGTGCCTTGGATGAACATAGGTTTGAAAATATCCGCGTATTTGAAAATTATTTTGATGAAACAAATAGCGTTCATGTCAGTGAGGCAGCGGCTCACCGAATCAATGACGATGCGCGATTTAACTTATACTTAAGCGGTATTTCTTCAGCGACAATATATCGTTTGATTGATGAGGCCCTTTTTCAAGAGTCTTATTCTTCTGCGGTGAAGGTTAAATATGCGTTTTATGCTGGCAAATGGTCTCATTTTGATCGTTATAGCGAAAAAACGATTGTCGTTTCCTCAACGGGAGAAGTTTATAAATATGAGTTAGATATCATTCCCTCAACACTAATTAACAATTATTATCCAAATGATTTTACTGATACCGATGAATGGCTTATCCCTGATCGTAGTAAAAGGGCAGAAGACTCCATTGCCCACGCGTTAAGCCCAGCTTCCTTAAGAATTAGTGGTGATGTCGTTTATTTAAAACAAAACAAGTATCCTGAGAATAAATATTGCTTTGGCGGCATTGTTAGCAAAATGATGTCAGTTGAAAGCAATCAATCGATGACAATGCTACTAGATGTCGCGTCTTTGAACCAAAAAAGCGATTACGTCAAGACGATGTGGGAAGTAAAAATTATTTACTATCTCACCGAAAATAGTGTTGTAAATTCGAATCCATTAAAGGTAATGGCCGGAAACACGATTGGTTTCCATGAATTTACATTTAAACCCGCCTATCGCTTTTTTAGAATATATCTTGTTGCAAATGGCAGTGATATTGGCGAACAGTTTCCTGATGCCGAAGTCGGACTCCGCTCATTTAAAATGTACGGATTGAGGTAGCATATGAATAAGAGACTAATCATTAATAAAAACGATATCAAACCGAGCAATGAACATATGAAGGTTCTCGGCGTCTTTAATCCGGCCATTATTCAAAAAGAAAACGAGACAATCATGATTGCTCGTGTCGCTGAAGTTGTGAATAAATATGAAGATGAGTATTTTATCGTTCCTACCTACAAGAATAATAAAATTAGTTATATTAAAATTGATCGCCATGATTCCGCTTTTGATTTTTCTGATGCTCGTGTGATTCGTAATCATAAGCAAAATTATTTGACATCTATTTCGCATTTCCGAGTCGCGCGAAGTGAAGACGGAATACATTTTCTTTTTACAAATACGCGCATTTTTCCTGAGACCGAATACGAAGCTTATGGAATAGAAGATCCACGAATAACGCAAATTGGTGATGAATATTTCATCACATATTCGGCAATAAGTGACCATGGTATTAATGTTGCTTTAATGAAAACGACGGACTTCTATCACTTTGAGCGATTAGGTATAATCCTGCCCTTTGATAATAAAGATTGTGTTATCTTTCCTCGTAAAATAAATGATTTGTACTACGCTTTTCATCGGCCGAGTAAGAGTGATTTTGGACATCTAGATATGTGGACATCGGAAAGTCGAGATCTTCTGCACTGGGGCAATCATCGCGTAATGATTAATGCCCGCCCCTCTTATCAACTAAGTTCACGAATCGGAGCAGGAGCCGTACCATTTATGACTGACAAAGGCTGGGTTGTTATTTATCATGCCGCTGATGCCAATCATCAATATCATCTCGCTGCGATGCTTCTTGATGCCGATGATCCCAATCGCATTCTAATGCGTAGCAAGAAACCGCTCTTAGAGCCGGAAGAAGACTTTGAAAAGAATGGCTTTTTTAACAACGTTGTTTTCACGTGTGGATTAACAAGAAAAGATGATTATGTCACCATATATTATGGTGTGTGTGATGAAAATATTGCCCTTTGTCAATTGAGCATTGCGGAAATATTTGCCAATATGGAGGAGGTAGATTATGCGAGGAATTAAAAACTTTATCCTCTTGATGACCTTTAGTGCATCGGTTCTTGTCGGTTGTAACCCGTCTAGTAATGTTTTGCAAATCGCTCTTGATATTCAAGATGAGGGACGTTATGACGAATTGTTCGCTTATTTTACCGAACAAACCGGTTATGAAATATCCGCGACATATGGTCAGGATATTGGTAAGCTAATCGGCACGAGAAATGAACCCGATATTATTAAGACAAGTACCGTTTTGGTTAGTTCAATGAAAGATAGCCTAAAAGACTTATCATCATTAATAGCAAATAGCACCAGTGTTCGCACGGACAAATATATTTCGAGTTTGATGGACGCTTTGACCATTGATGGACGCGTCTATGCCCTGCCCACCTCAATAAACACCTCGCTTCTTTATTATAATAAAACACTATTTGATGAATCAGCGCCCGCCTTACGGGAGGCTCTAGATTTAGAAAGTGATGATAGTGTCTATCCACAAGCTGACTGGACATATGAAGATTATCAGACGGCTGGAATCGTTTTATCCAAATTCTCGATGGTAGAGCAAAAACCTCGTTATTCACAATATGGCGCAGAAACGCAATTGACATGGTGGGGTGAGTGGCTCGTCTATGTTAATCAAATGGGCGGTTCTTTCTATGAGCCGAATAGTAATAACCACGTTTGTGCTATCACTTCACAAGAAGCAATCGATGCCACAACCTTTTTCCGCGATAAGTCATTGGGGGACACAGCGACGAAATTTGCTCCAAATGCTATTGAAATGACAGCCGATGCCTCATTTATGGGAGGCAATGTTGCCATGATATTTGGTGGTCATATGGGTGACTGGTATAGTTACGATGCCCTTAGTCTAAATTGGGATATTCAGGTTCTTCCGACACCAGTCGGACATCCAAATGCCACTGGTGGCGAAATATCAGCTGATGCATTTGGTATTTCTACACGTAGTGATAATGTCAAAGGCGCCTTTGCTTTCCTCGAACTATGGACGGGAGAAGAAGGGGCTATGCAAATGTATAAATATGGAAAAGTTGGCGCTTTAAATAACATGGAAGAACTGATTAACAATCTTCCCGAATCTGAACAAAAAAATATTTCAATCGATGTCGTTTTTGACGCCATTGAAAAGGCCGTTACTCTTCCTAATGAGCGCGATTTTTCAAAGGTTATGCGTGAGATGGTTATGAGCGAAATCTACTTACTTATGTACGAGGGTCGCGGTTCAAAAAGCGATGTCGTTGAAGTCTTAACGACGATAAAAAACAATGTCGATGCATATTATAGAGGTCTCTACGGAGCATAGAAATGATCAAGAAGGAAGCGGCAATGAAAACACAAAGGCTGTCATTTAGACAGAATTTTCATCGCAATTACAAACACTTCCTCGTTTTTGGTTCAATTGCTATTGTCGGTTTCTTTCTATTTTATTTCTATCCTATTATTCGCACCTTCATATTGTCTTTGACTGACAAAACCCTTTATAGCGAGGGTTCGCAATTTGTTGGTTTTGAAAACTACATGTATGCCTTGACGCAAGATACAATGTTTGCTAAATCGATTACACAAAGCATGATTTTTGCCGTATGTAGTGGTGTATTTGTTCTGATTACTTCTTTAGTGCTTGCGATGCTTTTAAATAGCAAAGTCAAAATGTTGGGAATGTTTCGAACAATCTACTTCCTACCCTTTATTATTCCTTCATTTGCGGTAGGTGCGGTTTATAAAAATCTTCTTAACCCCTCAACTGGCTTTGTTAATCGCATTTTATCCTTGCTTGGGGTCAGCGACTTGCCATTGTGGTACGCATCGCCAAGTTCGGCTCTTTTTACAATGATTTTAATCAGCTCATTTGGTTTCGGTGTCAAGATGGTTGTTTTTTTAGCGGCTCTTCAAGAAATACCCGAAGAGTATTATGAAGTCGCAGAACTTGAAGGCGCGAGCAAATGGCAGCAATTTATTAAAATAACATTGCCGATGATTTCGCCGATGATCTTCTTTAACGTTATTTTAATTACGATTGATGGTTTGCGTTCATTCTCCCTTGCCTTCGTCATGGGGAATGGTTCGGGTTGGCCATCAAATTCTACTCTTCTTTTCCCGATTTATATGTTTATGACAGCCTTTAATATGCCCTTCAGGCTTGGTTATGCTGCGGCGATGGCATGGCTTTTCTTCTTGATTATTCTTGGCTTAACATTAGTGCAATTCGCTTTGTCGAAATTATATGTGAAAAAGGATTTAAGATAATATGGCTCAGCAAGCAATCCATTTAAAACCATATGAAAATACCAAACAAGCGAAAACGAGGCGCGTCTTTACTTATATCCTTTTAATTATATTTTCGCTTGTGGCTTTGCTGCCTCTATATTACTTGATTATTACAGCAATGAAAGATTTGGCTGAGGCTTCGACTCAGGCGACAATGTTTCCTCATTCCTTTGCCTTGTTTGACAATTTCCGTTTTGTCTTATCTCACCCTGATTACAATGTACTTCGCATGTTTGCCAATACGTTGTTCATCTTTATTTTAAAGGCAACAGGGACAATACTAACATGTTCACTTGCTGGTTATGGCTTTGCCATGTTTAAATTCCCTGGCAAAAAGGTAATTTTCTTTGCTTTATTAAGCACGATGATGATTCCCGGCGAATTATTGGGTGTGCCGATATATGAGTTTATGGTTAATACCGGACTAAAAGAGGTGGCCTATATTCCGCTATGGATTGCCTCTTGGTTTGCAACCGACGTCTTCGTTATCTTTCTTTTTAAACAATTTTTCGAGACACTTCCTAAGCCATTAATTGAAGCAGCGAGAATGGAAGGAGCTAGTGAACTCGGAATCTTTTTCCGCATTGCTCTTCCACTTAATAAGCCGGCAATCGTGACGGTCATTCTTCTTTATTTCGTCGGAACTTATAACGACTTGTACGGACCAGCTTTATATATTAGCGATAAATCGAATTGGGTTATGGCAAATAGCATCACGATTTTTGAAAACTTGTACCAAAGTGGATCGAGTTCATACCTTGTTCCTTGGAACTATGTTTCTGTCGCAACCTTAATCGCAATGATACCTGTTGTTTTGCTATTTGCTCTTTTACAAAAACAATTTATGCAAAGTGTGGCCGGAACGGGCATCAAAGGGTAATAATATGAAACGCATCAATTTAGAAGAATATGTAGCAAAACATCGTAAACATACAGGCGTCATTAAAACACGGCGCATCAACTTCCACGGCTTTTCTGGATATGATGTTTATAATATTTCGCAAGCTTTTGTCTTTAAAGGCAAGCACTATATCGCGGGGCGTGTCGAAAAACGAAACACCGAGATTTCTTCAAGTGTTATTTTTGAGCAAATTGCCCCCTTTGACTATGTAGCCACAAAATGGCGGATTGATAATTTACAAGATCCGTTTGTGGAAATTATTGATGGCGAGATTATGCTTGGCGGTACTGAAATTTATCCCGATGAAAATGGTCACATCACCTCGTGGCGAACCGTCTTTTATAAAGGAAAGGATTTGGATCATCTTGAAAAAATCATCCTTGCTCCTTTAAAAATGAAAGATGTTCGTTTGACAAAAGGGGCAGAGTATTATGTGATGAGTCGTCCACAAGGCGGAGTTGCTCACTACGGCAAAATTGGTTTTGGAGCAGTAAATAGCCTTAAAAAGATTACTACCGAATTCATCGAAGGATTACCTCTTATTGATGATCTGTTTGATGATCGTGTTTGGGGGGGAGCAAATCAAATCCTTGTTCTTAACAATGGATTGTTAGGTATTTTAGGCCATGTCGCCATTATGAGCGACGGTCATGTCCGACATTATTATGGAATGACCTTTGCCTTTGATCCCAAAACAGGTCGCCGCAGTGACATGAAGATCATTGCCGAAAAACGAGATTTTGGCGTAAGCGAATATAAGCGGGAAGACTTAATAGATGTCATTTTCGTCGGGGGAATTGTTCGCAATGCTGATAAAACTGCCTGTTTGTACACTGGATTATCCGATGCTGAAGGCCATGTTGCTGTTATTGAAGATCCATTTATTGAATATGAGGAATTAGATACGCTATGAAGAAAAAAGGCCTCATCTTAATATCGCTGTTCGGAATTTGTTCATCCTTATTATTGGGTTGCAATGAAGAGCCGACAATCACTCCAATTAATGCGGATTTCGATTTCGATATTTTAAACGATGTTACCTTTGAACTTAATGCCGAGGTGGAAAGCATCTCTCACCTTCGCGGTCACAATATCTCGGAGGGAGATTATGTGATTGCGAGTCAACTTTTGACAATTGATAAGAATTACTTAGTTAAACTTGCGCCAGGAACGTATGAATATGAAGTTCTTTTTTCAAATCGTAGTGAAAAAATCTCTTTAAACATTTTAAACCGCAATAATCAGCACCGAATTATTAATTGTGGCTTTGAAACAGGCGATTTCTTCGGCTGGCAAAAGCAAACAGTGTTTAAAGGAGAGGATAACCTTTCTTCCTTTTCTAATAGTTCACTTGTTATAAATGAAAACATCGCTGATAGTGACCAGAAATATAATGGCGGTGGCGACTATGTCTATGGCATTCCTCAGCAAACAAGTAAAACGGTCTGGGAAGAAAGGATGGGACGTCTTGTTTCGTCGAGCTTTGTGTTATCTGCCAGTGGCTATCTTTCCTTTAAAATGGGTGGTGGCAAAAATTCTGACCTGAGTTATATTAGCGTTATTGACGATACTAACAATCAGGAGTTAGCTCGTTATGGTAACCACCTCTTTAACTATGAAGCCAGTGGCTATCAAAACGCTACCCTTCATTCCTATCAAGCGGATTTGTCGGCGCATAGGGGTAAAACAATGCATATTGAAATCGTTGATCTTGGGGGTCGCGATTGGGATTTTTTAACACTTGATGATTTAGAAACTTACCTTGTTGAACCTAGTTCTTCTTTAGAAACGGCCATTGATATTAAGCCTAACGCCACACAAGGATATGCTCCCAATCAAATCGTCAATGGTGATTTTGCTGATGGTTTAAACGGTTGGCAAGTCTCCAATAAACAGGGCTGGGCGAAAAGCGATGGATCAAGCCAAACATGGCATGTCCAAAACGGTGTCTTGCGCAGCGATTTAACTGGTGATAGTGCCCGCGGTTTATTGCGTTCATCATTTTTTAGAGTTGATGGAAGCGGAGTGATTTCATTGGAAATCGGAGCCGCTCAGGGAAGTCGCTTTGATAAGGATACGTTTGTTTCGATTCGCGAACGTGCAACCAATCAAGAAATATTCCGCACGGCCAATACTCATCATGACGGTATCTTCGTTGTTCAATACTTTATCGATTTAAGTGACTACATGAATAGAGTTTTATATTTTGAAATCATTGATAACGCAACAGGAAGTTATGACACAATCTTCATTGATAACATCATCACTTATTATGAGACTAGACCAGAATTTGACTTTGGTAATAGCGCTGTCAATCTCAACTATTAAAGGAGGGCAATTATGAAATTTAATGACTGGAAAAAACTGCGAATATCTAAATATTTTCCGCTTTTTGCATTGATTTTTGCTCTTGTTGCCTCTAGTTGCGACCCAATTAATCCTTCTATTAGTAACCCGTCTGATTCTGGCACGGATACAGGTGACAGTGACAGTTCGCCAAGTGATACGAATCCCGATCCAAACGAGTTTCAAATTGCTAATGGTGGTTTTGAGACAGGGGATTTATCAGGATGGGATATTATCGATGGTGAAGCTTTCTCTGTCGATGGAATTAGCGATGATGAAATGGTTAACGAAACAGTTAGCTATGGAAAAGTAGGCACTTACTTTTTTAAAGGTCGGGAAATTGAGGGCCGCGATGGTTACGAAGGAATTATGCATTCTGAATCTTTCAAAGTCGGGGGCTCGGGATATATTACTTTTTATCTTGGCGGCGGTTTGAATGCGGGACTTACGTATTTATCAATTGTTGATGCAAATACCGACATCGAACTAAGGCGTTTTGCAAATTCGATGTTTAATGATCCTTCCTTACGTTCGCAAGGAGGAGAATATTATGTTGAAAACCTCGTTCCTTATTATGCTGATATCGGCGAATTGTTAGGTGAAGTGGTTTATCTTAAACTTGTCGACCAATCAACGGATAATCATGGTTATCTTTCAGTTGATCAAATTGTCACATATTATCAAGACGTTCCATCATTAGATGGCACCAATGCCGCAATTGACATTGCGCCACGCTTTAGCGATATCACTCCGACTTCATATGAACTTGCCAATCAAGATTTTGCATCCCGTAACCTCGATCATTGGACAGTAGTTGGCGAAAACGATGTTTTCCAAAACAGCCACATTAATGACAATGGCCGTCTTTCAAATCGCAGTTCAGAAAGTCTTGTCGGTGTTTTACGATCTTCGGCTTTCGTTGTTGGCGGAACAAACATGATGAAATTTAGACTTGGTGCTACAAAATATCGCCAAGTAACATATCTATCAATTAAAAAAGTTGGAACTAATGAAGAAATCTTTCGGACATTTAGCGATCGTTGGCAAAGTGAACACGAAGAAAGTACACACCTTTATTATGTTGATTTATCAAGATTTGTCTCGGATGCTTTGTATTTGGAATTCGTGGATAATTCCCGTGGCGATTGGGGTCTGCTCTCGATAGAACAAATCGACACCTATCTTACTGACCTACCAAACGTTAATGATGAGATTGCTTATGATATACGAGTAAGAGTTAGCCAAAATCCTGGCTATGATGCCCTTAGAAGTATCATGAATCCTCATATTTCAAGTATTGTTGATAGCGAAGAAAAAACTACTTTTGAGAAAAACTTTTATGCGACTCTCGATGGTATTGTCAATAATAAAGGCAATTGGCCGAGTGTTCTTCATTACAATAGTAATGGAACCACTTATGTTACAACGGGCGATATTGATGCGATGTGGTTGAGAGATTCAAGCGCGCAGGTTTTACCGTATCTACGTTATATGAATGAAGATGGGGAAATCAAAAACATGGTGCGAGGAATTTTACTAAAACAATTTGAGTTCATTCGCCGTGATCCTTATGCAAACGCTTTTAAAAACGATGGAAGCGTCTTTGAACGAAAATTTGAAATCGACTCTTTGATTTATCCTTTCTGGCTCGCTGACAAATATTATGAAATAACGGAAGATGATTCAATCTTTGACGCCTTCTTTTTAATGTCGCTTCGCAAGGCGATAAACACTCTTAAAAATGAACGCAACCACAGTGACGACAATTATCGCATCACCCATCAAGGCGATCTTGATAATAGTTCACCGGCCTTTAATTCATCATCGGGTTTAATTTGGAGCGGATATCGACCGAGTGATGATGTCACTTATTACAAGTTTTTCATTCCCGGCAACATGTTTGCGGTCGGAATCATGGAAAAAATGCATTTATTGCTTGGCGAGTTAGGAATTGATTCTTCACTAGCAAATCAAGCGTTATCCTTGGCTAATGGCGTGCGTCAAGCCATAGAAACTTATGGAGTATATAATCATCCGACATATGGAAAAATGTATGCTTTTGAAGTAAATGGCATGACAAGCAACGCTAATAGTGGCGAAGGAAAACTGTTAATGGATGCGGCGAATATTCCAAGTCTAATTGCTGCTCCGTGGTTGAATTATTGTGCGGTTGATGATCAAACCTATTTAAACACTCGTTCTTTTGTCTTAAGTGATGATAATCCATATTATTACGTTGGTAGTTTGGCAAGTGGCATTGGTGATCCCCATGACTCCATTTCCGGACTCCCTAATCCCCACAAGCAGTACCCTGTAATATGGCCGATGTCGCTTGCGATGCAAGGTTTAACAAGCACCGATCCAGAAGAAATTGATATGTGCCTACAATACATGATGAATTTGTCGGGCGACATGTATGTCATGCATGAAGCCGTGAATGCCAATAATTCAAACGATTACAGTCGCGACTACTTTACTTGGCCATGTGCCCTATTTGCAGAGTTATATATTCAAAGACATTTTATTTAATGAATAAAGGAGAGACACAATGAAAAAAACGCGATTAGCGGTGGTTGTCGGCACTGTTTTTGCCATCATTATGCCATCAGCATTTCAACCAATTAGTTCGACTAAAGCTGACACAAGGGAGTATGGGGTTGATTTAGCTTTCGATCGTCGAGTTGTTTCTAGCGAACACACCGATGACAATTTTAACACCAAAGCCGTTGACGGAAAAAGCGACACACGATATGCCTCAATTGCCAGTGATGATGTCTTCTTCTATGTTAACCTCGGGTCTCGTGAAAAGATTGGTAAAGTGGTTATTGATTGGGAAGCGGCATATGCCTCAGAATATCAAATTCTTCTGTCTAACGACGCAATCGATTGGACAAATGTTGCCACAATTAATAAAACGAACGCTAAAAGTGATGAAATCGTTTTTCCCGTTTGGATTGAAGCGGAATATGTTCGTTTTCAAGGCGTTAGCAGAGCCACGCAATACGGCTATTCATTTTACTCTTTTGAAGTTTATGGACCACGTAGTTTAACAGTCGGGGCGCAAGTACTTGAAGTATCTTCAAACGAAAACCCCGATTTAATCAATAAAAGCGGGATGGTTGATAATCTCGCCCATACACGTTGGGCCTCGCTTGCCTCCGCGGGCGACAACCAGTATTTCATTGTTGATCTTGGCGAAACTAAATCATTTGATTTAGTCAAGATTCGTTGGGAAGTATCTTTTGCTCGCATTTTTAAAATTTATAAACACGCCGAGATTGGCGGTGTTTCACCGCAAAGAAGCGATGAGGGCTGGACATACTTGACTGGTTCAGAAGCCGGTTTAGGCGAAGTCGATTTCCTTAAATTGAATACCCTTAATTCATCTCGCTATTTAAAAATAGAATTAATGCAAAGAGAAACGAGTGAAGCTACGAAAAAGACGGGTCGATACCCATGGGAATCAACCTTTTCAATCTACTCATTCGAACTCTTCGATTGGGATAATATTTCATCTGTTCCAGTCGGAAGAAAGATGGAATTTTCCAAAAATAGTCCAGCTTGGACGGCAATGAGCAATATCACTTTGTACGAAGGCGGACTAATTCTCGCACCTCATGGTTATCCAATATCCGCGGATGGTGTTGTCACTAATTTAGAAAGCATTGCTGATGGCGATGTTCCTGGTTTTGAATCTTATGCCGTGTATAATCCGGCCATCATTTATGATGAAGACCGCGACATTTTCCATATGATTTATCGCAGTGAACTTCCAGATAACTTTAATCATTATTTTGGTGATAAGTATGAGTTGGGGCATATGTCGACCCTCTCTTATGCCTATTCATATGATGGAATTCATTTTGAACGTGGCCAAAATAATCCTATTGCCTGGCCGACATCAAATGACGAGAAAGGCGGAGGTCTAGAAGACCCGCGCATGTTTAAAATCGTTAATGATCCAAATCGTGGTGGGCAAACAACATATTACATTACTTACACAATGTATGATAACAACCTTACTCGGGAAGGAATTATATATACCCATGACTTTGTCACTTTTCATAAAGTTGGCCGTCTTTCACCAAATTATGGTGGGGCGATCAAATCAGGAACGTTCATAACCGATCCTGAAGGAAATGCCGTTAAAATTGACGATCCTCGCCCTGGAAAACGCGGACAAGTCTATATGATTTATATGAAAGATGGTAGCTACACAAAAATCGGCTTTACTGAGGATGTATTAACGATTGCCTCACAAGATATTGTTGATGTTGCTCATGCTGGTTTTGGTAATAATGATATCGAAGATTTAACACATGATAACGAATCGTGTATGGCTTTAACGAATATTTATGGTCCACAAGATCAAGACATATATTTGATGTATGGTGGTGGGCGTTTAAGCGATCCTAATATTCAGCATCAACAAGCTAATGCTAATGGTTGGTTTTATGCCTTAGGAGCGCTCAAAACAACAAAGTCCAATCCTTTTGAATTGACGAATATGCACATCGATCTTGATGAACCAACAATGTATCCGACCGACACAAACAAAATAGACTATGGTCTATTCAATAAGTGTATGTTTGCCGACAGCATGATTCGTGTTGGTAATACGTGGCATTTATATTATGGAGCAGGCGACATGTATGTCGGACTAGCTCAGGCCCGCGCTGATTTTTCTGCGGGAGCATCGGATTACGAACTTGATGGCGATCTTCTCTCGGCTTCAAGCAAGGCCCTGAATAAAAAATACAATAATGATAAAACAGATTATGATATTGATTTTGTAGTCGAAGTATTTGATCTTGATGGATCTCTACTTCATAGCCGAGTTGAGCCATATGCAATCAAGCATTTTTCACATAGTGAACTTGGCAAATATAGCACAGGCGAAGACATAAATGTTACTGTTGATTTATCAGCAATTAGTGGTCTACCAAATAACTACTATGTCAACTCTTATGTTCGCGATGGCGTGAGTCATGAAATGATGAATAATGTTTCGAGCTACTTAGTGGTGACACCAAATGTCACCTTCCTCGATTAAGGAGATAATTATGAAAAGAAAATTTGCACTTCTTATTACCACCTTACTTGCCTCGATTGCTCTGTCGGGGTGCGGTGGAGTTGAAACACCGACAGGGTTAGCGATTGACGAACGGACTTTATCATGGAATGAAGTTCGTAATGCTTCAGGATATCGTGTTTTGATTAATGAAGAAGACGTTATTGATACAGTCGAAAATCAATTATTACTGGCCGATGAATATTTTGGCGCGATGACATTTAAAGTTGCTTCTTTATCGGGAACTAGCGTTTCCGAATATAGCGCGTCTTTATCATCCGATGTGTATTTATCTCTTCTTTCACCCACTAATCTTCATCAAGATGGTTCCTTAGCAAAGTGGGATGAAGTCGAATACGCAAATGGATACGTTGTAAAAGTTGGCACTGTTGAACATATTGTTCAAACCAACGAATATCAAGTATCATCTAGCACCCCGATTCAAGTTTCGGTATTAGCTAACGGAAGTGAAGATGGCTATATTTTACCTAGTCCATTTTCATCAAGCATCTGGTTTAAAGTCGCCTTGGCAGCTCCGAGTAATATTTCTTATAGCGATGGCGTTTTAAGCTGGAATTTGGTCGACAATGCTTCTTCTTATCAAGTCGTTATTAATGATGGTTCGCCATTAAGCGCAACATCAAATGAGTATGAGATTGGTTATGACTATGTTGGTTCAAATCACATTAAGGTTAAAGCGATTAGCGGTAGCGAACAATACTTTGATTCTGCTTATGGAGAAGCCACGATTGAAATCAATCCATTAACTTTAGCCGCCCCCCAAAATTTACAAATCGAAGGTAATGTCTTGTCGTTTGATGCGGTTTTCAAAGCAACAGCGTATGGTATTTACCACGATGGCTCTTTCATTGAAGAAGTGGTTGCTACCATCTATACAATTCCAAGCGAAGTCCTTTCACAAAGCGGAAGTTATTTGCAAGTTCAAGCTCGTTCAACAATTCATAATTCTTCACTATTAAGTGCCAAAATATATTTAGGCGCGACCGAAATACATAATGAAAATGATTTAAAAGCAATCGGTCAAACAGGGCTTTATACCTTAAAAAGCGACATCACGCTATCATCGCCATGGGAACCGATTCCCTTTAATGGTGTTTTCGATGGTGAAGGGCACCAAATCAGCGGTCTTGATCTGTCGGGAAGTAAAAGTGACAATGTCGGTTTCTTTACTGAACTCGAAGATGCAAGCGTATCCAATTTATTACTTAGCGGAAGCATCGATATTACGACAACCATCGAAAATATTTCGATTGGTGGTTTGGCTGGTTCAATAGTTGACAGCACGATTAACGACATCGATGTTAGTGTCGATATCGATGTTATTTCTACAAACGGAATCGTCAATGTCGGTGGTTTAACTGGTCATTTCGATGGTGGCGAAATAAATAATGTTGTCTATGAAGGTTCAATTAATGGCGAACAGGCAATATCAGGCGGTCTTATCGGACAAATTAGTTCTTCTTCCTCGAGCTCTTCCATCGTTAATCGAAGTGGCGCGGAAGGATCGCTATCAGTAAGCGGAGGAGAACAAAGTTATGCCGGTGGACTCATCGGGATGTTGAACAGTAATAATGCTTTGATAACTGAGTCTTATGCAAAGATGGAGATCTTGGGCACAAGCTACGCCGGTGGTTTTGTTGGTTACATGGCTTTAGGCGAAATTGAAAACTGTTATTCGCGAGGCGAACTAGAAGTGTCTTCTTCAACATTAGTTCACGCTGGTGGTTTTGTTGGCCGTGTCGAAGGATACAATAATCAGATTGCGAACTCAATTTCGATGATGGTGATCAATATTTCCGCAAGTGGTGCGAATGTTCATGTCGGTTCTTTTGTCGGCGTTACACCCGGTGGAACATACGCAAATATTTATAGTTTATGTTATTTTGACTCAACTCTTTCAAGCTTTGATCGTATTGGTAATGCGAGTTCCGGAAGAGGAGATGGAATTCAGGGATTATCATCTTCTTCGCTTCTTTCAATACAAAACTTTAATTCAAATATATGGAATTTTAGTGGTGCGCATCCAATCCTTCAATGGGAGATTTGATTTATCAAAAAAATATTGAATAGTAAAAAAAATATTTTAACTAAAAATTAACTGATAAATTAATTGAATATTAATTAAAATTTGTTGACTTATTGTGTAATTAAGTTCTATTATTAAAATATATAAGTATAGTTATCTCTCGAAAAGTTACATAAAATGCCGATCAAAGGAGGCAAAAACTATGAGCAAGAGAACATTTACTAAATGGCTGCCAATTCTACTGGCCCCTTTAATTGCGCCTTTCGTTGTCTTGAGTGCGATTGCCGGTAATGCTCAACCAAGTCAGACCAATGCAGTCTATGCTCCGTACCAAATACCAAATGGAGGCTTTGAAACTGGTGATTTATCTGGTTGGCAGTCTTATGGTTTGTGGAAAAATGAATCAGGAATGCAAGCTTTTGATGAAAGCCTTGTTCATAATGGTACATATTTTGATAATCATCCATATAATCGCGATGGAAATTATCAACTTGGCATTACTAGCGGATCGATTTCCTGGGATCAATCATCTGAAAGAATGGGCTATTTAAGGTCTACCGATTTTATTCTTGGCGGTTCAGGATGGATGAGTTTTAAACTTGGAGGCGGAAAATATTCTGAATTCGCCTATGTTTCGATTCGCGAAACCGGCACGAATATTGAGGTCGCCCGGTTTGGAAATCGTTGGTTTGATGATAAGACACGAGCTTCGGTTGTCTATGGTGATTCGATTTCTAATGCTGAAGCATTTCTCTTTCCATATTATTTCGATCTATCGACTGTCAGCGATTTAGGCGATAGTCTTTATATTTTGCTATGCGATACATCAGCATACGATTGGTCGATATTGTCGGCAGATAGTTTTATCACTTACTATGCCTCAGCTCCTTCGCCGAGTGCCGATGAACTCGCCGAAAACATTTTACCTGCAGTTCTTGGAGTCGGTTTAGCTGTCAATTCAATTCCAAATGGCAATTTTGATACTAACTATGATGGCTGGCAATTATCACGTGCTGGGTGGGGATATTATGGTGACCACCATATGAGAAGTAATATTACTGGAGGGGATGGAGCCATGGGCATTCTTCGCTCAAGCGCTTTTACCACTAATGGTAATAAATATGTACGCTTCGATTGGGCCGGTGGTATGAAATATGATAAACAAATTTTTGTTTCTGTTAAAGAAGTAGACACAAATATTGAAGTTTTACGTTTTGTAAGGCGCGAAAATCTTAGTGGTCACGAAGGAGAAGGTTTTGATAATCATATGCTAAATCTTTCTTCACTTGATACCGCCAAAGAATATTATCTTGAATTTGCCGATGCAAGAACTGGTGGCTGGGGTATTTCTTATGTCGATTCAGTTCGGTTGGTTCCTGAATCAGAATGGAACGAGATAGTTAGCACAGATAGGGCTGTCTCGATTTCAGGAATTGCGACTGCCTTTGGTTTAAACGCTCAGCAAGAAGCTCTATCTTTTGCTCAGTATTTTCTCGAACAAACCGGGCCGATTTGCGAAGACATGAGTGGTGATTTTGATACATTATGGCCAGCTCTTGCTACCGAATATGGTTCTTTATCAAATGATGCGAAAAACTATTTCACAGATGATGAAGTTGATGATGAAACACTTGTTGCCGCTAGATTAAGATATGTGTTTATCATCGGTAAATATACTGAACTTAGCAAGTTTGTTGTCAATAGCGAAGGCGGCGTTTATTCTGGAGCAAATGATGTTATTGGCTATTCGTTTAATGATACATCAAAGATTATTCTCGTCGTCGTTACCAGCGTTATGACTGTTTCGGCTGGATTATTCTTCCTTATTTCTCGCCGTCGCAAATCGATCGCTTAAGATCTCATCTCATCAATCAAATAATTAGCCGCTTCTAGCGGCTTTTTATTTTCCAATAAAAAAAGACACTAAGTGTCTTGATGAGTTCATGGAGCAGGCGACGGGAATCGAACCCGCGTAATTAGCTTGGAAGGCTAATGTTCTACCATTGAACTACGCCTGCAAAATAAAATGGCTAACGATATCAAATGCGTTTGACGCGATAGATATATTAGCACATTTATATTGTTGATTAAAGAGTGAAATGGCTATTTAGCCAATGAAGCGAATTAAGGCTGCTTTCGGGACGAAACCAACTTGCTTACGAACGATTTCTCCCTTTTCGAAAAGAATCATCGTTGGAATGCTGAAGATGTTATATTGACCGGCAATAGCTTCTTGCTGATCGACGTTGACTTTGGCGATTGTAACTGAATCGCCTAATTCTTTAGCAACTTCTTCAAGGACGGGTCCTAGCATCTTGCATGGGCCACACCAGTCAGCGTAGAAATCAACAAGGACTTTTCCTTCTTTTAATACGGCGTCAAATTGTTCTTGGTTTTCAATGTGTTTTAACATAATTTTTATATTTCCTTTCTAACTTCTGTCTACATACCAAATATTAAGGCAAAAATAAGCGAAATTAAAGCGATATGCGCCGGAAAGAAAGCATAACTGAAAATCCGAAACCACTTTTTATCGTACCCACGCGTGCCACTATACAAAATAATGATTAGACCAGCGAATATCGACCATGTTTGCACATCAGCAAAATAAAGATCAAGTTGGCTCGATACATATGGTAATAACCAGATTACGACATTTAAAACAAAGAGGGCAATAGCCATAATTATATTGACTAAGCTGCGGTATTGGGGAATCTTTGCTAGTTCCCTTACCTCGATATTGTAACCCGCTGATTCGTGATTAAACATAACTTTTGAAGCTATGTGATAAGCATAATAGAAAGCGATTGTTAACAAGAAACCAAAAAGAGAATAACCCATTCTTAAATACAATGGAAACCATTGAATAGTGATACTTAATGAACTGAGTTCCAAAAGGGTGACGGTTGTCGATAGGATGACATATCCCAAGGGAAGAAGAGCAAAAAGTTTTTTCAATCCCTTTTGACTAATTAAGCAGATGAATAACCCGTTAATTACTAAATCAATAAATGGGTTATTTCCGATGTTAGGATCAAAAGCGTAATACATTACTACCTGAACAACAAGAACAAGACCCAAAACCAATGTTAAGCGAAGGAGATATTTCTTGATATTTTTTGAATGAATTAATCCTTCGACTAATAACAAAACAAAAAGGGGAAATGAGAGTCTTCCGATGCACCGGAAAACGTAACCGACGACATAAAAAGCATCAGCTTGTGAAGTGGCTTGTTGCCATAAGAATAATCCGACATGATCGATTGCCATTGTGGCAAAAGCAATAATTTTAATCCAAAAACTGGATAGTCTTTGCATTTTTTCGAGCTTTGATTCCATTATTTCTCCTATTGACGCATGGTCGTCAGTAAAAAGCTGACAAGATTGTTTGTGATGTGGGCATATGTTGAAACGGCAAA
>LSQX01328394.1_pt1 | contig 22848 bp, 22 predicted proteins | sample 654561 | NCBI WGS metagenome assembly LSQX01 (sample SAMN04489861, study PRJNA283612) | anaerobic digester metagenome | isolation source: 4 biogas reactors fed with cattle manure at either 37C or 55C with and... | place: Denmark: Kongens Lyngby | collected 2014
TCTCTACCAAGACTTTCATGGGCTAATGATTATACGTTTGAGAACAAAAGCTTTGTTACAATCAAATTTGGTGGCATTTGTCAATTATACATTAAATTAATTATACTCTGATTAATTATTCAGTTTATTCTGAAAATTATTGAAAAATATATTATATAAAAACAAAACTCTTAAATAAAATACTGCAAACTATAGTGAAAAAATAGCAGAGGAAACAAGGAATGATTTTTCAGAATAAAACATTTGAAGGCGCTATTTTTGACATGGATGGAACCATGTTCGATACTGAACGTCTAAGGTTTAAAATGTTAAAACGTGCATCTAAAGAACTCTTCGGTCAAGAAATTTCAGATAATATTCTCTACAACTCGTTAGGTGTGAGTGCCGATACTGCTGAACAGTTTGCAAAAAAAGTGTACGGAGAGAAATACCCATACAAGGAAATAAGAGAGCTTGCCGACCAACTAGAACGGCAATATATACGTGAACATGGGGTCCCAGTAAAGAACGGTCTATACAATTTACTTGAACGCCTCAAAAAGAGCGGTGTACTCATTGCTTTAGCTACTTCATCAAGAAGAGAAATAGCTGAGGAATATCTTCTTAGTGCAAAAGTATTGCGATTTTTTGATGTAACAGTGTGTGGTGAAGAAGTTGAGAATGGGAAACCAGATCCTGAGATATTTCTTAAAGCAGCAAACGAACTCAACTGCGAACCATCTAATTGCTTGATATTTGAAGACTCACAAAATGGTCTCTTAGCTGCTAGCGCTTCAGGCGGTCTCACGGTTTACATAAAAGACATAAAAGATCCTGACCCAGAAATTAAGGCTCTTGCCTTTAAATCTTACAAAAAATTGACAGATTTTTTAGACGAATTAATTCAGCAAATGCCCCAAACAAGCGTCCCTAAGCTTAACGAACATTTTCCTCAAAGTATCGGTTACCATGTAGCAGGAATACATGGGTTTGGTGCAATCGGTGGCGGTTACTTAGCTCAGGTTTTTTCACATTGGGATGGTTATACTAAGCCTCAAAAGATAATTGGAGCTACAACTGACGACCTCAAACGCCAACTTGTTAATGCTTTAGGTAAATATAGCGTAAAGTATGAGAGTATAGCATATTTTCAAACAATCAAAAACATCACACTCATCGACATGAATGACGAATTGAAAATGATTGGGATGTATAAGAAGGCGCATATTATTGGGTTAGCTCTTCCAGAACAGGCTATTGCTTCTCAGGCTAAGATAATAGCGAAAGGATTGCTAGAACGATATGAAAGCACCGGTGAAAGCCTAACATTGCTTATCGTAATGAATAAAATAGATGCAGCTCAGTTTGTAAAGTGCAATATTGAGGTTGCCCTTAAAACGTTGGTGGATAAAGAAAAAACAAAACAGGTCATTGAAAACACATTTTTTTCTGACACAGTGGTTAATCGGATGGTTTCATCGAACTCTAAAGAAATAGTTGTTTCAAGTCTCCATACTGAAATGGAAAAAATGAATCAAATCATCTTTGAACATTCCGAAACAGTAAAAAAGATAATGGACTATTCTCAGGCTTTTTCTTCAAAAAACCCCCAATCTCACAACCAAGCAATTAATCAAATAGTAAACCTTGCCACAAACATTTCCTCAGTAACAAAATTTGTTGGTGCACTCTCAAAAGTAAATGTTACTTTATTTAATAGCGAACCTGATATGCCCCTTTACGCCCTCAAAGGTAGCCCTACACTTGAGCGTTTGAGGCAGGTTATTACTGTAGACAACATAGACACTATGCAGGAAATAAAGAATAAACTGTCAAATGGTCCACATGCAATAATAGCCTGGTACTCGGCGTTGCTTGGCTACAAAACTATTGGTCAAGGCATGGGCGACCAACTTGTGTCCAGACTCGCTAAAAATATCATTAAAAATGAAATTATTCCTACGTTATTGATTGAAAACCCTAATTCAAAACGCTATATTGATTCCACTGCTTCAACTTTTCTAAAACGTTGCCGTGCTTCCTTTAAGGATGAATGTATTCGAGTGGGTCGGGATCCACTTAGGAAGCTTCAATCTGGCGAGCGCATAATAGGTGCTATTCAGCTAGCGCAAAAACATGGTTTAAGCGCTAAAGGCTTAGAGTATGGCGTTGCCTGCGCAATTATGTATGCATTATTACCTATCAATGAAAATGACGCGGATTGTTTAAAGATTAAAAAACTGTATGAAAAGAATTGCTCAGTTGTTGATGTCTTAACTTATAATGGTGAATACAACTCAGCAACCTATTCGGGGTTGGATGTTCAAAAAGACAAAGGGTTACTTTTGCGTGTTCAGCAGAGTTTTGATAGTCTGCAAAAAGAGTTATGCCCTACTTAGTTTTTTTATTAAATAAACTAGGGGTGTGCACAATTTGTTTTTTATAGTTTGTCCGCTAAACAAATTAGTGAGCGGGTGTTGGGGTTAATCATGGAATCGCCAGGATTTCCAACTGTTTAATTTAACCATTCAACTCTTGCATTAATCCCAATCTTACCCACTATACACAGATTTGCTTCCCCTTCAACCAACACATCAACAGCATCAGCAACCAAACAGATGAGCTCAACCAAAACTATCGACGCCTCCTCGTTAAGTTTGCCTCTGGACGGTAAGCGGCATCAACCAACACACAATCAGCCTCTAGTTTTAGAAGAACGACCCATCAAAGCTATTGCCCGACGTAACCAGTGTTTGCAGTGGCAACTCAAGCTCTGGTTAACTGTGGCGTGCAGTTTAAAGCCTTTGATTTTTTCTTTGCTTGTATGATCCCATGCTGTTTCCATATCGTAGAGGTTAACTAGCGGTGTTGAATCGACGACTGCAATCTTTGGTATGGTGAGTTGGAGTATGTTTGTTGTCTTTGGGAAAACCTTTTCTAGAATGTTTAGGTGGTGTCTTCACCGTCTGCTCAGCAGTTGTTCTGTTTGGTATTGCTTGTATAGTGTCTAATTCAAGTGTTTTAGCTGTCCATGGCTGCTTTTTTTAGGTGCTCAATTATGCGTGTGTCGTTGTCCAATCCTTTCTGTCTAGCGTATACTATGATTTTGAGTGCGTTGACTCTTCAATAGCCAGGGAGTCCTCTTTTTTTGGGTTTGGCTAGTACTATTGCTTTGTTGGCAAGTAGCCTAACGACTTCACAGGCTTCCATGAAGACAAAAAGGCACTAAATAGAATTAAAATTGTGCACACCCCTATAAATAAACCATTAAATCTCTCGGTAGCTAATGATTTTCAATAGGCAATTATGGTTATTGTTGAAATAAGGTCTAATACTTGTATAATCGCATGTGTTCTAAACGAAGATACCATTTACATAATTTGACCTGTATGCTTTAGTCAAACTGTATCCTTACCAAAATAAGACTACTTCCCCGTCTAGGGAAGGTTTAAATAAACACCAAGTCATTTCGTATATGCTTCAAGTTAAAAAACGGATGAAAATTCAGCATGTCACAGGAATACCGCTATATTGTTCGTATTATGGGTACCGATGTACAAGGTACCCTTAAGACATCTTATGCAGTTGCACATGTTAAAGGCATCAGTTCAAGCCTTTCAAACGCAGTCATAAGGCAGGCAGGCGTAAACCCTGACCTCCGCATCGGTCTAATAAGTGAATCGGACGTTTCTAAGATAGAAGATGTTATTAGGGATCCCGCAAGATACGGTATCCCCGCATGGATGTATAACCGTCGAAAAGACTCTGATACGGGAAAAGATGAGCATGTTTTAAGTGCAGATTTAGCGTTTAAAATTAAGACTGACATAGATGGCGCTAAAGAAATTAGGTCTTGGCGTGGATACCGCCATGCTTATAGCCTTAAAGTACGAGGTCAAAGAACTAAAACCACTGGTCGTGCAGGGAAATCCTTAGGTGTCAAAAAGAAGACATTGACACAGCGCCCCGGCGGTGAAGGAGGTAAATAAGCGTGGGAGATCCAAAGAAACAACGTAAGAAATTTGAGACGCCACGTTTCCAATGGCGTAAAGATGTCCTTCAGGAAGAACTCAAACTTTTAGGTCAATATGGCTTACGAAATAAGCACGAGTTATGGCGCCATAAAACAACTCTGTCCAAGGCTAGAGGTATCGCTCGTTCACTTATTAGCAAATCAACTGAAGAACGCGTTAAGATGGAAAATGAACTCTTAGCCAAACTTAAAAAGAAGGGTATTCTACAGGAAACTGCAGTGCTAGACAATGTACTTGACTTAACGATTGAAGATATTCTTGAACGTAGGTTACAAACCATCGTTTTCCGTAAGGGTCTTGCACGTACATCGTTCCAAGCACGCCAACTCATTACACATGGTCATATAACCATTGACAACCGCCGCGTAACAATCCCTGGGTTTATTGTGCCCAAAGAGGATGAATCAAAAATCGTTTACTCACCACAGAGTGCTGTTGCAAACCAAGAACATCCGTTGCGTGTTGGATTAACTGTAGTCGCTAAACAACATGAACCTAGGCAACCGAGCAGAGGCCGAAGAGGCGGACGCGGAGGCGGTAGATTTTGAGCGGTATGGCAAACAGTAAACGAAACGATAAATGGGCAATCGTCCACATATTCAGTTCCTACAACAATACATTAATTCATATAACTGACATATCTGGTGCAGAAACCATTGCACGTACAACGGGTGGTATGTTTGTTAAAGCAGACCGTATGGAATCATCTCCGTATGCTGCTATGCGCGCAGCAACTGGCGCAGCAGAAATCGCACGTGATAAAGGCATTACTGCAGTTCACATAAAAGTCCGTGCTCCTGGAGGGTCTGGTCCAAGGACTCCTGGTCCAGGTGCACAGGCCGCTATCAGAGCTCTCGCAAGATTCGGTTTCCGTATAGAACGTATCGAAGAAGTTACCCCAATTCCACACGACGGTACAAGAAGACCGGGTGGCAGAAGAGGTAGAAGAGTTTAACTCTTCTATATTCCGTTTATTAAGGCGAAAAATACAAATAATGCACTGAAATATCGTATTGACCGCAAAAACATTATAGTGAGCTTATTGGAGTGTTCAGCAAGTGAAAATTGAAATATTGGAAAAAAATGACACATATCTCCGTATTACCGTTAAGGATGCGGATGTTCCTTTAATGAATGCTCTGCGCCGATTAGCACTTGCTGAGGTTCCCTGTATGGCAATCGAAGAGGTTGTCATGATCGAAAACTCTTCTATTCTGCAGGATGAAATCATTGCTCATCGGTTAGGCTTAACACCCCTTCGCACAGATCTCGACGCTTACAATTTACCTGAAGAATGTGAATGCCAAAGTGAATTTGGTTGCCCAAACTGTCGAGTAACTTTAACCTTAGATGCTGAGGCATTGGATGAAAAAAGAACTGTTTATAGCGGTGAAGTGATTTCAGAAAATCCTGATGTTCTCCCTGTATCTGACATGATTCCAATCGTTAAATTGGCAAAGAATCAAAAGTTAAAGCTCGAAGCGTATGCAAGGCTTGGTAGGGGAAAAAAACATGCTAAATGGCAACCAGTTTCTATGTGTACATACAAGTATTACCCCAAAATCATAACTCCAACGGAAAACTGTGGAGACTGCACTAAATGCGTTGATATATGCCCTCGTAAGGTCTTAATAGCTAAGGATGGCAGAGTTGACGTTCGAGACCTTCTAAGTTGTACCCTGTGCATGGACTGTGTTGAAGCATGTCCAAAAAAGCCTTCACCATTAAAAATCGAGTGGGAAAAGGATCAATTTATAATGAACATTGAATCTACAGGTGCGCTTCATCCTGAGCGTGTGCTAAAAGAAGCTACTAAACTGTTAGGCAAACAATTGAACGAGTTTGAAGAACAAATCAAGGCTGAAAAACAATGAGAGAAACAAAATCAACCAACCCACAATTAATCCAAGTTATCAGTTTGCTTAAAAAAACAAGCAGAGCACAAGATGCTCCAATATGGGTTGATGTCGCAGATTACCTTGCACACACTCGTAGTAGACGTGTCGTCGTAAACTTGAGCAGCATCAACAGAGCAACTGAAAAAGATGATGTAGTGGTTGTTCCAGGAAAAGTCTTAGCTTCAGGCGCACTTGACCACTCTGTTACAGTTGCATCCTTTGAAATGTCGGAATCTGCAAAGGTTAAACTTGAAGCATCAAAAGGTAAATACATCACAATAGAAGAGCTTCTAGAAAAAAATCCAAAGGGCTCAAAAGTAAAAATAATTCGGTGATAAAAATGGCGCAAGTGACAAAGAAATCTACAACTATTTTGGTGGATGCCGAAGGACAAATTGTTGGTCGCATGTGTAGTAAAATTGCCAAGTTGCTGCTCAATGGTGAAGAAGTTATCATACTAAACGCTGAGAAAGCAATTTTTTCAGGTAAAAAGAAGAGTAAAATAGCCGAAGCACACCTATTTTTAGAAGTTGGTGCACCTAAACGCGGACCATTTCACTACCGCAGACCAGACCGCTTCATACGTAAAACTGTTCGTGGTATGCTACCATTCAGGCAGCCAAAAGGTAAAACTGCCTATAAGCGTTTGAAGGCTTATCTGGGTGTGCCAACGGAATTCAAAGATAAACAAATGGTTTCTTTTGAAGATGCCCAAGCTGTTAACTTAAATGGTCCAAGATTTACACTTGGCGAACTTGCTAAAGAAATCGGATGGAGAAACAGGATGGAATAATTATGCCAACAATACCAACTAAAAAAGTACTCGTAGTAAGTGGAAAACGAAAAACAGCTGTCGCCCGTGCAATTATAAAGCAGGGCGCTGGCAAAGTCCGTATCAACTTGACTCCAGTTGAAATCTATGTACCTGACATCGCAAAAGCGAAAATTATGGAGCCGCTCCTACAGGCAGGTAGCGATGTATGGGGTCAAATAGATATGGATGTTAGAACCAGTGGCGGAGGTTACATGGGGCAAGCAGAAGCAGCCCGTATGGCCATTGCAAATGGTATATTAAAATGGACTAAGAGCACTCATTTGCGTACAGTTTTCAACGAATACGATAGAACAATGGTTGCGGGTGACTCTCGTACTAAAGAAACAAAGAAAGTCGGTGGAGCAGGCGCACGCTCTAAAGAACAAAAATCATACCGTTAAGGAGAGAAAAAAATAAGTGATAATTCCCGTAAGATGCTTCACCTGTGGCAAATTAGTTGGAGACCGATGGGACGAATTCACTCGCCGAATTAAAACCGGCGAAAACGCGAGCGACGTACTAGATAGCCTTGATCTTAAGCGGTACTGCTGTCGTCGTATGCTTCTCTCTAACATCGAGATCATCGACGAAGTTCTTCGTTTCTACGAAGAAGCAGAGAAACGTAAAGAAGCCAGAAACTTTTACTAACCTTTTTTAGGGTTAAACCTTTTTCTTTAAAAATTTTGATTTAGCAATGCTATTTTGTTACACCTGTTTTTTAGTGTTTTAGACTTGTTATTGTTTACAGCGTAAATCAGGAAGCCAACGATAAAGGGTAGTAAAAAATAGATAACCTTAATAAAAGGCGTTTTATACGCTTTTGAATGCCCTGATTAAATTGTAATCTATCTTCAATACGGCTATGTTTTTGTAGTAACTCGAATATGATGCTCTGATGCTAAGTTAAAGATATCCATCACATTAGAGCAGTATTGAGTGCGACTAAAAATTGCAGTTATTATTAGGAGTTTATAAAAAATAGATTAAAAAAAGTTTGCCAGCGACATATTCTCAGATGGAGGTTCAGCAGTTCCAAGCATGTATGATGGGTGTTTTTCTAAGTTAAGTTCTGCAGTGTATGGGGCTTTAAAGTAGGATAGTACAGTGTTTGCTTTGCTTAGAACCATTTCTTTGAGTGCTATGTTACGTATACTGCCTTCATTAGTTGGGTATGTGGCAATAATGATGATTTGATGCTTCTCTGCCAAGTAGACTAAGTAGCTGACGATTTGACTGTAGACTCTTTGTGCTTCTTCTTTTGGTATTGAGTTGTTTAAGAATAAACCTGCTATATCCGAAACTATAACTAGTTTTGCATTACAGGTGATAATTTTTTCAAGTTTATCCATTATCAATGTTGTTAGTTGATATGGTGTAAAAGCGCTGAAGTTAAAAATTCGTTTGCGTGCGATTTGTGGGTTTATATGGTTTATTTGGGCATATCGTGTGATTCTGTCTTTTTCAAAGGTGTTTCCGTTGTCAATGAAGATTACGTTCGTTGCTAATCCACCTAATTGAGTTGGAAGTTGCGCCCTTACACAGAGCAGCGTTACAAGTGAAGTTATGGCTGGTGACCCATACATGACTGCGAATTCGCCAGGTGTAAAACCTGGAAATAAATAGTCGACTTCTGGTGTGTTGAACGTGAATTTTTCCTGTGCAGCTTGAGGTTTTGCCATCAATTTTTGCATCATAGTTTTTTGCTCCTGTTATTGTCTGAAAGAGCATTTACCTCGGTTTAGCCTATTTAAAGCATCGAAGAACCGACTATTCTGAACAGGGGAGAGTACATTGAAAGTGCTTGTTTAAAAATGTTAAACTTGGTTAATTTGCTGTTTTCTCATCTCTTTCTGTTCCCTTAAAATCGCAGTAGCTAATGATGCCAACATTATTATAGAGAATGTAAAGACAGCAATACCTATTTTGTAACTTAAATCTATGTCTAACCAGATAACTGAGAATACGGTAATCAGCATCAACGCTAAAATTAATTCTTGGACAGGGCGACCGAAGACTTTGTTGAGGTTTCCAAAACTCATTCTTTCTTTACACCGTTACTTCGTCTTAGACTCACGTTAATATTAATTTATTGCATGAATCGAGTTTTTATCAGGTTCACAAAGATTTTTTGTTAATAAAATAGTTAAAAGTTGGTATACAGTACCCAATTAAGAGTTTTTTGTAAGTAATTCTTTTACTCTGCCCTCGGTAAATTCAGCGACTTTTCACTAAATTTCTGTTCGTTTTTTGGTCAAACAATTGCTGCTTTACAGCACTTAGTAGTCTCTCTATGTTTACGGGTTTAAGTAGATATGCGTCAAATGTCAGGTATAGTATAAGCCATTTTGATCCAATCCATGAATAATTGCATTTGCCTCGATCGTTTCATTATTTGCATCTCAAGTTGCTTAGAAGCTTGACCAAAATTTGTCTTTAAATCACCTGAAAAATTCCTAATTCCATAGGGTACATCTTCTTTTGGAAGTGCAATTTTAGTCTCTAAACTGAAATATATTTAAAATTTAACGTTTGGTCCTAACGCTGAAAAAGCTCTATCAATAGTATTCAATTCGTGTTTTAGCCATTTATGTCATCCGAAACTGTATCTTGATGTATTGAAGCCTAATTCTGTATGTAATCCATTTAATCTGATGTGATAGTAAGTAAAGGCTTATGAATTTTGAATCCACAGTGGTAGCATGTAGAATTAGATTTTGATGTTTTGTTTTCGGAATTTGAATTCGGTCGTCTGTAATCTGTTCCATGTGCTATTTAAAAATGAGGAGTTCTACTACTAAACTTGACTATACAGCCACAAATTAGTGTATCGCCGTATCATCGACGGCTAAGCTTTTATACGTAGGTTACTGATGGATGTTCAAAAAAGTAATTGCTTCCGTGAGAGAGGGTAAAAGACTAAGTGCCATACATCAAAAAAATCGAGTTAAAAGGCTTTAAGTCTTTTGGACCACAAACTGTTAAAGTGAATTTCGATAAGGGTTTTACTGCTATTACTGGTCCAAACGGAAGTGGAAAATCTAACATCATGGATTCACTCCTTTTTGCTCTTGGAGAACTTAGCACTAGGAGATTGAGAGCTGAAAACTCTGCTAAACTTATTTTCCATGGTTCTGAAAAGTCGGGATTAAATAAATCAAAAATGGCAAAAGTAGTCGTTCAATTTGATAACAGTGATGGTTTAATGCCTGTAGACACTACAACTGTCACTGTTTCACGAGAGGTTTTTCGTAACGGACAGAGTGTTTATCGTCTTAATGGTCGTCGAATGAGCCGTTCAAATGTCACTGAAACCCTTTCTATGGCAGCAGTTAGTACCATCAGTAACAACATCCTTCCTCAGGGTACTATTACTCGATTGACTGATATGACTTCGCTTGAACGTAGAAAAATAATCGAAGACCTTATTGGAATCGCACAGTATGATTCAGAAAAGGTTGAGGCAGAAGAAAAACTTAGAAGCGCAGACATCTCGATTCGTACGGCTATGGGTAGAATAGATGAAGTCCAAAAGCGTCTAGACGACTTGGAACGTGAACGAAATCAGTTACAACGTTATAACTTTATTCAGGCTGAGACTAAAAAGTTCCAAGCTATTAAAGTGTCTGCTGACATTGCTTTGCAAAAACAAAAAATCGTCGAAGTTACAGCTCAAGCTGAGACTGTCAAAGTCCGAGTTGATAAACTCCGTGAGGAGCGTCTCTTACGCCGTAACCATCGTCATGAGATTGAGGGTGAGTGGCGTAAACTTAGCGGTGAGGGTTTAGAACAGGGTGGAAGCGAAATCCTAAAAGTCCAGATTCGTATTGGTGAATTAAAATCACGGTTAACTGAGCTTAACTCAAAAATTAATTCGAGTCAAGCGAGTTTGGACAGTTTTAAACGGATTAAAGAAAATAATCTATTCCAACATGAGACGCTACAGAAAGAAATTCGTGACAATAGACTTAAAATCCGTCAGTCTCGTTCTGAATATGAAAAGGCTAATGCTGAGTTAGCTGAGAAGCAGGCGCAGCATGAGGCGTTAGCAAATGAGACGGCCCAGCTTTGGGGGAATTTGGAAGGTAACAATCAACAGATTCGTCAGTTAGATGGTCAAATTGAAGGTTATGTGAAGCGTTTAGCTTTTCTGCGTTCAGAATACAAGCAGGACAAGGCTGCATTACGTCTTTGTGTGGGGAGAATCAAGAATTTAAGTGCACGCAAAGAGAAATTTATTCAGTCTCAAGGGGAAATAGAGAAGTCGCTGATAGAGTTGGAGCAAGTACAACGTGATCAAAGAGCTCAGTTCAAGAACCTTGAACATTTAATCGATAAGAAGCTGCTTCAGAAGGAGACTGTGCAGAAAGAAATTGCAGAAGCAGAAAAAATTGCTGCTTCTGCAAAAGAAGCGGTCGTTGAGTTTGCTACTCAACGTGATCTTGCCGCGACTATTGCTGCTGAAGAGAAAGCGCTTCGTTGTATCGAAGAAATGGGAACTGTAGGCGCAATTAATGGGATTCATGGGCGCCTTCGTAACTTGGTAAAGATTGATAAGAACTTTAAGAAAGCAATCGACGCTGCTTCTACTGGTTGGCTTGATTCTCTTGTTGTGAAAGATATTGATGTGGCTTTTACATGTACTGAAACGTTGCGCCGTATGAAATTGGGTAGAGTTAAAATTATTCCTCTACACGGTGTTAATACCATCAAGAATAAATCTGGTCCTAAACGTGAGGATGTAATAGGACCCTTGTCAGATTTTATTAAATATGCTACTGAATTCGAGATGGCGGTAAACTATGTTTTTGGAGATACTCTTGTAGTTTCCAATGACAGAATCGGTTTTGCTCTTGCTAACGAAGGTTACCGAACAGTCACAGTAAATGGTGATGTATTTGAGCCGGGAGCGTTTGAAAGCGGTTACTACCGGGCACCTATAGACTTTAGTTCTATTATCCCAAGTGAGAACGCACTCAAGAGTCTAGATGAGGCTGTTAGAGCGCTTAAAACGCATCTTTCACAACGTAGTACCGACATAGCGTCAATCGAGGAAGACCTTGAACGTGCGAAAATAGAGATGACTCGTCTATCAGAAGGTATTGCAACTCTAGACAGAGAAATCATACGTATTCGTCGTGGTATTAAACGTACTCAATTAAATATTCGCCACATTGACAAGTATGGTGCAAAGTTAGAGCGAGAAGCAGCTTCTTTCAAGGGTCGCATGGTTGTTTATCGTAATGAACGTAATAATATTCAAGCTTCTCTAAAAAAGATCAATTCTCAAATTTCTGAACTTCGACTTAAAACTGATCTAGGTCACATTCAAGAGCTTGAAGTTCAGCGAGAGAAACTCGGTGAGGAAGCTAATAACCTTCGACAGCGTATGGGTTCTATCCAGACCGAAATTAATACTAATCAAATGCAGTTTGACCATGTTTTACGTGCGGGCTATAAGAATACAAAAATTCAACTTTCAAAAATCGAGCAACAGCAAGGAAAGCTAACAAAAGAGACTACAGACGCTATCACAGAACGCGACGCCGTTAAAACTGAGACAGATGCCCTTGAAAAGAGCCGTATTGAGTTATCAAAAGCCGTTTTATCTGCTCGTGAGGACGCAAAGAAATTCACTTCTCAAATAGATGTTATTGATGCTGAGCTTCGAATGCTTGATGTGGAATACGAGCAATCGGATAAACTCGCAAATCAGTTGCATGTGAGTTTGGAAACTGCTCAACTTAGGTTACAGCAACTTCAAACACTGTTGGCGCAGTATGGTTATGAGCATCCTCTTGAAACCAACCTTCAACAAATCCAAGATGCAGAGACCACCATTCGCATGATGCAGTTTGAAATGGATCGTATTGGTGCCGTAAATCAGCTTTCTGCACAACATTATGCTGATCAGATTAGCCGTTACAGGGAGCTTTCAGTTCGTCTAAACGAATTAGAACGTGAAAAACAAGCTATAGTTGCTTTTATGGATGAGATTGAGGCTAAGAAACGCAAGGTCTTCATGACAGCATTCGATAAAATTAACACAAGCCTAACCTATTACTTTGAAAAAATGACTGGTGGTGGGAACGCTACCCTGAGGCTTGAGAAACCTGATGAGCCTTTCAGTGGTGGTATCGATATGATCGTGCAGTTTACCAACAAACCAAGCATTGTCGTCAGTGGAGCTAGTGGTGGGGAACGTTCGATATCCGCGGTAGCTTTCATCTTTGCATTAAAAGAATTCTCACCAGCTGCCTTTTTTGTGCTTGATGAGGTAGATGCCCACTTAGATGCCTTCCATACTACTAAGCTTGCTGAGACGCTACTTTCAGAGGCAGATAAAACTCAATTCATCGTTATTAGTTTACGTCCAGAAATGGTTAACAAAGCCCAGAAAATCTATGGCGTTTATGAACGTAATGGTGTATCTAATGTTATAACCGCAAAGTTCCCTGTGGAGGTGCCGGCAAGCTAATGGCAGCATCAACACAGACTTCCATGATACGTCGACCTTTCTATCTGCGGCCTCCGTGGAATATTCTTTTTGAAATCAGCAAGCTTGAGAAGCTTACCCCTTGGAATGTTAATATAGCTTATTTGTTGCGCACTTTTCTGTATGAGATGGAGAAAAATGCGCCTGAACAGGTAGATTTTCGTGCTTCAGGTGTTGCACTTGATTCTTCTGCTCTAATTTACTTAATGAAATCAAAGTTGTTGTTAACTTTACAGGAACCGCCTGCTGCGACTCCCCGTGTATCGTCAGATTTCGTTCCTCCACCACTGTTTTTGCCGTTACGCCATGAACTCACATCTACGACTATTCAGCACCTTCTTGAAGTTCTCGATGATGTCTTGAAAGGTGAAAGACTCCATAACCTCAAACATGTAACCGAACAACACCCAATCCTTCCAGCCGTTACAGATTTGCTACCAAAGTTTGACAGGTTTATTGCTGAACTAGAGTCTGAAGTTGACAAGCTTTACAGTCGCTTGATGGAGATAACTGGCGGGCAGGGTATCGTCGATTTTACAACTTTAACAAAAGATGCTACACGTATTGAAGCGCTCAGAATGTTTATTTATCTCTTGTTCCTTGCGCAGGATGGATTAGTTAGTTTATGGCAGAATGAGGAAACAGAGGAACTCTACATAGCTGTGGGGAGATTAAACGTTGGAAAAGCCGAACGACCAACCCGTTGAGCGAAATCAAGAAAAACAGGTATTGCCTGAGGATAGTTTGAGTATCAATGTAGCGGATGTTACTGATAAGCCTGAGACAGCTCAGTCGCCCCCAGAATCAAAAGTGGGTAATACATCGTTCTCTCAATCCGATCAAGCCGTCGAAACAAGCGACCGAAGGGCTCAAGCATTGAACCTTCTTGAAGCAGCTCTTTTCGTGGCAGGTCGCCCACTTGATATAAACGAAATGTGTCAAGCTGTTGGTAGTAGAAGCAAAAAACGGGTCACCGGTTATGCTGAAACCCTTATTGAGCAATATAAAGCTCGAAGCGGTCCCATAGAAATCCTGGCGTTAAAGGGCGACCGATACGTTCTTCAGGTTAAAGCTGAATTCACTCCGCTTATTAAAAAACTTGTTAACCGCCCATTGTTATCCTCTGGACCACTTAAAACCCTCTCGTACATAGCTTATCGCCAACCCATTACCCAAAAACGTGTCATAGAAGTAAGAGGTCAGCATGCTTATGGGCATGTCAAACTTCTCAAAGACATGGGCTTAATTATTACAGAGCGTAGCGGACGTTCATTTGCGCTTAAAACAACGGATTATTTTGCTGATTACTTTGGTTTAGCAACGGAAACCCTGTCTCTTAAACGAGATTTACGTAAGATTTTTGGTGATGCCATAAGGGAAAGTATAGTTGACCGGGAACGGAAAAAAGCAGAAGAAGAAGAAGAAAAGCAGGCAGTGGCAGAGATGGCTGAATCTGAAAAGATGATTGAATCTAAAGATGCTAACGCTGAGAAGTCGTTATAATATAATCTTTTTTTATTTTTTGTCGTGGTATATTGGTTGGTGTAGTATACATGTCGTTAAATCGACTGAAGAAAGGATAGATGAAAAAACGCTAAAATGTGCCCATTGAAACAGACGTATCCACTAATATAGGCAACCGCTAATTTCTCTAACCTAAAAACTACACAGTAGCAGACTGCAACGTTAAATAACCAGAAGTTAAAGAGACATAGATAGGTTACGATTTGCGATGAACGATGCACGACCAATCATACTAAAAATCGGCGGTTCAGCCATCACAGATAAAACTGGGGAATTAGCCGCAAAAACAGAAATCATTAACCGCTTAGCAGAAGAAATTAAGAGGGCTGATCTAGACAACCTCATAATAGTTCATGGTGGCGGTAGTTTTGGTCATCCAACCGCAGTAAAATATGGAATAAAGGATGGTTACAAAGAAGATCCGACTCAAAAATTGGGTTTCGCCGAAACTCATCACGTTATGACTGTGCTAAACGGTCTTATTATGGATTCATTAATCTGGCATGAAGTGCCAGCTGTTAGTATTGCACCATCGAGTTGTTTTTTGACTGAAAACACCAAGATTACGTATTTTGATGAAACAGTGCTTAAGCAATATGCAAAAATGATTTTTACACCAGTATTCTATGGCGATGTTGTTTTAGACCAAAAAATTGGTTTTACTATCCTCTCGGGTGATCAACTCGTTTCATACTTAGCGTTAAAATACGATGCCCAAAAAATCGTTATCGGTACCGATACAGATGGATTGTTTGATTCTGATCCTAAGGCTAATCCAAACGCTAAACCCTTTAAAAAACTAAATCTTAAGGAACTCAAAGAACTACAACCTAAACTTGGTCAAGCCGCTGGTATTGACGTAACTGGAGGAATGGCTGGAAAAATTGCGGAATTAATACCTGCCATAGAAGCGGGAGTTCATGTAACTATTACTGGTGCCACAAAAGGGTTATCTATCTTTAGAGCCTTAACAGGTCAGAGTGTCTTAGGCACTGAAATAGAGAAGGCGTAGAATGGCAGAGGAAACTGGCAGGCGTAAAATAGATCATATTCGAATTTGTTTGGGTGATAAAGCGCAAGCTAAAGGTGTTGTTTCGGGTTTTGAAGATATTCAGCTTGTTCACCGTGCGTTGCCTGAGATTAACAAATCTAAAATCAACCTTTCAACTGTTTTTCTTGGCAAAAAATTTAGTGCCCCGATAATTGTTGGCGCCATGACTGGTGGAACAGAGGCAGCTATAAATATCAACGCTGCCATCGCCGAATCCGTAGAACGCTTAGGCCTTGGTATGGGTTTAGGAAGCCAACGTGCTGCCATAGAAAACAGCAGTTTAGAGCGTACATATCGGGTTGCACGCGAAAAAGCTCCCCATGCATACTTAATCGCCAATGTTGGTGGCATTCAACTTGTTCATGGTTATGGAGTGAAAGAGGTCAAACGCATTGTGGAAATGATTGATGCCGATGCCGTGGCAATTCATTTAAATGCGCTTCAAGAAGCAGTTCAACCTGAAGGTCAAACAAATTTTAAAGGCGTAATCGCCAAGATTGCAGAGATCACAGGTGCTATTGACCAGCCTGTCATCGTTAAAGAAACTGGTGCTGGTATTTCCGCAGAAGATGCCAAAACTCTTGAAAATGCAGGTGTAAAAGCAATCGACGTTGGTGGTGCCGGCGGCACTAGTTTTGCAGCCGTCGAATTCCATCGTACACCCCTGAAAGAAGATGGTAATCATCATTGCCTTGGCGAAGCTTTTTGGGATTGGGGTATACCTACCGCTGTTAGTCTTATTGAAACTACCCAGAGTGTTAAATTGCCCGTAATTGGTACTGGTGGTATACGTAGTGGCGTTGATGTTGCTAAAGCGCTTGCATTAAACGCTGATTTGGTTGGTATTGTTCAGCCTATTCTTCAAACTGCGGTTAAAGGGGCTATGGAAACTGAGAAAAAACTCCAGTGCTTAATTGAAGAGCTTCAAAATGTTATGTTCCTTACTGGAGTAGAAAAAGTCTCGGATTTAGCTAACACGCCTGTTGTGATCACTGGCAAAACTGCTGAGTGGTTATGCACCAGAGGTTTTAATTTACAAAACTATGCAAAAAGAGGATTGCATTAACGTGGATATTGAGAAATATTTAGCGGATACAGCGCCAAAAGTTGATGGTGCAATAGAAAAATATATTCCAAGAAAATTTGATAAGGGTGCTCTTCTATTCAAAGTTAATCAGCCTCTTTACAGCTATAACGTTGAACCGCTCAATAAGGCTATAGCTGACCCAATTTGGGATATGTTGGATCGAGGTGGTAAACGCTGGCGACCGGCACTTTTTTTAATTATTTGCGAGACCCTTGGTAAAATATCTGATTATTGCCTTGACTTCTCTATAATACCTGAGGTTATCCATAATGGTACTTTAGTAATCGATGACATTGAAGATTCTTCTGAAATACGCAGGGGTAAGCCTTGTTCATACAAGCTTTATGGCAACGACATAGCTATCAATGCTGGAAATGCAATGTATTATCTTCCGTTGCTTCCATTGATGGTTAATAAGGATAAGCTTTCACTTGAAATTCAATGCGCCATCTACGAGATTTATGCTCAAGAAATGATTAATCTAAGCATGGGGCAAGCTATGGATATAGCTTGGCATAAGGGTATAGCAAACGCCGATGTTCTGAGTGTACAGGATTATTTACAGATGTGTGCCTACAAGACAGGAACCTTAGCGCGTATGTCTGCAAAGATGGCAGCAGTCATTGCTGGTGCGGATCGTGAACTTGTTGAGAAATTTGGTCGTTTAGCTGAATGTATAGGTGTTGTTTTCCAGATGCAAGATGACATCTTGGATTTAATCGGTGAAGAGTTCGCCAAAAGTAAGGGTGGTGTAGGCGGCGACATTAGTGAAGGTAAACGTTCTCTGTTGGTAATCTACACATTACAGAAGGCAAATGCTTCAGACAAGGAACGACTGTTGGAAATTTTGGGAATGCATACTTTTGATCAAAAACTTCGTGACGAAGCCATTGCAATAATTAAGAAGTATGGTGCAATTGAACATGTTAAGGCATTGGCTGAGAAAATGGTTGTTGACAGTTGGACTGATGTAGATGTGTTGTTACCTATGCCGGAAGCTAAGGAAAAATTAAAAGCGTTCGCTGAATTCTTGATAAGGCGCAATAAGTAACATAGAACGGTAGTCACTTTGGCATTAGAAAATGATAATGAATTACGAGAGTTTATCCGTAAAGCTGCACTTTTAAACGCGGTTAGTCATGATGGTAACGCGCAAGCAGGCGCTATGCTAGGTAAAGTTCTTGGTGAAAAAGCAGAATATCGTAGCCGAGTCAAGGAGCTTTCTGTAGTCATAAATATTGTTGTAGCGGAAGTTAATGGTTTATCTTTGGTTGAACAGAAGGCAATCGTTGAACAGAATTGGCCTGAAACACAAAAGAAACGTGAAGCTGAAGAAAAAAAGTTGCCGTCACTGCCTAATGCTGACAAGTATAAAGTAATAACAACCCGTTTTTCTCCTAATCCAGATTGTGTTCTTCATTTGGGTTCTGCACGCGCCATAATACTCAGCCACGAGTACGCTCGTATATATAACGGTAAATTTATCCTTCGATTCGAAGATACTGACCCTAAAACTAAGAAGCCCAAACTAGAATATTACGATAGCATCCGTAGTGACCTTAAATGGCTTGGTTGCAAAGTTGACGAAGAATATATCCAGAGTGACCGCCTAGAAATCTATTATGAAATCGTTGGTAAATTGATTGGTGATGGGAACGCTTACGTTTGTGAATGCTTACCTGAAGAGTTTCGAAATAAAACAATAGGGAAGGTGGCTTGTCCATGCAGAATTATGTCGCCTGCTGACCAGTTGAGTCGTTGGCAGAAAATGATATCTGGTTGCTACCAAGAGGGACAAGCCGTAGTCCGCGTTAAAACCGAGTTAGATCATCCTAATCCTGCAATTCGGGACTGGCCGGCACTACGAATTATCGACACTAATAAGTATCCCCATCCACGGGTTGGCAGTAAGTATTTCCTGTGGCCGCTCTATAACCTTGCAGCTGGTATTGATGACCATTTTATGGGTATAACCCATATCATACGTGGTAAAGAGCACTATACTAACATGGTTCGTCAAAAATACATGTATACTCATCTTGGTTGGGAATACCCTGAAGCAATTCATTATGGACGGTTAAAAATCACTGGTGCCGCTTTGAGCAAATCTAAGATTGTTGCTGGAATTCAAGACGGGAATTATGCTGATTTCGATGACCCGCGTTTAGGTACTTTCGCTGCGTTGAAAAAACGCGGTATCACTCCTCAGGCTATCAAGAAGATGATAATTGAAGTTGGCATAAAACCAAACGACGTCACCCTAAGCTGGGAGAACCTTTATTCGCACAACCGAAAAATTCTTGATGCCTCAAGTAACCGCTATTTTTTCGTGTCACAACCGATCGAGTTAAAAGTATCTGGAGTGCCCCAGATTTTCCAGCCAAAGTTACCTATGCATCCTGAGCATCCCGAACGTGGTTTCCGCGAATATACCGTGAAACCAGAAGGTACTGAGTCTGTGGTGAGCCTTTGGGTTAGTCAAGAAGACGCTAAAGCTATGGAGCAAGGGCAAATCTTGCGTTTAATTGAGCTTTTCAACATACAAATAACTTCAGTATCTGAAAGTAATGTGGAGGCGATTTACACGAGTGAATCTTATGAGGCTGTACGAAAAATCAAGGCACAACTAATCCAGTGGATACCTAAAGGTGCAGAATATGTCACTCAAGTAGTTCAACAAGATGCCACAATTGTTGAGGGCTTCGCTGAGTCTGCCTGCAAAAAGTTAAAGCCTGATGATATTATACAGTTTGAAAGGTTCGGCTTTGTACGTGTAGACGAAGTTACAAACAAGCTAGTCGTTTACTATGCACAAAAATAGGTGGAGAAAGTATGCGAAAACTTGATGATAAAGCCATAATTTGGCCCATATACTTCGATGTAAATAAGAGCCGTAAGGAAGGTCGACGTGTACCTAAGAATCAAGCAGTAGTCGCTCCTAAAATTTTAGAAATTAAGGCGGCAGCTGACAAGCTTGGTTTAGAGAATGAAGTCAATCTTGATGCTCATTTCCCTAAGATGCACTGGGCAAAGACGGGTATGCTTGTGGTTGAGAAGAATGAGCCTAAAGAAATTGTTATTGAAAAGCTTGCAAAACAAATCGTGAAAATAAAAAGCCAACAGCTACCCGCACAAGGTAAACGCTAAACGGGCAGTTATTTTTTTAGACCTTGTTGGAAACTAGGAAAAGAAAGTTAGGCTTTTTCTTTGCCAATAAGTACGGCGCTGATTATGCCGTCGTTACCTGGACGACTTGTAACTTTTGCTAAACCCATTGATGTTTCTATTTCGGCACCTTTTGTAATGACGCCTCGCCTGTTATAGTCAACGTTTGCTCCATTGCGGACGACACGCACTATTTCTGTTTTTTCTGTTGTGTTAGTTTTTGGGTCAGTTACCGATGCAAACTTGTCTGTTAAAACCTTGATTTTGATGTTTCCGCCCAAGGTTCTGGATACCTTACGTTTAGGTTGGCCAAGGACTGTTTCTGCTGGGTATCCGCCTGTTTCATACTTTTTCTTGGTGCGATATGCTCGTTTTTTGCCGCCTGAAAGCTTTCTTTTGTATAAGCTGCTGTGGGTTGTCATATTCTACATTTCCTTGATTCGAGTAGTCACTAAAACTGTAGATTTCAATATAAACATATCCGTTTATAGTTTACTGTTCAGCGTTTTAGCTACCCTTGTTTCATTAGAATATGAAACGATTTTTTATATTTGGTTGTTTTGCACCTTAAGTGATGATTATCCTGTTGATTGAGGTTTTTAATCAATAAACCAAAGCTCATAATAGATTTCCTAGATCTGTATTATGGTTCAAATGTGAACATACCTTTTTATTTTAAAGCACCCCATAGCTACCCTTCAAGGTGAAACTACTAATGGGTAAAGGTTCAGGTTATGGAAAAGTCATCTTATTTGGCGAACACTTCGTCGTACACGGCATACCAGGCATCGTATCCGCAATAGACTCCTCCACAGATGCCATAGTAACTAAAGCTGTAAAAGGACAAAACGTTAAAGATGAACGTAAAACCGCTAAGGGCTACAGTGAAGAAAAACGGCTCCAGCAAATTGAATCTATCGAACGGATGCTAAAAGCAATGGATCTTGACCCCCGGCTACCCTTTGATATCTGGATCGGCGGTACACTCCCTGGTTTTAGTGGACTAGGTGCATCTGCAGCTTCAAGCGTTGCTATAGCCAGAGCAATCTCTGAGGAACTTGGTCTCAACCTCTCAAACGAAAAAATCAACTCTGTTGCATACGAGGGTGAAAAAGCCTACGCAGGCAACCCAAGCGGCATCGACAATACCGCAGCAACATATGGCGGCGTCATGTGGTTTAAAAAGAACCCTGCAGGCGGTCAAGATCTAGTTGAACGTATTAAACTTAAGAAACCTGTTGAAATCGTTATCGGCAGTACTGGTAAAGTTGCCAACACCAAAGCAATGGTGGAGGGTGTTGCAGAACGCAAAAAAGCTAGCCCAGCCAAGTATAACCCGCTTTTTAAACAAGCCGAGTCTCTCGCGGTTGCAGGGCATAAAGCACTGGAAGCAGGCGACCTAAAGAAAGTCGGTGACCTTATGAACGAAAACCATCGTATCTTGCAGGAAATCGGTGTCTCAAGCAAAGAACTCGACTTACTAGTTGATATAGCTCGTAAACAGAGTGCCTTCGGTGCAAAGTTGACTGGCGGCGGAGGCGGCGGTTGCATGGTCGCGTTAACTCCAGGCAAAGACTTGCAGGGAAAAGTTGTCTCTGCATTCAAGGGTGCTGGCTACGAATATATTGCTACTAAAATCGGCGTAGTAACTTATTAAGCATCACGGGAAAAGCCCGCTTTTTATTTTCTTATGTTTTTTTGTTTATGTAAACAGCGGTAATCGCTACCTAATGCAATACTAAGCCATAATATGGAGGGTACATTCGCTTCAGCAAATTTTACCTGACTTAAGAAGACTCCATAAACGCAGCAAAAAGCAAAAGAGCACCCTGAAGAGCGTGTCCCCATAGAGGAAGTCTAACTCGCTATATAATGTGCTTTTGCACCCCACTCGATCCTTCTGATTTTTGGAAGATAAGAATAGGTGACTACCGCGCCATATACGAAATTGATAGCACTAAAAAAGAGGTTGTGATACTCTTCGTAGGGCACCAAAGTAACGTGTATTATGAGTTTTCAAAGATATTTTGATCTTTCCAAAAGACACAGCCCCTCCATAGCTTAGAAAAATTAGCAAGATAATAATCCTATATTGCCTTTAGCCAATAGTTTTCTAAAAGAAGATTTGAAATTTTCGCTTCTTCTTCCCGTTTGTTTTGTCGTCTACTCGACTACCTCATTTTTGGACTCCTCAAATTTCGCTATCGGAGTTCTTTAACTTAGCCATATCGTTTCAGGTAAATCTTTGAAGTGTTCGTCGCCAGTTAGAATGCTGCATTGATTTATTCTAGCTGTTGCGAGAACAATAGCACCAAACAGGCTGAGCGTGTTTTGCTTGAACTTTTTTGCTCTTTCAGAAAGTTCACCACTACATTTTGCTGCTTCCAAAGCTAATGCTGGATCGATTTGTGTTATGTCTGAAGCAACTGTAATTATTTCAAGCCATTCTGCAATCGTTTTTTCATCGTTGCCTTCTCGGAGGAATTTTCGAGCTATCTCAGCTAATACTATGTTTGGAGTATAAACTTCCTCGGCGTTTTCAAGTAAATCTTTTACTTTTTTGCCTTTTTCGCTACCAACGAAGAGCTCAATCCATGCATACGTATCAATTACGATCTTCACCGCGGTCCGCCTTTGTGTACGATTTTAAATGGTTTTTTGCGACGCCAAAACCTTTGTTTAATGCGGTTTTACGCTGTTTTTTAATCAGCAACTGTATTGTTTCGTCGAGATTTTGAGCGTGAAGTTTCTCTCTTAGATTTTCCAGGGTTTGGACAGTTTTTTTTCCATAAGTCCATAAGTT
>LSQX01302400.1_pt4 | contig 22839 bp, 21 predicted proteins | sample 654561 | NCBI WGS metagenome assembly LSQX01 (sample SAMN04489861, study PRJNA283612) | anaerobic digester metagenome | isolation source: 4 biogas reactors fed with cattle manure at either 37C or 55C with and... | place: Denmark: Kongens Lyngby | collected 2014
ATGGTCGCCGCGGTCTGCTGTACCACTTCACGACCATGACTGGCCGAGCCGTTGGCATTGCCGGCTGCTTCCGCCGCCAGACTGGCATTGCGTGCGACGTCCTGGGCAGTGGCGGTCATCTCGGCGACCGCGGTAGCCACCAGCTCGATTTCGGCCAGCTGTTTCTGCACCCCGTCATTGGTGCGCATGGCGATATCGGCGGTATTTTCCGCCGCATCCGTCACCTGCTGCACCGAGCCGACCACCTCGCGGATCATGCCCTGCAGCTTGTCGAGAAAGGCATTGAAACCTGCAGCGATGGCACCGAACTCGTCAGCCCGCTCCACCGGCAGGCGCCGGGTCAGGTCCCCGTCACCCCGGGCGACCTCATTCAGCATGCCGACCAGTTGACGGGCCGGCCGCGCCAGGTTGTACCCCACCAGCAGCATCACCCCGAGCCCCGCCAGGGCGATCAGTACACCAATGATCATCAGGGTGCTGGCAGCGCCGGACTGCTGCTCGGCGAGCTCGGCGTCCAGCGCGGCCAGGTCCGCCATCACCACATCCAGGGGCAGGCGGAACAGCAGCGCCCAGCGGGCGGCGGAGTTCCCCAGGGGCACGGGCATCCACAGCTCGATGAGATTGTTGGCCCGGTCCACTTCATAGATGGGCTCTTCCTTCAGCTGCCGCAGGTTGGCCTGATCGACGCTGTCGAGAATCGCCGCGGCCGACTCCCCCGCCGCGGCCCCTTCACCGGTCCAGGCGACCAGTCGGCCATTGCCACTGATCAAGGCCTGCTCGCCCTGGCCGTCAAACAGGTGGCCATTGCTGCGCTCGAGCATCGATTGCAGAAAATCCACCGACAGGTCGGAGCCGACGATTCCCAGGAACTCGCCGTTGAGCAAAATCGGAGCGGAGAAGGACGCCAGCATGACCTGCTTGTCGCCCAGCTGATAGGGAGCCGGGTCGACGACGCAGGCGCGTCCCGTTTCCCGGGGACACAGATAGTACTCGCCCGCCCGTATCCCGGTGTCCAGCAGGGTTTCATCGTTCAGTTCGCTGAGCAGGTCCAGGGCAATGCTGCCATCAGCCTCGCGGTACCAGTAGGGAATGAACTGCCCTTCCTCGCTGTGCCCGGGCAGCCCGGTGTTGGCGTAGAAGCTGTCGAGCCCGTCGAAGGCGCCGGGCTCCCAGGCTACGTAAGCTGCCAGCAGGTCGGTCCGCTCTTCCAGCACCTGACGGACATAGCGCAGCATCTCGTCCCGGCTGACCATCAGTTGCGGCAACCCGTCCCGCACGTCCGCCGCCTGACGATTGAGCAGCGCCAGTTGCTCGTTGACCACCAGAGGCTGCTCGAGCTGCTGGCGGATACGCAGCATCTCGCTGCTGGCCACCGCCTCCAGCCGCTCGCGTACATGCCGCTCCAGCAACTGCTCGGTGCGCTCGGCCACCAGGGTCTGATTGCGCTCGAAGGCCAGCAGGGCATAGAGGGTCATCGCCCCCACCGCCACGAAGAGACAAGCGCCTGCCAGGGCGGCGACGGACAGCTGTATTGATCGGAATTTCATGAAGTACTCGTCACGACGGGAACCGGGATATAACTTTATCGGCAGAGGTGGTCAAACCTTCAGCGGCGATCTGCTATTGTTCGCTGCATCCATTACCAGTTTGTTACGAAAGGGTTATCCGTCATGCGTATTCGCCGCCTTGTCTATTGCCTGCCGCTGATGCTGCTGATGAGCTGTGAGAGTGTCCAGACCACCCAGGGCGGTGCCGTGGGCGTCCAGCGCAACCAGTACATGGTCAGCGGTCTGTCCAGCTCCGAAGTCGACCGGATGGCTGCCGAGTCCTATCAGGAAATGCTCGCCGAGGCCCGCAGCAAGAATCTGCTCAATACCGATGCCGCCATGCTCAAGCGGCTGCGCACCATCGCCGACCGGCTCGTTGGTGAAGTTGACCATTTCCGCCCGGACGCCCGCAGCTGGGATTGGGAAGTCAACCTGATCAAGAGCGATGCGCTCAACGCCAGCTGCATGCCTGGCGGCAAGATCCTGTTCTATACCGGCATCGTCGACCAGCTCAAGCTCAGCGATGATGAAATCGCCCAGATCATGGGCCACGAGATCGCCCATGCGTTGCGCGAACACGGACGGGAGGCGATCTCCCGGGCCTATGCTACCCAGATGGGCACCCAGGTGATCGGCTCCCTGCTCGGGCTCGGCGACGGTGCCCGCCAGGCCGCGGACCTGGCCGTGCAGTATGGCCTGACCCTGCCCAACAGCCGCGCCAACGAAACCGAGGCCGACCTGATCGGCCTGGAGCTGGCCGCCCGAGCCGGCTACAACCCCGAAGCCGCCGTCACGCTGTGGCAGAAGATGGGCGCCGCCTCCCAGGGCCAGCCCCCGGCGTTTCTCAGTACCCACCCCTCGTCCTCGGGTCGCATAGAGACGCTGCGCGGCAATATCGCCAAGGTCCGGCCGCTCTACGAAGCGGCCCGCTGAGCGGGGTGCGCACCGGGTTGCGACCAATGACTGATTGATTTCTCAGGGATTTCAACTATGTTACAGCGGCTGGAAACCGGCCGCCCCCGGACAGTAACAAACAAACCGAGGAATGACATGATGAAAAGAACCCTGATCGCCACCGGTGTTGCCGCTGGCCTGCTGGCCCTGCCGGGCCTGTCCGTCGCCCAGGGTGGCGGCTTCGTGGAAGACGCCAAGGCCAACCTGAGCCTGCGCAACCTGTACTACGACGGCGACTACAAGAACGCCACCGGCGCTCCCAGCGACCGGGAATGGGGCCAGGGCTTCATGCTCAGGTTCAATTCCGGTTACACCCAGGGTCCGGTAGGCCTGGGTCTGGACGTGTTTGCCCGTGCCGGCCTGCGCCTGGACTCCGGCGGCAAGCGTGGCGATGCCGACGCCAGCCGCCAGCCCGGCACCATGTTCCCGCTGGAAGATGATAACAGCGCGGTATCCGAATTCAGCCAGATCGACTTCGCCGCCAAGGCCAAGGTCTCCGCTACCGAGATCAAGGCCGGACGCGGCTTCGAACCCGCCCTGCCGATCCTGACCCGCAACGATGGTCGCCTGCTGCCGCAGACCTACAGCGGTGTGATGGTGACCTCCAACGAGATCGACAACCTGACCCTGCGTGCGGGCCAGTTCGACGAGGCCAGCAGCCGCAGCTGGAGCCACTATGACGGTCTGCGCATCGCCGGTGGTACCGAGCGGGTGAACAAGTTCCAGTATGCCGGCGGTGACGCCCAGCTGGGTGACAATCTGGTCGCCAGCTACTACTTCGCCAAGCTCAAGGACTACTACAAGCAGCACTACCTCGGCGCGGTGCATACCCTGCCGCTGGGCGAAGGCAAGCTGGTCACCGACCTGCGCTACTTCGACAGCAACTCCACCGGCGCCAATCGCAGTGGCGAAGCTGGTTATGGCGCTGCCGGCGTATTCAATAACGGCGAGGTGGACAACCAGGCCATGAGCGCCCTGTTCACCTATCACCGCAGCAACCACTCCCTGGGCCTGGGTTATCAGGCAATGCGCGGTGACAGCAACTTCGCCTTCGTCAACAACGGCGACGGTGCCACCGCCTACCTGATCACCGACTCGCAGATCGGCAAGTTCGAGCGCGCCGGCGAGAAGACCTGGGTCGGCCAGTACGGTTACAACTTCGCCGACTACGTGCCGGGTCTGAGCTTCAGCGCCAAGTACCTGCGCGGCAGTGACATCGACACCCTGGGCAACACCGGTGACCGCGAGTGGGAACGCGACCTGCGTCTGGACTACAAGGTCCAGAGCGGTGTGCTCAAGGATCTGGGTGTATCGCTGCGCCATGCCAGCCTGCGCTCCGATGTCGCCCGTGACGAGGACCAGCTGCGGGTCTACCTGACCTACAACTTCGTCCTGCTCTGAGCCCTGCAGCCCCGGCCACCGCGCCGGGGCTTTGCCCTCCGGCACCTTTTCGGGTGTACCATGGTCATCTGTCATGACCAGTCACCCCAGGAGAGCTGCCATGCAAGACCCCAATCAGCGCTACGCCCGCACCTACAGCGAATCGGGACTGCGACGCAAACTTGCCCGCTATGCCCGCGCCGCCGGCGAAGAGGTGGTGGAGAAGGTGCTCTGGCTGTTCTACGCCGCCCAGAGTCCAGCCACGCCGCGCTGGGCGAAGACGGCCATCTACGGCGCACTGGGTTACTTCATCTTCCCCCTGGACGCCATTCCCGATCTGGCGCCCCTGGTCGGCTATACCGATGACCTGGGCGTACTGGCCGCCGCTCTGACCACAGTCGCCTTCTACATCAACGATGACATCAAGGCACGGACCCGGGTGCAGATGGAAAAGTGGTTCGGCCCCCGCACCACGGAAACGGGAACTGAAGTCGAGCAGGTCCGGGCGCCATAATAACCAAATCGAATCAACACATTCATTTTTATTCTTTTTTAAAAATACAGCCTTCGTTTATTTTATCCCCACTGTCAGCGCGCCACTCGACCACGCAGAGCCGGATGACACACCCATGACCACACGGATGAATAAACGGAGCACATCATGCAACACACTCTGCTGGCCAGCGCCATCGCCCTCGGACTGCTGTCCACCCTGCCCACCCTGGCCCAGGCCGGAGAGGGATTCGTCGAGGGTGCCAGTGCCACCCTCGGCGCCCGCAACTTCTACTTCAACCAGGACAATCGCAGTGGCGCCGCCTCCCCCTCGAAGAGCGAGGAGTGGGGCCAGGGCTTCCTGCTCAACTTCCAGTCCGGTTATACCGCAGGTCCGGTCGGCTTCGGTCTGGATGCCCTGGGCCAGGTTGGTATCCGCCTGGATTCGGGCGGCCGCACCACCAAGGCCGACCGTGACCGCAACCCGGGTGCCCTCTTCCCGCTGGAGGACGACGGCAGCGCGGTCAGCAATTTCAGCCGCATCGACTTCACCGGCAAGGCCCGTATCGGCAAAACCGAACTGCGCCTCGGTGCCCTGCAACCCAAACTGCCGGTGCTGACCTTCAACGACGGCCGCCTGCTGCCGCAGACATTCCGTGGCGGTCAGCTGACCTCCCGGGACATCCAGGGCCTGACCCTGAATCTGGGCCAGATCGAGAGGGCCAGCGGTCGCGCCTCGACCGATTACGAAGGGCTGACCATTGCCGGCGGTACCGAGCGGGTCAATCAGTTCCGTTTTGCCGGCGGTGACTACCAGCTGACCGACAACCTGATCACCAGCTACTACTTTGCCGAGCTGGAAGACTACTACCGCCAGCACTTCCTCGGACTGGTCCATAACATCGGCCTGGGCAATGGCAAGCTGCATACGGATCTGCGCGCCTTCGACAGCAATGCCCACGGCGCCAACGATGACGGCCAAGCAGGCTACGGCGCTGCCGGCTTCCAGAACGACGGCCGGGTCGACAACCGCGCCCTCAGCGCCCTGTTCACCTACAGCCTGAGCGGGCACAGCCTGGGGCTCGGCTACCAGCACCTGAGCGGCGACAGCCATTTCCCCTTCGTCAACAACGGTGACGGCGCCACTGCCTATCTGATCACCGACTCGCAGATCGCCAAGTTCCAGCGGGCCGGCGAGAAGACCTGGCTGGCACGCTATGCCTATGACTTCGCCAATGCCGGCGTTCCCGGCCTGAAGGCCAGCGCCACCTACCTGCGCGGCGATGACGTCAAGGCCGCCGTGCCCGGCGCTGATCATGAGTGGGAGCGGGATCTGCGGGTCGACTACCGCATCCAGAACGGCTGGCTGAAGAACCTCGACCTGTCCCTGCGCCATGCCAGCCTGCGCAGCGACGTGGCCGGCCAACGGGATCAGGACGAGCTGCGCGCCATCGCCAGCTACACCTTCACCCTGCTGTGATCCGGACGGGCCCTCTGGGCCCGTTTTCACCTGCGGGCAGTTGACCTGCCCGCCACCCTGAATCCCCCCATCGCAGGAGATCATGATGACCACAGCTTCCCCCCGATACCTGATCCTGCCCGGATGGCAGGGCTCCGGTCGATACCACTGGCAGAGCCACTGGCAACGCCTGCTGCCCGGCGCCCAGCGCGTCGAGCAGGCCGATTGGCATCTGCCGCGGCGCGCCGACTGGGTCAATGCCCTGGATCGTTGCATCGCCGCGCAACCTGGCCCGGTAATACTCATTGCCCACAGCCTGGGCTGCATTACCGTAGCCCACTGGGCTGCCCAGGCGACACCGGCCCTGCGCGCCAGGGTCCAGGGCGCGCTGCTGGTGGCGCCGGCGGACGTGGAGCGTGACGGCTGCCCTGCCCCGCTGCAGAACTTCGCCCCCATCCCCCGACAGCCGCTGGGCTTTGCCAGTCTGGTGATCGGCTCCACCAACGACCGTGCCGCCAGTGCCGGGCGCGCACTGACCCTGGCCGACAGCTGGGCCAGCCAGGCGATCATCCTCGAGCAGGCCGGGCACATCAACACCGAGGCAGGCTATACCCGCTGGGAAGAGGGCTTTGCCTATCTCTATCAACTGCAGAACCTGATCGAAAAACAGCAGCGACGGTGGGCCTGAATAAAATCGGCCCACCGGCTCTGCGCCATCACTGATTCAGCAACCGACGCACACCCAACCCGACCAGCAGGCCGAGCAGACAGAACAGGGCAAACACCCAGCCCGACCACAGCCAGCGCCAAGAACAGCGCTCCAGCCGATGGCCGATCGGATTCTGTGTACTCCATTTGTGCCAACCCCATAGTCAAAAGGTTCTTCTCGGAGGCGCAGGTCCCCAAATCGGCGGATCGAACTGTGCCCTTCGCAGCACCTGGTGAAAAAAAAATCCCCGGCCGCAGCCGGGGCAAGGAAGGAACAGAAGCCAGCGGTGGTTATCTGCCACCCCAGATGGTGCCGGCGGGATCGGCCGCAGTAACACCCACCACGTTGCCATGCTCGACCGGGGACAATCGTAAGAATGTGTCCGGCACGTACCGCTAGCTCCCGCACTCCTTCGGGAGCGAGCACCCGGCCGCTGGAATGCTGCCGCCCTCTGCGGCAGGTCAGCTGTAGTTGGAGGGAGGTGGATACTCCCCGGTCAACAGCCAGCGACCTATGTCCTTCTGTTTGTGATCCAGCGGATCGTGCAAGGTGTGCACCCGGACGTTGCGCCAGAAGCGGTCGAAGCCGAATCGGGAGGAGGTCGCCCTCGCGCCCATGGTTTCGAAGATCTCGCTGGTGATATCCAGCGCTACCCGACCGGACAGCAGCTTGGCCTCGGCAATCCAGGTGGCCAGCTCGCCACGCTCGGCCGGGGTGGGCTGGGGCCTGTCCAGCAGTTGTTGCAGGCGTTCCGCCGCCCGCTCGGCAAGGGCGCTGGCGGCATCGAAGCGGGACCACAGCTGACCTAGGCGCAACTGTATGAGCGCATCATTGGTCGGCTTCTCCGCGGTGGAGCCCGGCCAGCTGCGCGCCCGCTCATGGATGTAGTCAACGGCCGCACTCAGGGCGCCGGCGGCGTTGCCCAGGTAGATCTGCACCAGCACCATCTGGGAGACACAGGTACGCAGGGTCGCCCGCGGCGTGCCCAGCCCCTGTTCCAGCAAGTCGCCGGGATCCACATAGACGCCCTCGAAGTGCACTGTGCCGCTGTCGGTCTGGCGCTGGCCGAAGCCATCCCAGTCATCATCGATGAGCAGCCCGTCCCGGCTGGCAGGCAGCGCCAGGAAGACCCGCTCCTGGGAACCGAACTCCACGGGCGCGCTCACCACCAGCGCGTCGGCCCCCAGGGCGCCAGAACAGAACGACTTGCTGCCCAGCAGCAGATAGTGGTCTTCCTCGCGCACCAGCTGCAGGCCGGTATCACGACCATTGGTGGCATTGCCCCAGAACCAGTCCCGTTCGATGGTGTGGGTCAGCCAGTGCTTCTGCTGCTGCTCGCTGCCGAACAGCTGGATGGTGGCCAGCTGCAGGTGGTGGAAGGCGAACAGATGCGCCAGCGAGCTGTCCACCGCCGCCAGGTAGCGGGTGATGCGGTAGATTTCCGGCCAGCGACTGCCCTGGCCACCGAACTTGCGGGGTATGCTCAGGTGCAGCAGGCCGCTCTGGCGGAACAGCTGCTTCTCGGCCTGGGCCGAGCCACCCTGCTGATCGCGCTGCACGGCGGTGGCCGCCAGCTGCGCCGCCAGGGTCAGCACTGCCTGGCTGCACTGGCTGTCGTCCAGTGACAGCACTCTGGGATTGATCACGGGTGCAATGCCGGCTGCGCCTGCGGCCGTACGCAATGGGCTCAGGGTCGTCATCACTGCTCCTCGGGTGACCAGATCACCACATCGCTGGCATCCACCCGCACCGGCAACAGCCCCTCGGCATGGAAGGTGTCGGCAATGCGCTGCTGCTCGGCCAGCCCGTCCGCCTGTACCAGACGCACTTCATAGCTGCGTTTGCGATTGGCGACTTCGACGATTTCGGGCTCCAGACCGCCCCACAGGGGGCCGAGAATCTCTGCCGCCTCACGGGGATTGGCTCGCAGCCACTCGCCACCCTTGCGCAGCTCCTCGAACAGGGTGTTGAGCACCTCCGGGTGCTGTTCGGCGAAGGCGACAGAGCTCAGGTAGTAACGCTGGTAGTCCGCCAGTCCGTCACTGCCATCGGCCAGAACCCGGGGGGCAAGCTGACGCTGGGCACTGGTCAGGAAGGGTTCCCAGACCACCCAGGCATCCACGTTGCGGTTCTCGAAGGCGGCCCGGCCGTCCGCCGGTGTCAGATAGGAGGGGCGGATATCAGCGAAACTCAGGCCGGCCTTTTTCAGCGCCTGGATCAGCAGGTAGTGGCTGCCCGCTGCCTTGGTGACAGCCACGCGCTTGCCCTTGAGATCGCTCAACTCACGAATATCGGAATCGCCATGGACCAGAATCGCCTGGGCGGTAGGGGACGGCGCTTCCTGGGCGACATAGACCAGACGGGCGCCGGCGGCCTGGGCGAAGACCGGAACCGTATCGGCCACATCGGCGGAAAAATCCACGTTGCCCACATTCAGCGCCTCAAGCAGCGGCAGGCCGCTGGGGAATTCGTGCTAGGAAACGGTAACGCCCTGCTCGGCCAGCGCCTTCTCCAGTGTTCCCTGACTGCGCAGCAGCGTGGTCAGGGTGGACGACTTCTGAAAGCCGATGCGGACGGTGGTGTCTGCCAGGGCCGCGCCCCCCAGCAGCAGGCTGGCGGCGGTGAACAGGGTGGCCAGCAGGGTACGCCGGCGACTCGGGGTGGTGCTATGGGTGCTCATGTGCTTCTCTCTGCAAACAAGATGGAGGACCCGCCTCATTGCAGAGCCGGATCGGGAACGTCGGAGGCGAGCCTCGGGTTGTCCGGTGATCCGGTGTAACAAAGCTAAACAATCTAAAAAAAGAACAATAAATAATTTTTTGGAATTAAATTATGCCCGCATGCTTAATTCTGAAAACGAATAACAAAATCACTATTTATTCTTTTTAAGTCTCTAAAATATCACGCATAGTGCTCTCCATCGCCGGGCGCCACCGCGCCGGCAACATTCTGGAGAGCACGACATGAGCATCAGACTGGGCGACATCGCCCCCGATTTCGAACAGGATTCCAGTGAAGGCCGCATCCGCTTTCACCAGTGGCTCGGTGACAGCTGGGTCATCCTCTTCTCCCACCCGGCGGACTTCACCCCGGTATGCACTACCGAACTGGGCCTGACCGCCAAACTCAAGGACAGGTTCGCCGAGCGCGGCGTCAAGGTCATCGCCCTGTCGGTGGACCCGGTGCAGTCGCATCTGGAGTGGATCAAGGACATCAACGAGACGCAGAACACCATCGTCGGCTTCCCGATCATCGCCGACCATGACCGCAGGGTGTCCGAACTCTACGACCTGATCCACCCCAACGCCAATGACACCCTGACCGTGCGCTCTCTGTTCATCATCGACCCGAACAAGAAGGTGCGCCTGATCATCACCTACCCGGCCAGTACCGGGCGCAACTTCGACGAGATCCTGCGGGTGGTCGACTCCCTGCAGCTGACCGACAACCACAAGGTTGCCACCCCGGCCAACTGGAAGGACGGTGACGATGTAGTGATTGTGCCTTCGCTCAAGGACGAGGACGAAATCCGCCAGCGCTTCCCGGCCGGCTACAAGGCCGTACGCCCCTACCTGCGACTGACGCCCCAGCCGAACCGCCGGGCCGGTTGATACGAGGATGCCACGCTTGCGCCTGGTTGCGACCAGGCGCTTTTTCAGTTACCCGCCTGACTTGATCACAAGAAGGAGAAAAGCCATGCCCATAGATGAATAAGGAGATGTCCATGAAACAGCTTCCCTGGCGGCGCCTGTTTGCCGCTGCCCTGGCCGTATTCGCCCCGCTGGGCGCGTCCGCCGCCGGCGATGTCAGCCTCGACTACGCCTACTATTCCCCGCCGAGCCTAGTGATCCGCGATCAGGGCTGGCTGGAAGAACACTTCGCCGAACAGAACCGCAGCGTCAAATGGGTCCTGTCCCGCGGCAGCAACAACTCCCTGGAATTTCTCAACAGCGGCGCCACCCAGTTCGCCCTGACCTCGAGCATCTCGGCCTTTGTCAGCCGGGCCAACGGCCAGCCGGTCAAGACCGTCTACAGCTACCTCTGGGCAGAGCCCAGCGCGCTGGTGGTACCGGCGGACTCCCCCATCCAGTCGGTCGATGACATCCGCGGCAAGCGCGTCGCCGCAACCAAGGGCACGGATCCCTACTTCTTTCTGCTGCGTACCCTAGAGCGCCATGGTCTCGGCTCCCGGGACGTACGCATCGTGCACCTGCAGCATCCCGAGGGTCGCACCGCACTGGAGCAGGGTCGCGTGGATGTCTGGGCCGGACTCGATCCGCACATGGCTGCTTCGGAGGCAGGCGGTGCCCGCTTCGTCTATCGCAATCCGGAATTCGGCCTGGGCGCCTTCCTCAATACCAGCGAACGGGTGCTGAGCGAGGAGCCGGAAACCGTCGAGGCCGTGCTCCGAGCCTATGAGCGGGCACGCCAGTGGATCATCGCCCACCCGCAAGAGACCGCTGACCTGGTCGCCCGGGAAACCGGCTTGCCGGTCGAGGTGATCCGCCTGCAGCTGGCCCGCTATGACTTCAGTCGTCCGATCCCCGGCCAGGCCCACCTGGACGCGATCAGGCCGGTCATTCCCCTGCTGCAGGCCGACAACATCCTGCGCGGCACGGCCGACGTCGAGGGCACCCTGGATACCCTGCTGGCAGCCGATATCGCCGAACGCGTGGTTCAGGACGCGGCACCATGAGCAGTCAGGCCCAACCCAAGGCGCTGCAGCAGACCCCGATCGCCGGGTGGTCGGCGGTGCGTCTGCTGCGCTTCACTCCGGTCGGCCTGCTGCTGCCGCTGGCCATCATCGCCCTCCTGGAGCTGAGTGTCAGTCGGGGCTGGGTTCCGGCCTGGCTGATGCCGGCGCCCAGCGACCTGCTGATGACCTTCCGCGAGCTGGCGGGCGGGCCGCTGTGGACCCATATATCGGCCAGCTCCCAACGGGTATTGCTGGGTTTCGGCATCGGTGCCGGTCTGGCGGTGCTGATCGGCACCCTGGTAGGCATGAGCCGGCAACTCGAGGCCTGGCTGGATCCCACCTTCCAGGCCCTGCGCGCAGTGCCGGGCCTGGCCTGGGTGCCCCTGCTGCTGATCTGGCTGGGTATCGACGAGGTGTCGAAGGTAACCCTGATCGCCATCGGCTCCTTCTTTCCGGTGTACATGAACATGGTCGCCGGCGTGCGCAACGTCGACCGCAAGCTGGTCGAGGTCGGCACCCAACTCGGCTTCAGCCGCGCGGCGCTGATGAGGCGGATCATGGTGCCGGCAGCCCTGCCCTACCTGTTCACCGGGCTGCGCAACGGGCTGTCGATGGCCTGGCTGTGCGTGGTGGCCGCCGAACTGCTGGCCGCCACCGAGGGCATCGGCTATCTGCTGACCGACGGCCGGGAGGTGTCACGCCCCGATCTGGTGCTGGCCGCCATCATCACCCTGGCCCTGATGGGCAAGCTCACCGACAGCCTGCTCAAGCATCTGGAAAAACGCATGCTGGGCTGGCGGGACAACTTCAATGGCAAGGAGCAGAGTCAATGAGCGCCCTGTTACGCATGAGCAACATCCACAAGTCCTTTGCCGAGCTCACGGTGCTGGAGGACGTCAGCCTGGCGCTGGCACCCGGCGAGATCATCAGCCTGCTGGGACCCAGCGGCTACGGCAAGAGCACCCTGCTGCGCATCGCCGCCGGACTGGACACCCACTTCCACGGCGCTATGGAGCGCAACCCGCTGCTCGACTTCGGTACCGGGTCGGGCATCGGTGTGGTGTTTCAGGAACCACGCCTGATGCCCTGGCTGAGCGTGGCAGAGAACATCGGCTTCGCCGACGGGCGCCGGGCGGATGAGCGCTGGGCGCGTCAGCTGCTGCGTGACGTCGGTCTGGAGGGCCGGGGTGATGCGCTGCCCAAGCAACTCTCCGGCGGCATGGCCCAGCGCGTGGCCATCGCCCGCGGTCTCTACGGTCGCCCCCAGGTGCTGCTGCTGGACGAACCCTTCAGCGCGGTGGATGCCTTCACCCGGATGAAGCTGCAGGACCTGGTGATCAAGCTGGCCGCCCAGTACGAGATCAGCGTGTTGCTGGTGACCCACGATCTGGATGAGGCGGTGTACCTGAGCGACCGGGTGATCATTCTCGGCGGCCGGCCCAGCCGCATCGTCGCGGAGCTGGATGTGCCACTGGCTCAGCCGCGGGATCGTCGCGCCGCCGAGCTGGCCCTGCTCAAGGGCGAGGCGCTGACAGCCCTGTATCAGCAACCGCGGTAAGCATTTATATCGAAATAGAATTTAAAAATGAAAATTGATGATTTAGAGAAATATAAGTCCCTTGGTATGGTTGTCGTCAACAACGGGTCGGCCGGCGCCGGCCGCAATAAGGAACAGGTGTCATGCGGGTTATAACCATTGGTGGAAGTCCCAGCCCACGCTCACGCACCGGGCTGCTGCTGGATCAGGCCAGGCTCTGGCTGGCCCGGCGCGGGGTAGAAAGCATTCATTTTGATATCCACCAGTTCGATCCCGCCGAGCTGCTGCTGGCCCGGTTCGACAGCCCTGCCATCCGGCACTTCAGCGAGCAGGTGAGCCAGGCTGACGGCCTGGTGGTCGGTACGCCGGTGTACAAGGCGTCCTTTGCCGGCGCCCTGAAGGTGCTGCTTGATTTGCTGCCGGAACGCGCCCTGGCGCACAAGGTGGTGCTGCCCATCGCCACCGGCGGCACCCAGGCCCATATGCTGGCGGTGGATTACGCACTCAAGCCGGTACTGGCGGCGCTCAAGGCCCAGGAAACCCTGCAGGGGGTGTTTGCCACCGACAATCTGATCCAGTACGGCGAGCCGGCGCAGTTCGACGAAAGCCTGCTGGAACGTCTTGACGATGCCCTGGAGCATTTCATCGCCGCGCTGGCCAGACGCCCGGCGCCGATCGACCCCAGGGTACTGAATGACCGACTGATCCACGCCCGCTGGAGCATCTAGCCGGACCGGGCACCAAACCGAGCATAACCCGCCTTACTCACCCGCCAACGGGTCAGCAGGCTACCAAACCCATCGCAAGGAGAAGACCATGAACAAGGTCACCCTGCGCCGCGGCTTGGCAGCACTCCTGACCGCTGCCCTGTCCTTCGGCGCTGTTACCCAGGCCAACGCAGCCGATCTGCGCATCGGCTATCAGAAATACGGCACCCTGGTGCTGCTCAAGGCCAATGGCGAACTGGACCGCCGGCTGGCCGAACAGGGCGTGAACGTTCGCTGGATCGAGTTCCCGGCTGGCCCCCAACTGCTGGAGGGGCTGAATGTGGGCGCGGTGGACTTCGGCACCACCGGGGAAACCCCGCCGGTATTTGCCCAGGCCGCCGGTGCGGATCTGCTGTATGTCGCCCATGAACCGCCGGCTCCCACCAGCGAAGCCATTCTGGTACCCAGCGACTCCCCCATCACCTCGGTGGCCGAGCTCAAGGGCAAGCGCATTGCCCTGAACAAGGGTTCCAACGTGCATTACCTGCTGGTCCGTGCGCTGGAGCAGGCCGGCCTGAGTATTGACGACATCACGCCCGTCTACCTGCCGCCGGCCGATGCCCGGGCCGCCTTCGAACGCAACAGCGTCGATGCCTGGGTGATCTGGGACCCCTTCCAGTCCGCCGCAGAGCAACAGATCGGGGCCCGCACCCTGGCCAACGGCGAGGGTCTGGTCAGCAACTACCAGTTCTACCTGTCCACCCGCAGCTATGCCCGGGACAACCCCCAGGTGCTGCAAATTCTGCTCGAGGAAATCGAGGCCATCGGCAACTGGACCAGGCACAACCCGGATGAGGCCGTGGCCCAGGTGGCGCCACTGCTCGGCCTGAGCCCGGAGATCACCCGTACCGCGCTGCTGCGCCAGGGCTATGGCCCCCGTCCGCTGAGCCCGGAAGTGATCCGCGCCCAGCAGGACATCGCCGACACCTTCTACCAGCTGAAGCTGATCCCGCGGGAGCTGAACATCAGCGAAGTGGTCTGGGCACCCCCGACCCACACCGCAGCCAACTGAAACGAACCGGGCACTGCGCCGCCTCCGCAGGGTCAGTGCCGCTACTGATCACACCCCAGTCATTCAAGGAGACCACTCATGAGTCTGAACATTTTCTGGTTCCTGCCCACCCACGGCGACAGTCGCTATCTGGGCACCACCAAGGGCGCCCGCGCCGTAGACCACAGCTATCTGCAGCAGATCGCCCAGGCCGCCGACAAGCTCGGCTACGGCGGCGTGCTCATCCCCACCGGCCGCTCCTGCGAGGACTCCTGGCTGGTAGCCGCTTCGCTGATTCCGGTGACCCAGCGTCTCAAGTTCCTGGTGGCGCTGCGCCCCGGGGTCATTTCCCCTACCGTCGCCGCCCGCCAGGCCGCCACCCTGGACCGTCTGTCCAATGGCCGCGCCCTTTTCAACCTGGTCACCGGCGGTGATCCGGACGAGCTGGCCGGTGATGGGCTGAACCTGAGTCACGCCGAACGCTACGAAGCCTCGGTGGAATTCACCCGCATCTGGCGTCGGGTACTGGAGGGCGAGACCGTCGACTATGACGGCAAGCACATCCAGGTCAAGGGCGCCAAGCTGCTGTTCCCGCCGGTACAGCAGCCCCGTCCGCCGCTGTACTTCGGAGGCTCCTCCGATGCGGCCCAGGATCTGGCAGCCGAACAGGTCGAACTCTACCTGACCTGGGGCGAGCCCCCTGCGGCGGTACGCGAGAAGATCGAACAGGTGCGCGAGAAGGCCGCCCGCCAGGGTCGCCAGGTCCGCTTCGGCATTCGACTGCATGTGATAGTGCGCGAGACCAACGAGGAAGCCTGGGCGGCGGCAGATCAGCTCATTTCCCACCTGGACGATGACACCATCGCCCGAGCGCAGGCGTCCCTGGCGCGTTTCGACTCGGTGGGCCAGCAGCGCATGGCCGCCCTGCACGGCGGCAGCAAGGACAACCTGGAAGTCAGCCCCAACCTCTGGGCCGGCGTCGGCCTGGTGCGCGGCGGTGCCGGCACCGCCCTGGTGGGCGACGGTCCGACCGTGGCGGCACGCATACAGGAATATGCGGATCTGGGTATCGATACCTTCATCTTCTCCGGATACCCGCACCTGGAGGAGTCCTATCGGGTGGCAGAGCTGCTGTTCCCCCATCTGGATCTGGCTCGCCCGGAGGAGCCGCAGGGCAAGCAGTTCATCAGCCCCTTTGGCGAGATGATCGCCAATGACATCCTGCCCGCCGCAGCCCAGAGCTGAGGGAACGGCCATGCACGCAACACGACAACAACTATTGCAGCGGCTGGCGCCCTGGCTGCTGCCCAGTCTGCTGCTGGCAGCCTGGCAGCTGGCGGTGACCAGCGGCCTGCTGTCCAGTCGCATCCTGCCGGCACCCAGCGCCGTGGTGCTGGCCGGCTGGAACCTGATCAGCAGCGGCGAGATCTGGGAGCATCTGGCGATCAGTACCTGGCGGGCCTTTGTCGGACTGGCCATCGGCGGCGGTCTGGGGCTGCTGCTGGGGTTCATCTCCGGCCTGTCGCGCTGGGGTGAACGGCTGCTCGACAGCTCGGTACAGATGATCCGTAACGTGCCGCACCTGGCGCTGATACCGCTGGTGATCCTGTGGTTCGGCATCGACGAGAGCGCCAAGATCTTCCTGGTGGCACTGGGCACCCTGTTCCCGATCTACCTCAATACCTACCACGGCATCCGCAACGTGGATGCCGGGCTGGTGGAAATGGCGCGCAGCTACGGACTCTCGGGTTTTGCCCTGTTCCGCCAGGTGATACTGCCCGGAGCCCTGCCGTCGATCCTGGTGGGCCTGCGCTTTGCCCTGGGCTTCATGTGGCTGACGCTGATCGTCGCCGAAACCATTTCCGCCAGTGCCGGCATCGGCTACCTGGCGATGAATGCCCGGGAGTTCCTGCAGACCGATGTGGTGGTACTGGCCATAGTGCTCTATGCCCTGCTCGGCAAACTCGCCGATGTGGCCGCCCGCTTTCTCGAGCGTGTCTGGCTGCGCTGGCACCCGGCCTATCAGAAAGGAGCCAAGGCATGACGGCCCAGCAACCCCCACGCAACGCCAGCGGTATCGCCCTGTCGGTGCACGGACTGAACAAGACCTTCGGACAGTTGCAGGTACTGCGCGCCCTGGATCTGGAAGTGCCCGCCGGGCAGTTCATCGCCGTGGTAGGCCGCAGCGGCTGCGGCAAGAGCACCCTGCTGCGCCTGCTGGCCGGTCTGGATCAGCCCACCAGCGGTGAGCTGCTGGCCGCCGGACAGCCCCTGAAGGACAACCGCGATACGCGCCTGATGTTCCAGGATGCCCGGCTGCTGCCCTGGAAGAAGGTGATAGATAACGTCGGTCTGGGCCTGACCGGCAACTGGCGCGAGCGCGCACTGGAGGCGCTGGCTGCGGTGGGTCTGTCGGACAAGGCCGATCAATGGCCGGCCACCCTCTCCGGTGGGCAGAAGCAGCGCGTGGCCCTGGCCCGGGCGCTGATCCACCAGCCGCGTCTGCTGCTGCTCGACGAACCCCTGGGCGCGCTGGATGCCCTGACCCGGATCGAGATGCAGCAGCTGATCGAGAAACTCTGGCGCCAGCATGGCTTCACCGTGCTGCTGGTCACCCACGATGTCGCCGAGGCAGTCGCCGTGGCCGACAGGGTCATTCTCATCGAACAGGGCCGCATCGGCCTGGACCTGACGGTGGATGTCGCCAGGCCACGCTCGCACGGCTCCTTCCAGCTCGCGGAGCTGGAATCCCGGGTACTGGAACGGGTACTGGCCAATCCGGCCAGCCCCGAGCGCCCGGAAAAAATCAACCCCCTGCCCACGCAGCTGCGCTGGGCACTCTGAACACAACCCCTAGAGGAAACAGCATGACCATTCAGGCAATCAACGTACGCAACCAGTTCAAGGGCCAGATCCGCGAGATCATCCGGGGCGATGTGCTGTCGGAAATCGACGTGCAGACCGCCGCCGGTATTGTCACCTCGGTGATCACCACCCGCTCGGTGGATGAGCTCGCTCTGCAGGTAGGCTCGGAGGTGATCGCCTTCGTCAAATCCACGGAGGTATCCATCGCCAAGCTGTGAACAAGGGGCGCCCCGGACGGGGCGCCATACCCCATCAGCAGCAGTTGTTCAGAGGAGTCGATAAGGTACAGGCGCAACTGCTGGGGAGCCGGCAGTCAGAGATGATCTACGACGCCGTCAGTCCTGCCAGGACCCGCCGAAACCGCGATACTGCATGAAGCGCAGCTGCTTCGATTTTTCTTTGAGATCCGCAGCGGGCCCCTCCGGGAAGCGCCTGGCGAATGCCTGCCGCGCCAGTTCGGACCAGTCCCACTGATCACTGCGCAGGTACCGCTCGATCAGTACTTCGGCCACACCCCGCTGGCGCAGCTCCTCACGCAGACGGACGGGACCGTAGCCCCGCTGACTGCGCGCATGGATATAGGCTTCACAGAAGCGCTCGTCGCTGAGCAACCCCTCTTCCTGCAGACGGTCCAGCTCGATCTCCGCCATCTCCCGAGTTGCCCCGCGCTGACGGAGCTTGCGCAGCATCTCGGCATAGCTGTGCTCCCGCCGTGCCAGCAGATCCAGGGCGGATCTGCGAATGGCCACGGGGGTATCCAGCTGGCTGCGCTTGAACACGGCAAAAAACCCGATCAGCCGTCGATATCGACGTTCTCTTCCACCGGGGTGCTCTTGCTGCCGGCCTTGGGCAGCAACTCGTTACGGATGGCCTGCTCGATCTCTTCCGCCACTTCGGGGTTCTCGGCGAGGAACTTGGCCGCATTGGACTTGCCCTGACCGATCTTGTTGCCCTTGTAGCTGTACCAGGCGCCGGACTTCTCGATCTGACCGATGGACACGCCCAGATCGATGATCTCGGCGTTGTGGTAGATGCCGGTGCCGTAGAGGATCTGGAACTCGGCCTGGCGGAACGGCGGCGCCACCTTGTTCTTCACCACCTTGACCCGGGTCTCGCTGCCGATCACCTCGTCGCCTTCCTTCACCGCGCCGGTGCGGCGGATATCCAGTCGTACGGAGGAGTAGAACTTCAGCGCGTTACCGCCGGTGGTGGTTTCCGGGTTGCCGAACATCACGCCGATCTTCATGCGGATCTGGTTGATGAAGATCACCAGGCAGTTGGCGTTCTTGATGTTACCGGTGATCTTGCGCAGGGCCTGGGACATCAGACGGGCCTGAACGCCCACGTGGTGATCGCCCATCTCGCCCTCGATCTCGGCCTTGGGCACCAGTGCCGCCACCGAGTCGACAATGATCACGTCCACCGCGTTGGAGCGCACCAGCATGTCGGTGATTTCCAGCGCCTGCTCCCCGGTGTCGGGCTGGGAGACCAGCAGGTCATCGACGTTGACGCCCAGCTTGGCGGCGTACTCCGGGTCCAGCGCGTGCTCGGCGTCGACGAAGGCACAGGTCGCGCCCTTCTTCTGCGCCTGGGCAATCACCGACAGGGTCAGGGTGGTCTTACCGGAGGACTCGGGACCGTAGATCTCGACAATCCGGCCGCGGGGCAGACCGCCAATGCCCAGGGCGATATCCAGTCCCAGTGAACCGGTGGAGATAGAAGGAATCGCCTGGCGTTCATGGTCACCCATGCGCATCACCGCGCCTTTGCCAAATTGACGTTCAATCTGACTCAAGGCCGCCGACAGCGCCTTCTTCTTGTTGTCGTCCATTGTGCATCCTCTCGGTAGACGGGCACGCGCACGGCCCGGGAAATTCAGAATAGGTGAAACCGCATAACACTGTATATATGGTCAGTATTATTCCACAGTTACTCGCACCCGCCTACCCCCTTTTCAATCAGGGATGGCCAATCATGCGGAACGGTTCACAGCCAGCTTCTCGGCTTCGGCAATCAGCCCCTGCAGACTGTGCAGTACGGTCTGGGCACGCACATCGCGGCGGCTGCCCTGGATCCGCCGGCACTGCGTGAGCACCCCGCGATCGCGCACCGCCCAGGCAAACCACACGGTCCCTACGGGCTTGTCCGGCGTGCCGCCCTCCGGTCCGGCAATACCGCTGACCGCTACCGCCAGATCGGCCTCGGCGGCCAGCAGCGCGCCTTCGGCCATGGCCCGGACCACCGGCTCGCTGACCGCACCGAACTGCTGCAGGTCCTCCTCGGAGACGCCCACCCAGCGGACCTTGCTGTGGTTGGCGTAGGTGACGAAGCCGGTGTCGAACCAGCCGGAACTGCCGCTGATGCGGGTGATGGCTTCGGCGATGCCGCCGCCGGTGCAGGACTCGGCAGTGGTCACCCGCAGGCCCAGCTGGCGCAGGGCATTTCCCAGCCGCGCGGCAGCGGAATCGATCAGGGGATCATACTGTGACATCGGTTTCTCCTCCAATGACGAAAGCGCCGGCTCACCGGCCATGCCGGTTTCGCACCGGCACCGTTGTAGCCTAGACTATGCCGCTTCCTGCCCCATTCAGAAACACGCTTCAGGGAATTTCATGAGCCGCGTCGAGAAATCCGTTACCCACACTCCCATGATGCAGCAGTACTTCAGCATCAAGCAGCACCACCCGGACCAGCTGCTGTTCTACCGTATGGGTGATTTCTACGAACTGTTCTATGACGATGCCAAGAAGGCTGCCCGCCTGCTCGACATCACCCTTACCGCCCGCGGCAACTCCGGCGGTCAGCCGATTCCCATGGCCGGCATTCCGTTTCATTCCGCCGAGGGCTACCTGGCCCGCCTGGTGAAGCTCGGCGAGTCGGTGGTGATCTGCGAGCAGATCGGCGACCCGGCCACCAGCAAGGGACCGGTTGAGCGTCAGGTGGTGCGCATCATCACCCCCGGCACGGTCAGCGACGAGGCTCTGCTGGACGAGCGCCGGGACAACCTGCTGGCCGCCCTGGTCGGCAGCGAGCGTGCCTTTGGCCTGGCCACCCTGGACATCAACAGCGGCCGCTTCACGGTCATGGAACTGTCCGGCTGGGAAACCCTGCTCGGCGAGCTGGAGCGGCTGGCACCGGCAGAGCTGCTGATCCCGGATGACTGGGAGAGCGATACCCCCATCGAACGCCGCCGTGCGGTGCGTCGCCGCGCGCCCTGGGAGTTCGATCAGGACAGCGCCTTCAAGGCCCTGACCCAGCAGTTCGGCACCCGGGATCTGGTCGGTTTCGGCTGCGCCGATCTGACCCTGGGGCTGGGTGCGGCAGGGGCGCTGCTCGGCTATGCCAAGGAGACCCAGCGCACCGCCCTTCCGCATCTGCGCAGCATCAGTCAGGAGCGCTTCGAGGACAGCGTGGTGATCGACAGCGCCAGCCGCCGCAATCTGGAGATCGACTGCAACCTCTCAGGCGGCCGGGACAATACCCTGCTGGATGTGCTCGACCATACCGCCACCGCCATGGGCAGCCGCCTGCTGGCGCGCTGGCTCAATCGTCCGCTGCGCCAGATGGAGACCCTGCGCGCACGCCAGGACAGCATCGCCGGGCTGATCGAGGACTACCACTACGAGAACCTGCACCCGGTGCTCAAGGGCATCGGCGATATCGAGCGGATTCTGGCGCGGGTCGCCCTGCGCTCTGCGCGCCCGCGGGACCTGGCGCGACTGCGCGATGCCCTGGCCGCACTGCCCGAACTGCAGCGCTGCATCGAGCCCATCCCCAGCCAGCATGTACGCAGCCTGGGCGAGACCATCTCCACCTATCCGGAGCTGGCCGACCTGCTGCAGCGGGCCATCATCGACAATCCCCCGGCGGTGATCCGCGATGGCGGAGTGATCCGCGAAGGGTACGACAGCGAGCTGGACGACCTGCAGAACATCAGCGAGAACGCCGGCCAGTATCTGATCGATCTGGAGAACCGCGAACGCGAGCGCACCGGTCTGTCGACCCTCAAGGTCGGCTACAACCGGGTGCATGGCTACTATATAGAACTGTCCCGTGGTCAGAGCGCCCAGGCACCGGCCGATTACATCCGCCGCCAGACGCTCAAGGGCGCCGAGCGCTTCATTACCCCGGAGCTCAAGGAATTCGAGGACAAGGCCCTGTCCGCGCGCAGTCGCGCCCTGGCCCGGGAGAAGCAGCTGTACGACGAGCTGCTGGATCGTCTCAACGAGGATCTGGCCGCCCTGCAGGACAGCGCCGCAGCCCTGGCCCAGCTGGACGTGCTCAGCTGCCTGGCCGAACGGGCGGTAACCCTGGACTACTGCCGGCCGGAGTTCGTCGAGGGCAGCGGCCAGCTGTGCATCGAGCAGGGACGTCACCCGGTGGTGGAAAAGGTGCTGGATGGCCCCTTCGTCGCCAACGATCTGGAGCTGACGCCGGAGACGCGCATGCTGGTGATCACCGGCCCGAACATGGGCGGTAAATCCACCTACATGCGCCAGACCGCCCTCATCGTGCTGCTGGCCCATATCGGCGCCCATGTCCCGGCGGCCCGCGTGGTGCTGTCGCCGATGGATCGCATCTTCACCCGCATCGGCTCCAGTGATGACCTGGCCGGCGGTCGTTCCACCTTCATGGTGGAAATGAGCGAAACCGCCAATATCCTGCACAACGCCACGGACGCCAGTCTGGTGTTGATGGACGAGGTCGGTCGCGGCACCAGCACCTTCGACGGTCTCTCGCTGGCCTGGGCCGCCGCCGAATATCTGGCCGGCTTGCGCGCCTTCACCCTGTTCGCCACCCACTATTTCGAGCTCACCGCTCTGGCCGACAGCGATCCCGGCGTCGCCAACGTTCACCTCAACGCCACCGAACACAACGAGCGCATTGTCTTCCTGCACAACGTGCTGCCGGGGCCGGCCAGCCAGAGTTACGGTCTGCAGGTGGCGCAACTGGCCGGCGTACCCCGCCCGGTGATCGAACGGGCCCGTCAGCACCTGGCCACGCTCGAGCAGCAGAGCCTGGATCAGGGCAGTCGGGGAGCCCAGATGCAGCCGGTGCAACCTGACCTGTTCGCTGCCTCGCCGCACCCCGCCGCCGAGGCGCTGCATCAGCTCAGCCCGGACGACATGAGCCCCCGGCAGGCGCTGGAACTGCTATACGAATGGAAGAAGCGCTGGGGCTGATCTTTCACAAATGATATTCATTATCATTGATCGATCAGGAAAAGCAGCCGAACGTGGGCAAAAATGCCGCATCGGCTGCCCCAGCCGAAAATTTGCTGCTAGAATACGCGCCAACTTTGTGACTGCCTTTTTCTGGAGAAACCTGCCATGACCTTCGTTGTGACCGACAACTGCATCAAGTGCAAGTACACCGATTGCGTTGAGGTATGTCCTGTCGACTGTTTCTACGAAGGCCCGAACTTTCTGGTGATCCACCCGG
>LSQX01346259.1_pt1 | contig 22838 bp, 9 predicted proteins | sample 654561 | NCBI WGS metagenome assembly LSQX01 (sample SAMN04489861, study PRJNA283612) | anaerobic digester metagenome | isolation source: 4 biogas reactors fed with cattle manure at either 37C or 55C with and... | place: Denmark: Kongens Lyngby | collected 2014
ACGTTGCGCTGAACCAAAACAAAAGCTCATTGACGTCGACTGCAGTGGGCTTCTGGCAAAACGACTCGAGGCTTTGGAAAAAGACATACTCTGGCTTCTGGAAGACAGATATCTCGATCCGCGGTTCTGGAAAAACCCGGAGCGGCCTGGTAGCGTCCGCGCTAAGTACCACCAGGCCGTGCGACTTTACCAGGACAGAAACTGGGCCGCGATACTGGAATACGCGTTGGAGAGAATCGCCGTCCTAAGGGGGCAGATTGTACATGGGGCAGCGACCCGCGGGAGTCGCCTGAACCGTGAGAGCTTGTGTCGATGCCGCGGAGTACTGGAATCGTTGATGCCTGTTGTTCTGCAATTGTTGATCGAGCATCGCGCCGATGATGACTGGCCGCCACTATGCTACCCACCGGTGAAAACATGATTCACGCGAGGGTTGACGGAGGCAAAAGGATGTTTTGCGGAAGTCCACGAGGATTATTCTCTGTGGGAGTGTTTTGCCAACGAAGTGTTTCGCCAACCTCTCCGGTCATTGTCGACCTGACGCAATTCGGCCCTACCCATTTATACGAATCGGGGAGAAGATCGCCATGGGTTTTCTGAACCGCGTTCTTTCATCATTCGCTGCGTCCAAAACGTCCTCCAAGTCGGTGCAACCCGTGGCAGCCGTGCAAGTTTCCATGGAAGGCACGGGCAGGCGTTTCGCGTCCGCGGACGAATACCGAAAGTATCTCAATGATGTGAGGCGAGACCCGGCAGCACAGGCATGGCGCAGAAATCCAGGAGCGTACAACGCCATCCCCAGACTGTCCTTTGTCCCGACTTGCCCATATTGCGGTGGATCGCTCGGCGACAGAAAACGACCAACCAGGCGTTCGCAGTTCACCTGCAAGCTGTGTTCCAACAAGGTCTATGTGGATGCCTGGCATCGCATCTTTCCCAAGTGCTACTTGAATGCCAAGCAAGGACTGATCGCACGTTTCCTCGGCGAACTGGCCAATATGGCCGGCGCTGCAGGCACCTCCGAAGACTTCTGGTGGTTCGCTCAGCAGAAGGACTGGACCCGCGGCAAGTGCCCATTATCGGACCAGGAAGCCGGCGATGTCCTTTGGGGACTCATGAACTACAGTGTGGTGGAAATGCAGAACATTCTTCCCCGCGAAGAGCTGAATGCCTTCGCCGGCCACGCCCGCCTGCTCCAGGAATTATTGGCTAGGTACCGGGAAGAAGAGAAACAACTGAAGGACGTCCACCAGAAAGTGAAGGCGATTGAGACGAGCGAGGTGGAACTAATCTGCCCCAACTGCCACGGGTCCTTGGGGTTGGTCAAGCAGCCGACGAGGCGTTCATCTCGCAACTGCAAGTTGTGTAAGAAAGTGATCGGTGTTGATCCGAAGCAGAAGCTGTACAAAGGCGCGTTTCTTACGGAAAGGCAGGTGTTCCTGGTGGGCATCTTGGCAGCACTCGACCACCGTGTCACGACGAGAGGAAGTCTTCAGGATTTCAATCGGGTCAAAAGGTCACTTGGTCTAGAAGGAAGTCTGGATGATCGTGACATCGCGAAGGTGCTCCGCGCTCTTGCCCTGGAAAATATCAAGTTGACCAGAAAGGGAGCAGACAAGGAGCACGCTGAATACGTGAGAGTGCTCGGCCGACACGCGGGCCCGCCCGACTACAGCGATGTTGAGTACGTAACCGAGATATTGACGGAACTCGATAGCAACATAGCCAACTGGGACTAATCTGCCCCCTCTCCACCATTGGTAAGGTAATCCGTTTCAAGGGGCCGGTCGATGCCGCGTAAGGACCAAGCTTTGTTCGGTCTCTATTCCTTTCGCGTCTTCCATTCTTTTCATATTCTTCACCACTCCCGGGCAAGCCCCCCGATCTGGGTCATGTACGTAGGTTTCGTTAGACGCGATCCGTCCAAGCATTCAGATATGCTGGGGCCTACTGAAAGAACAAAGCCAACTCGCATGGGGGGAGGACGTCGTCAAATCCGGGTCGGATCGTCTTTCCTCGTGTGAGAATCTGTGGCGGAAGTGCTTGGGATTACAGTAGCTTCGCTGCCGGTAGAGACTTCACTGCACCTGGAGACTCTGGTAAAGTTGCCATCAGCCAGACCAGGCCAGCTGGCAGTGGAGTTCGATCCCATGCAAAAGCTGAGTGAATACGTGAAGATCGCTGAGGCCGCGAGAATCCTGGGGGCTTCGCAGAATACCGTGAGGTCTTGGGCGGACCAGGGAAGGATCCCCGTGACAAGAACCCCATCCGGTTACCGGCTGTTTCGCCGTGAGGATTTGGTGTCGTTTCTGAAGGAGATCGCGAAACCGTTTGACAGGAGAGTGAAGCCAAAGTAGTCGAAGAGGGCTTGCCAGTGCGATCGGTGTTCGCGCCGTGGCAATGGCGTGTCGCCGACGCTTAGCACGCACGAGACGAGGGGAAAGACGTGTTGCGATTCCGCGCGAGGCGAGAGTCGTGCCGTCCAGTAAACGCGCCGTGCGCAAGGTAGTGAATCAGCTTTGAGGACCGATCGGCACCCGACAGAAAGCATGGTGTGGCGCACCTATGGCTCACAAAGGTTTCATATCGTCGGCGGTAGCTGTCATCCGACAGATCAAGGAGAACCTGCGCGAGGGCCGTTACTCTCTCGAAGATGGTGGCTTCCCTGTCGTCAAGGAGTTGCTTCAAAACTCCGACGATGCCGGTGCCACAGAAATGCATCTCGGTTGGAGTGGGCCACTCCAATCGGCAGGTCACCCGCTTCTTCGCGGACCGGGCTTGTTCGTGGTCAACAATGGCCAGTTTCGGGAGCATGATGCCAAGAACATTCGCCGGTTTGGCGAAAATACGAAAGCAATCGAGACTGCTTCAATTGGCAAATTCGGCCTGGGACTCAAGAGCATCTTTCACCTTTGTGAAGCCTTCTTCTTCATGGCTTCCTCTCAGGATGCAACAGGGCAGCGGATAGAGCCTGCTGACATTGTCAATCCCTGGTCCGACGAATCCGAGAATTCGGATGAGGCATTCCATTCTGAATGGGATTCATTCTGCGAACAGGACCGGCAGGCAATGCTGGCCCGGCTGCGCCCGCTCTTGGAATATGAATCCTGGTTCTGCCTGTGGATTCCTTTGCGACAGCACGACCAACTTCGTGGGAACGAACCGATCATTCACTACTTCCCCGGCGAAAACTCGTCCTCGCCGTTCTCCCACCCGGAATTGCCTTTTGACATTGCCCGATCATTGCCTCTTCTGGCTCACCTGCAGGTCGTGAAGGGCTGGCAAGGGCGGGGACAACAGTCAGATCTCCAATTCACGGTGACACTCTCAGGGGGCAGTGCGCGACGGCAGCCTGTTGATGAAGTTGCTGATGGCAGTTGTCTTCCGCTGATGGGCACCGTCGATGTGGCACGGGACGGCAGCAATACCACGATCGTTTTTGCCGGAAACGAGGTCAACCCCGGTGATACGCAGCTTGCTCAGCTAAAAGAACACGGGCACTGGCCAAGCGACTTGGGTCGTGACGCCACGGGGCGGGCACGTCAAATAAAGGAGAAGGCCCTGCAACATGCAGGCGTTTGCCTGACTTTACGAAGAAATGCGGGAACGACAGTTTCGCAGATGTCTATACGCTGGGCCGTGTTCCTGCCACTTGGCGAGCCGGAGACCCTAGGAATTGAACTGCCCGGGATTGAAGCGTCACTCCTGCTCCATGGCTATTTCTTCGTTGACGCGGGACGAAATCGCGTGGTTGGCGTGGATGGACAGGAGGCGATCGAAGACGAGCTCAACAACGACGAGCACGTTCGATTTGCCTGGAACCGTCGCCTCGCGGAAGTGGGCACGCTGCCGTTGGTGCCCCAGGCGCTTGCCGGACTGGTCCAAGAGTCGACCAGTGCGATCACGGAAGAAGAGACTCTGGCCCTGACAGCGGCGGTTGAGCGATCAACGTTCTTTCAACGTTTTCGCCATGGCGTCTGCTCGCGGTTCTCGTGGGCGCGACTCTATCAAGCGAATGGCTCTTCCCGATGGGAGTTGTTCCCAACGCAAGGCGATGTTCTTGGCCTGCCGCACGCCGACGACGATAAGTTGCCCTTAGCCGTCTTTCCTGCGATGAGCACGCTTGCCGGCCAAGTTAGAATTGCCTTTGACCGCGTGCCCCACTTGCTTCAGCACGATTTGTCACGATGGGATTACGACCTGGCCGAGGCACTCCTGGATAGTGTCCCACCGGCGAACGCCTTTGAGGACGAACGCTACTTAGACTATCTGAACGATTTCTTGGACCAATGTGCCGACGAGCAGGCGTGGTCGCTTCATGCGACGACGCTTACGAAGATCGCTCGGGCCGGGCTGAGCGGATACGGCCTCACAAGACTGAGAGAGCATCCGCCAAGCATTCGACGCTACATTCAAAGCCTTCCTTCCGACCGGTGCTTTGCACTTGTGTTTCCAGCGACCAGCTCGGCCGACGAGCTCTTTGGCGAGCTTTGTGACCAGGATGTTGATGTGGCCTTCATCCCAACCGAACTTGTGGAACCTGAGCACAAGTGCTCTGGACGCCTCGCCAACGAGACAACCGTCCACCTTCTGAAGCATCTTGCCGCTTGGCAGCGCAAGGAGCTGACGAGCAGTGACCGAGAGCTGGTCGCGTTACTCGCCGCCCAGTTGTTACAGGGTGCGGTTGATCGTCAGCAAGTTCTCGCCACCTGCGCAGAACTTGAAGTGTTCGTAGGACGCGAGTGCCGTGACCGGACGGAAGTTGTCTTGTCGTGGAAACAACTTAAGGATCGCCTGGCTCGCCGCCTGTTGTTTGCGAACCCGCCCTCCTACGCCTATCAGCTGCAGGACGCCATCGCGAGCGAGAGGGTCTTGCTGATCAGCAAGGCTCTCTTCGAGCATCTGTTTCCAGAACAAGCTCCACCGTCCTGTCGTGAGAGACAGATCTTGGAGACTTTGCGGAATCCCAACAGGCCGGCCCTTTCCCTCACGGCGAAGAGAATCGGTCTTTTGGACACACTGTTGGGATATCAAGCAGGTCGAACCGAAGCGCAGTTCCAAGAGTGCGTCCGTTACTTGTTACACGGTGAGCCATCGCACTTTGGCACACAAGCCGAGCTGCTTGTGGCCCGAGCCGGACGAGCCGACGTGTGGTTTCGGGCCACGCATATTGGTCTTGGTAAGCTCGGGGCAATATGGCGACTGCTCGATGTCGAGTTGGCCGATCGTCTTTCCGGAGAGCAACGTCGCGAATTCGGCGTGGCCGAGGTGGGTGTAGACTCGGCGATTGCCTTGATGTCGGAGGTCGGGCCGGACGCCTTTGGCCAGTTGGAGCCGTCGCCAACCGAGTATTCCGAATTGCTGCACGAGATCGTCGATGATGACCTGTGTCGCCAACTGCCGGTGCATGAAGCTGTGGATGGTCAGCGAGTCTCCATCGGACCTGACTGCTACTGGGAAAGCGACATCGAGCTTCCCGACGAACTTCGGCACTCGGTGACGTTGTTAAAGCGAAGCATCTCCCCGCCAACGTGGAATCGGCAGCGGCAGTTGGCCGAGGTGCTCGACGCTCTGGCAACCATCGAGGTTGTCCTAGATCAGGCAGAGCCGGGACCGTTTTGGCAGGTATTGATGGATTCGATCGACCGAGCCGAAACCATTTCTTCCGAGCTTTGGCAGCGAATCTCCAAAGCCGAGTGGTTGCCCACGCGTGGATCGAATTACACAAGGCCCGACAACGTGATCCACCTTCCGTGTCTTGCGGATGAGGTGGCCCGTGCGACTGCGACGATACCCGGCGTGTTCTACGACCCGGAATCCCTGCGAGACGATCTGCGCTCTCACAGAGCCTATCGCTTGCTTCAATCTCGCGCGTTTCCGGCACGCGAACCAGCCCTTAGTATGCTGGGAGAGCTACTGATTGAAAAGCCCGAGAACAAGATCGGGAACATTCCGGAATGCATGTTTGAGGACTGGCTTGCTGCGCTGACCGATGTCCCTTCAGATGCGATCCCGTCTTATGAGGTGGTAAGCCGAGCTTCCGACCAGTACTCGAATGAAGCGACCTATCTCTTCAAAAAGCTCAGCTGCACAACAACGAACAGCAAGATCATCGCGGTGCTCGAGTATCTGGAAACCCGGCACAAACGTGTCCGCTCCAAGGCTCAAAAGGAACAGGTTGTCCGGGTCTTCAACGAATATCTCAGAAATCTTGTCACGCCTCAGAATTACGTAGAACAACTGCAGACTCTCGCACTGCCAACACAACGCGACACTTGGGAAGCAGCTGCGGAACTGTGCTTCGATGCGGAAGGCATCGCGAGCGAGTGCATCGTTAACGAAAGCACAGCAGCCGTCTTGAAGGAAGCGGTGCCGAGAAGCGAATCAGAAGCAACTTCGGTTCCCATCGCGATCTCCGGAATGGCCTTCCCGGAACTGAAGGCAATTGAAAGGCTTGTTGAAGGCAACTGTGATCCGGCCACCTCCTTGCCCGCCTGGAGAAAGCAGTGGGAGACAGCCGCCGAGAAACTGGACGAGTTCTTTCAGGCATGGCGTGGAAGCGTGTGTGATGAAGAGATTGGTGGCTTCCTCTCTCTAATGGGAGATGACCCTGACGTGGTCGCGCTTGCCGGGAGGTATTTGGGCCACAACCGAACTGTCGCCCAAACCCGATCGAATTTAGGTGTTCCGAACAGAATTCCAAACCTTCGTTTGGTCGTCGGTGTTTCAGGAGGCGAGACGGCCACGGTGAGGAACCTTATCGGCGACTTCTTTGATGCCCAGAAAAGCAAGAGTCTGTCCACATTGTTTGTGGGATTCGGTACGAAACAAAATCCTTTTCCACAGCACTGGGTTCTCGGGCATACAGTTATTTGCCTATGCCTGAACGAGATTGATGTGGAGGAGCATCAGGCCGAGTTGGGGCGGCTTCTTCGAGATTCCGCAGCTCGCTTCTTGGATCTTGCATTCGGTGAAACGTGGCATGGTGAACGAAGCACTCGTGTTGACGGCATCTGGGACGATCTGTCCCAAAGCGACCAGCTTGACGTCCGTATAGCCGAAGCCCGCGTCATCGCAAACGGATTTCTCATCTTGGAGCAGCTCGGTCTGCGAAGCCATCCGAGAATTGCAGCAGTCCTCGACAAATGGGATTCTGCACAGCGACTTCAAGCCGAGCAAGGCATGTTGTCCTCCGTAAGGTTCGGCCACCCGGGCGGATCGGCGGATCAACAGATGGAGGAAGCCAAGCAGGAATTGCGAAGGCTGTTGGTCAACGATGAAGAAGTCCAAAGCTGCATCCTTGATGCCATTCGCCAGCGAATTGCCGAACACTATCAGTACACTGCCCGTTCCGTGCCGTTTGAAGTGTTCCAGAACGCGGATGACGCCAGCGTCGAGCTGGTGAAGCACTTTGATATAAGCACTGATGCTGTGGATGCGGCTCGCGATTTTCAGGTTTGCGTACTCCGAGATCGGGTCGTCTTCGCCCATTGCGGACGACGCATCAACCAGTATCCCATAGACGATTCCGAACGAGCGCTTGGTTTTGACGACGATCTCTGGAAAATGCTGGTCCTTTCGCTTTCCAACAAGCTATATGCCTTGGACGGGCAGTCCAGGGTCGTGACAGGCAAGTTTGGTCTGGGGTTCAAGAGCGTGTACTTGGTTTCGCAACGGCCACGACTTCTCAGTGGGCGATTGGCCTTTGAAGTCCGGGGAGCCATGTATCCGCGACGATTGGATGGCGGTGAACGGGCGACTTTGGAGGAGTTGAGAGAACGGTATCTTGGCGGGAGACGAGAGGCGACCATTATCGAGCTTCTTCTGGAATCGGAGGATGCAGCGAGCGATTCGGTATCTCGGTTCCTTTCTCTTGCCCATCTTCAGGTCATTTTTGGAAAACACATTCGACGCTGCGTGGTGAATGACGCGGAGGATGAGACGGCCTGGGATCCTCGGGAAACCCGCGTGGCCAGTGGTTGTTTCGTGGGGCGACTGAATCCGCTGCGACAGGTGTCGGCACCCGATTCACCGACACGCGCCCTCTTGCTGTCAACGCCTCACGGATCAGCGTTGTTTGGAATTGGCGCGAGACAACTGGAGTGCTTTGGACCTGACGTGCCGACAATTTGGGTGACAGCACCGACTCAAGAAGTCCTCGACCTCGGCTTTCTGATCAATGGTCCATTTTCACTTGATGTTGGCCGCGCCCAGCTGACTCGCGATTACGACCAAAACAGGACGATCGCCGCAGCGCTCGGATGTACGCTTGCTGACCGTCTCTGCGGGTTGGCCGCAGCAACTGAATCGTCTGAGGGATGGGCAGCGCTCCGTTCTGAGTTGGGACTGGCTGATGATGCCGACAAGTACGATTTCTGGGAGTCCTGTTGGCAGATTCTCGGACTCCGCTTTGCAGACCGGATGAATCGTGATGCACCAGCGGACGCACTGATCAACGACATCTTCTGGAGCGAAGGCGATCGCGCTGCGGCGGCACTATACGCAAGATATCCGGTTCTCCCTTCGGTTCTGGGGGGCGACTACCGAAGACTTGTCTTGCCAAGAAAGGTGCGCTTTGCCGTCAGGGGAACGGTGACGGAGACCGAGGGGCTTTTCGAACGTGTCTTCAGCTGGACCCCGGTCCGGGAGCATGCGCCGCCCGGATCGGTGGTTTCTTATGATGAGGTCAGGAGCCCGCTGACCCGCTTGTGCGGCGACCTCATTTCGAACGCAGCATCCCTTGATCTGGCAACGGTTCTCGAGTGGGAGTTCGAACGCGGGCCGTTCGCTGATGTGGAGAAGTCTGCGAGGTTGGGACAGGTGATTACCAAGCGGCTCCTCGAACACATTCGCGATCGGGCGGAATCAGAGCGAGTGCGGGAGCTGTTGGATTCTATCGAGTTCAAAGGTTCCGACCAGCGATATCATCCGGCAAAGGAGCTCCTGATTGGCCACGAAACGGACGCCGGACGAGAGGATCGTCTTGGTGACGAGCGACTCCGGGCACGCTTTGCACCACCTTCCTGCGTCCTGAGCGAGGAATACAATGTCGCTGCAATTCAGTTTTTCGATGTTTGTCGAGGAAGCCTGGAAGCTCCTGTCCGACAGATGGCGACATGGGTATTGAATACTACCGGGCTTGCCCAGAGGGCCGCCGCACTGACCTACGTGGCCTACGGTGCGTTAGGTTCTGCCCTTGCAAAGCATCTCGTGGAGCAGGGTCTGGAAGGTACGTGGTTAGCAGACCTGGTGAACACGGAGGCATTTAAGTCCCTCAATACGCAGACGAAGATGAGACTCAGCAGTCTTCTATCCGAGGACTGTCTGAACAAAATGGAGCAGACGTTTTCCGCTACGAGCATGGAGCCGACAACGCGGCCGTTGACTCCCGAAATCGTCCTGGCGGCAATCCATGACTGGTGGATGGACGAGCGGCACAGGCGGCAGGACGAGTTCGACGGGCGTACTCTAATCGACGAATACGAACGCAGAGTCTATCCAAATGGGAAACCGCGGGCTCTTGATCCTGGCGATGCTCTTCCCACCGAGGAATGCAGACGCGACTGGATGACGCTACTGCTTCTCGGCCTGACACACACGATTGGAAGAACAACCTCTGATCAGCACCGCGGCTTCCTGCGCAAATGCGATCGTGAAGGCTGGTTGGATATGTTTGCCGATTCAAAGCAAGACTCCGAGCGATGGATACGCTTCGTGAAGCAGTATCTCGATTCCCAGACCGATGATGGACGATATCTGCAGTGGATGAAGCAGTTTGTCGGTATCTTCCAGGCGTCATTCTGGTTGGACGACTACATTGAACTGCTGCTTTCGGCGAATCGCATTGACCGTTCGTTTTCACTGACCGAACTGTTGCAGCCTCGTGCAAGCACTTTGTACCAAGGGGGAGGTGTTACGCCGCCGCCGCTCTTGCCGCTGCTTGGGGTGGGTGGGTGTTTCCTGATGCGAGAGCTAACCCGGCTCCAATTGCTCGATAACCAGTGTGTCCATCGCCATTGTTTTGTTCCTGTCAAGCGAATTCGCGATCTGTTTGGAATGCTCCGTTGTGACGGTTTGGACCTTCCGTCACGTCGCTGGGAAATGGCCTCTCACATCTACACGTTCGTTGTTGACAGCATCGGAACGGAGCACGCGACGTTTGGCGGCGATTTCGAAATACCATTTCATTTCATTGCTGAGAATGCTGCACTCCAGCATCGGTTCTTCCGCCACGAATTGCCGGAAGAAGATGAGCAAGACGACACCGATGTCGACCATTAGGTCCGCACCAGGCGTCAGTTTACAGAAGGATAAGAAACCGTGTACGAGCAAGGAGATCAGGTTCGCAGTGGGAAGTGGGGGACGGGCAGTGTCCTGCTGGACGATGGTGAAACCGTCGTCGTGCAGTTCGAGCACGGGATAGAGCGATGCCGGCACAACGAGCTCGAGCGTTTGGACACGCCGCTACAGGCTCTCGAAAGATCCGAGTGGGATGTGCCACTTGAAGTCGTGTCGCGAGTGCAAGCGGAGTCAATACAGTCAGTCAACGATGGCTGGGGTGTGTTGTCCAAGTCTCGCATTGCCCTCTTGCCGCATCAGCTCTGGGTATGCCGGCGAGTGCTCGAATCGTGGCCGGCACGCTGGCTCGTGGCGGACGATGTGGGCCTCGGAAAGACCATCGAAGCCGGGCTCGTGCTGTGGCCACTGTTGTCTCGCGGCACCGTGAATCGGCTCCTGATCATCTGCCCCGCCTCGCTCGTTGAACAGTGGCAATATCGGCTGCGGACCATGTTCGACATTCGATTGGCACGCTACGTCTCCGAAGCAGACACAGAGAAGGCGGATTTTTGGCATACCCATCCCCAGATCGTGGCTTCCCTTCAGACACTCCGCAAAGACTCCCGTTCTCGGCACGACCGGATGCTGGGAGCTCCGCCGTGGGATCTGCTCGTGGTCGATGAGGCCCATCACCTGAATGCCGACGAGCAGGGTGGCCCCACACTTGGATACAAACTCGTGGACCAGCTTGTCCAGGGAAACAAGGTGGCGTCGATGGTGTTCTTCACGGGAACTCCCCATCGTGGCAAGGACTTTGGTTTCCTCTCCTTGCTCAAGCTGCTCCGGCCCGACCTTTTCGACCCACGCCGTCCGTTTGTCGCGCAGCTGCAGGACCTTCGCAAGGTGATGATTCGCAACAACAAGCAGAATGTTACCGACCTGAAAGGCCAGCGACTGTTTCACCCGCCGATCGTCGAGTCAGAGACTTACAGCTACACGGATGCCGAGTCGTACTTCTACGACATGCTCACGGATTTCATTGCAACGGGAAAGGCCTACGCCTCCACACTCAGCTCCAGTGACCAGCGCACGGCGATACTCGTACTCATCTCGATGCAGAAACTCGCGTCGAGCTCGGTGGCGGCGATACGACGAGCATTGAAGAACCGCCTGGCGAGGATCCAAACTGCCCAGGAACGGCTGGGCCGTTTGGAATCCAGGAAGAAGGTGATAAGCCGGTACGAAGAGCTCGAAGACGTCAACGACAGCGATGCGCTCGCCGAGATCGAAGAGCAGATCGCCATACTGACGGCCGAATTGCGATTGATGCGAGATGAGGAACCTCGGCTTGTCGAGCTGATCAAAGCTGCCGACGCCGTCACCAATGAAACAAAGATTGAGAAGATCCGGAACATCCTCGAGACGCGCTTTCCCGATCGGGCCGTGTTGTTCTTCACGGAATACAAGGCCACGCAGTCCCTCCTCATGTCGGCCTTGATTGGGAAATACGGTGACGGATGTGTCACCTTCATCAATGGGGATGGACGAGCAGAGGAAGTTGTCGACGCGAGCGGAACGACGAGGTCGATTGTTGAAGAACGAGAAACGGCGGCATTCAAATTCAATACCGGAAAAGTCCGGTTTCTCGTGTCGACGGAAGCCGCCGGCGAAGGAATCGACCTGCAACAGAACGCGCACACCCTCATCCACGTCGATCTACCCTGGAATCCGATGCGTCTTCATCAACGGGTCGGTCGTCTGAATCGATATGGTCAGAGCAAGCAGGTCGAAGTGATGACCTTGCGCAATCCGAGCACGGTCGAATCGCGGATCTGGGCGAAGCTCAACACGAAGATTGGAAGCATTATGCAGGCCCTTCAGGAAGTAATGGAGGAGCCCGAAGACCTGCTGGAGCTTGTACTGGGCATGACCTCGCCACAGATGTTCCGCGAAGTGTTTTCCGAAGCACCAGACGTGCCGGAGGAGTCACTGTCGAAGTGGTTTGATGAAAAGACGGCTCGCTTTGGCGGTCAGGACGTTCTCGATACGGTGCGGGGACTGATCGGTCACTGTGCGGCCTTCGATTTTCAAGAAGTATCCGACAAGATACCGAAGCTCGACCTGCCAGATCTCCAGGCGTTTTTCCTGTCGATGCTCGCCATAAACAATCGGCGAATCGATCAGGCCGAGGATGGAATCGGATTTCGGACCCCAGAGAAATGGCTGATGACGCCCGCGGTGAAGACATCCTACCGGGGGTTGGTATTCATGCGCTCGGAGGAGCCGTCCGTGTCCTCGGATCGCATCCTTGGTGTCGGTCATGTGCTTGTGGACCAGGCGATCCGGCAAGCTCGTTCGAGCACAGCAAGCGTGGCGACTATTCCAAGAGCTGCACTATCGGATCCCCTCTTCGTTTTTCGCATTACGGACAAAGTCACGTCAAATGCCCTGACCGTGCGATCCGTTGTCGCAGCGGTGGAGGTCAGAGGCACTCAAGTGGAGGTCATTCCCGACTGGAAGCTGCTCGTGCGACTTAATGAACTGCTCGAAAAAAGAACGCTCCGTCGTGATGTGGCTTCCGCTCGGCCGGATGATTCGGAGCGAGCTTTCGAGCAAGCGGGACTCGCACAGGAGGCCCTGCATGACAAACTAGAATCACTGGACCTCCCATTTCAGGTTCCCGAAATACAGCTGCTTGCCGTGCTCTGGCCAATCACTCAGGAAAAGTAGGCATATCTTCAAAGGCGGTCAACCGATGTCACGCTTCAGCTGGATGGACTTCTCGGAGCACGAGCGGCGGAGGGCGCTCGATGTCATCGACCTGTTCCGGGAAGAGGAGACAAGGGACGAGCTGGGACTCGGTACGATCCGTGACGCGTATGCGGACATGCTCTTTCCGGGCACCAGCACGATCCAGACGCGTGTGCGTTACTTCCTGTTTATCCCATGGCTCTATCTATCCTTGGAAAATAGCGGCGTGCCGTCCAAGAAAATGGCACGGCGGGCTAGGTTGGCCCAAGATCAATTACGCCGGGGACTGATGGAAGCTGGAGAGTCAACTGGCGTGATTGGACTCCGAGCAGGACGGGACGTTCAACGGCTGCCCAGCAGCATCTATTGGCATGGGCTACGGCGATGGGGTATCCGGCGGTTTCCAGGGTCCGAGACCGACTACTTCCGATCGCTGAATGCCTTTTACAGGATGCAGGCGAGCGGCGACTATCGTGAAGAGAAGAGCGAGGAAGCGGTTGTTATCCGAGCGAACTGGGACCCCAATCTTCCCCCATTGCCCGAGGGTTTCCCTGAGGAAGTAACGTTTGCCCTTACACCCGACGAGGCGGATTATCTGGCCGACCGCGTCGCTACACGGGCGCCGGCATCACTCCTGGCGGAACTGATCAACCATGGCTTCAACGTCGAAGGGGTCAGCTTTCCCTGGGAGCATCCAGCGGTAACGGAACTGTCGACGGAGCTTTGCGAGCGACTGGAACATGCCCGAAAGTTCTCGGAGATCATGCACGGCGCAGCCCTACTCTACAACCTGATGTTGTCTGAGATGCGGTCTTTTCAGGCAGGGACTGCAGACTATTTGAAACGACTTAAGCGTTGGTGGAGTTTGCTCGAAAGTCGGTGGACGCAGCTGCTCGAATGGGATCGGCACCGCTTCTGGACGATCGTCCGATCTGGTGGAGCGACGGTTCCCCTGCCGACCCAGCGGTTCGTGACCGCCTGGGTTGAACACGTTATGGCTAGCCAGGATCTTGCAGCAGTCGTTGAGTCGCAGGTGGTGCGAAACTTGATCGCAGATCGGGAGAGGAAGCTGAAGGGCGGGAGGGCTCGTGTCGACAATCCGTCGGCCCTCGAACGATGGAATGGGGCCTCGGGCACCGCACAAATCGACTACCGCTGGGGCAAGCCCGTGAAAGCATTTCTTGAAGACATCCTCGTCGCTCGTGAAAGCGAGGTTGCCCATGCTTGATCCTCGCGACCGAACACTCTTCTTCGAAGCCCTTCGCCCTCCGCCGGGCTACCAGCTTGACCAGGCACTCGCAACCACGTTCAGCCTGGACCTGATGACGCTTCTGACGGTGCCCCTGGCATTTACCTTCTTCGACTGGGAGGATCGTGAGGGACGACCAACCTCGGCGCCTCACGCGGTGTTGGAGTCGCTGCGGCGATACGCCAGCCGGATGAGCATCTTCTGCCAGGCAGGTCGGATAGCCGTGCCCGGCCAGCGCCGGCTGTTGTTCGGATACTTGGAGGACTCGGTCGTCGAGGTAACCGCGCCGAGGGGCGGCGTGTTTCATCCGAAACTCACCGTGTTGCGGTTTGCACCGGAGGGGAGCGATGGGGATCAGGCTTCGAGCGACGAACCGGTGTGCTACCGTATATTGTGCGCCAGCCGCAACCTGACCTTCGATCGATCGTGGGATACGTTGCTCACGCTCGAAGGGGAACTCGCAAACCGAAAGAACGCCATTAGTGCCAGCCGGCCTCTGGGCGAGTTTATCGATTCCCTTCCCGGTCTTGCCTTGCATGCGATGGCGGACGACCGGGCCGCTCGGATTCGACAGATCGGTTACGAACTCATGCGTACCCGTTTCGAGCCCCCGGAGGAATTTGACGAGGTCCGGTTCTGGCCGCTCGGAGTGGATGGTGCATCCGGTTTGCCGATCCGGGGTCGAATCGACCGCCTGCTGGTTCTATCCCCATTTCTGGACAAAGGTCTTCTTGATCGCGTCACCGAAGCCGGGCGTGAGGATGTGCTTATCTCCCGGTGCGACGAGCTAGCCCGGACAGACCGCAATACTCTGTCGACGTTCGGCGACTGTTACTTCCTCGATCCAGCCGCTGACGACCTGGAAAGTCCCACCAACGAGGACGAGGCCGCTGAAGACGGGCCGAATGCACCTATCGAGGAGGACGCAGATTCGTTTAGTGACGGCAAGGATCAGCCCTTGGTAAGCGAGAACGCCGATCAGCTGCGAGGCTTACACGCCAAGCTGTACGTGATGGACAGCGGCTTCGGAGCCCGAATTCTCACCGGGTCGGCGAACGCGACCAGTGCGGCGTTCTCGAAGAACGTCGAATTCCTCGTCGAACTCGTCAGCTCCAGGAGACGGCACAAGATCCGAAACCTGCTGGCACGAGGTGGCAAAGCGGAAGAAAAGGACCCCGAGTCACGTGTGCGATTTGGTGATCTACTCCAGGAGTACGCGATCGACCAAGAGGTGGAACCGGCCGATGAAGTACGCGAGTCGGTTGAGCGGCAGATCGATCATGTGCGAAGCATGCTGGTCAATGCCAATCTCGAAGTTCACGTGGCCGACACTGCCGGAAGTACAGATCGGCAATACGATGTGCAGCTTGAAACGGCTCGGCCGATTTCGTTCGAAACGGAGGACCCCGTTAAAGTAACCTGTTGGCCGATCACGCTTCGAGAGGAGTTCGCGGAGTCGATCGCGACACTGTTCGCTGAACCGGTGGTTCGCTTCAAAAGGCTCAGCCTGGAAGCGATCACGCCGTTCATGGCTTTCTGTATCCAGGTGGAACATGGTAAGGTGCGCGGCGTGACACGCTTTGTGCTCAATCTGCCGTTGCACGGTGCGCCGGAAGATCGCCGGAACCGGCTTCTGCTGGCGATGCTCAAGGATCGATCGCAGCTCTTGCGGTATCTGCTCATGCTTTTGGCAAGCGACGGTTGGGAAGCACGACAATTGATCACGGAAATCGCACGAGCAAAGGACGATAAGCCCGACCAGGATGGACACGCCTTGGGCGTGGGGCTACCGCTGCTCGAACCGATGCTGCGGGCGTTGGATCGCGAGCCGGCCAAGCTTGATCAGGTGGCCTCCCTGGTGGCGGAATTGAAGGGAACGGATGAAGGACGTGCGCTCCTGCCGGAAGAGTTCGACGAGGTCTGGGAACCGATCTGGCAGGCCTGGAAGGAGGTGCGCCATGGGGGATGAGCGCGGTCGCCCCAACGTCAAAAAGGTGCTTCGCGGCCTGAAAGACTTCCAGCGAACCTCCGTCGATTATGTGTTCCAACGCCTGTATGGTAAGAAGTCGACGAGACGGTTTTTGCTCGCTGACGAGGTGGGGTTAGGAAAGACGCTCGTTGCGAGGGGCGTGATCGCACGGTCCATCAAACACCTGTGGCAGGACGTGGACCGCATCGACGTGGTCTATATCTGCTCGAATGCGGACATTGCCCGCCAGAACGTCAATCGACTGAATATCAGCGGCCAAAGCCGCTTCCAGCTGAGCAGTCGACTGACGCTGCTTCCTGCGGAAATTCAGAACCTCAAGGGCAACAAGGTCAACTTTGTGGCCTTGACACCAGGGACATCGTTCGACCTGCGTTCCAACCTCGGGCGGGGGGATGAACGAGTGTTGCTGTACTGGCTGCTTCGGCGGGTGTGGAAGTTCCCGAACCAGACGGGTCCGCTGAACGTGCTCCGAGGAAACATGGCCAAGGACAATTTCCGTTGGGCCGTCAAGGAGTTCAGTCCCAAGAAGATCGACCGCGAGCTGGCGACGGCGTTCGGCAAAGCCCTGAAAGCTGAGGACAGGATCAACCGCGATGCCGGTCGTCTTACGCTTCGACGTCGGTTCCGACAACTCTGCCAGCAGTTTCACTACCATCGCAAGCATATTCCCTGGGAGCAACGCCAGGAGCGGGCCGCAGTCATCGGAGAGCTGCGTGCCCTTTTGGCGGCAACCTGCATCCAAGCGCTCGAGCCAGACCTGATCATTCTGGATGAGTTTCAGCGGTTCAAGCACCTTCTGAACGACGAGACCGAGGCCGGGCGATTGGCACGTCATCTCTTCGACTGGCAGGAGGCACGGGTGCTTCTGCTATCGGCAACGCCCTACAAGATGTACACGATGGGGCACGAATCGGAGGATGAAGATCATTATGCGGACTTCCTTGACACGCTCGACTTCCTGTTGGGAGCGGCAACTGAGAGGGCCGAAGTCAGGCAGCTGTTGCGCCGGTATCGTCGAGGATTGTACCGTATCGGTCAGGGGCAGACCGATGGGTTGGAGCAAGCCAAGCAGGAGTTGGAGTTGCGGCTTCGCCGGGTGATCGCGCGCACGGAACGCTTGGCCGTCACTGAAGACCGAAGTGGGATGCTCCGAGAAGTTCCTTCCACCAACACGCGTCTGACCGTCACCGAGGTCGATGCATACCTTCAGTTGCAGCAGCTATCGCGATACCTGGATGCGGGTGACGTGATCGAGTACTGGAAGTCGGCGCCCTACCTGCTCAACTTCATGGACCAGTACCAACTCAAACGTAGATTGCGGGAACGCACGGCCGATTTTCAGTTGTGTACCGCTATTAAGGCCATTCAGGACAATGGGGATTGTCTGCTCCTTCCGTGGGATCAGATTCGGCGATACCAAAGCGTCGATCCGGGCAACGCACGCTTGGTTAGCCTGACGACGGATACGATCGAGCAAGGCCTCTGGCGACTGCTGTGGATTCCACCATCGCTACCATACTATGGGCTTGGCGGGCCGTTCGCTGATCCACGAATTCAGAGGCCTACAAAACGGTTGGTCTTTTCCAGTTGGCAGGTTGTTCCCAAAGCGCTATCCGTGCTGCTCAGCTACCAGGCGGAGCGAGAAATGATGCGACTGTACGAGCCCGAGGCGGCTAACACACCGGAGGCTCGCAGGCAACGGCGTGGACTTCTACGCTTCACGATTTCCCCCGAAGGTCGTCTCACGGGCATGCCGGTGCTAGGCCTGCTTTATCCCAGCATTGCATTGTCCAGGCGGGTTGATCCTCTGGGTCTGGGCCTTGGCGTGAATGGGAATGAACTGCCCAGTTGCGATGAGTTACTGGCTGCGGCCAAAGAAGAGCTACGGCCAGCCGTCGAAAGTCTCACTCAGTCTGCACCGACCAGTGGGCCAGTCGACGAAACCTGGTACTGGGCGACACCGATCTTGCTCGATCTTCAGGAAGAGCGCGTCAATGCACGCAACTGGCTTCTGCACCCCCAACTTGCCGATATTTGGGCAAGCGAGGATGAAGAGGAGGGGGACGGCGCTCGCTCACGTTGGCACGACCATGTTGACGAGGCGCGTCGGTTGGCCGAGGGAGATATCGAACTTCGACGTCCACCGGCGGACTTGCTTACGGTCGTGGCCCAGATGGCGCTCGGTGGACCGGCGGTTGCCATGTTACGTGCCCTCTCTCGTGTGGCAGGCGGACCTTCGGCTTGTGCGTCGGAAGCCTTACGTGACACTGCCGGCCGCGTCGCGTTCGCCTTCCGAACGTTGTTTAACATTCCCGAGGTCATGTGGCTGATTCGTGGTCTCAACGCCGAAGAGCCGTACTGGCGCCGGGTGTTGGAGTATTGCGTTGATGGTTGTCTGCAGAGCGTTCTCGACGAATACGTTCACGTGCTCCGCGAGTCGCTCGGGTTGGTGGACGCGGAACGATCGACGATCGCGGAGGAAATCGGCGAGGCTGTGACTGCAGCCGTTGGACTGCGCGTTGCCATGCCTGGCGTAGATGAGATACGCTGCCGTGGACAAATCTCAAACATTCATATTGACAACCGACCGACACGAGCCCGTTTCGCCATGCGCTTTGGTGATGAAAAAGGAGAAGATGGGCGTACCAGCCACCGAGCTGACCAGGTTCGCCAGGCTTTCAACTCACCGTTTTGGCCGTTTGTTCTCGCGACCACCTCGATCGGCCAGGAAGGTCTTGACTTCCACCAATATTGTCACGCGGTCGTTCATTGGAACCTTCCCTCCAATCCTGTCGATCTTGAGCAGCGAGAGGGTCGCGTGCATCGCTACAAGGGACATGCAGTCCGGAAGAACGTGGCCAGCCGCTATGGTGCCCAGGCCGGCTTGACCGAGAAGGCCGATCCGTGGGAATGTATGTTCGACGCGGCTTGCCAGGAAGAAGATCGTGGAAGCGACCTGAAGCCCTTCTGGGTGTATCCGATCGAAGATGGCGCTGTCATTGAACGACATGTTCCCGCCCTGCCCCTGACGCGAGAGTGGGATCACCTGCCTCAGCTGAAGAGTTCGCTCGCCTTGTACCGCATGGTGTTTGGCCAACCGCGTCAGGACGACCTGCTTGCCTATCTCATGGCCCGCATGACGACGGATCGACTCAAGGACGAGTTGGATCGCCTGCGAATCGACTTAAGTCCACAAACGGGTGTGTCCCGATAAGTGGGTCGGAAATTGAGTCGGTGCCCATCGACGGCGGACTGAAGCGAATGCGGCGTCGGATCAGACGGCAAACGGGGCCTCTCCGCAACCGGGACACGCCCGTCTAGCTTGCTGGGTAAGATACGCTTGTCGGTACTGCTCCTGCTTCTGAGGATCGTCGAGATCGGCGAGCTGGTGACGGGTGAGATGTTCGGGCTGAAGGGCCTAGAGATATGGCGGTTTCGACTGCGCTCGGTCTTGCTGCGTTGTCATGATTGTGGAGCGAGTGTGGAAACGCGCTGGTATCACAGTCGCGGAGCCGGATTGAGAGATTGCAGGCTCGCGTTGTTCTCACTCCACGATACCCCGTTGATCGGCCTGACTTTCGGTCGGCCATCGCCCGGAGGCATGGGTATTTCATCGTATGTCTTCGTCAGGTGACTGTGCAGGTTCATGGTTGAGTTCCCAGGTTCTTGGGGTGTCGCGCGGCGCTCAAAATCGACATGAGCGCGGCGCTTGAAAATCGACATTTTGAGGAGCCGAGGATTCGGAGCGTAGGCTTTCTGGCGACTTTACCGTCACCAGGAGCCTACGATGCCGAATCAACTCAAGATGTCAAAGATCCAATCTGCCTTGGCCTTACGTCAACAAGGCTGGACGTTCACTCGTATCGCCCAAGAGCTGGGCATCCACCGGGAAACGGTAGCCCAGTACGTTCGCCGGTATTCAAAACCGACAGAAGCGCCTACCGGCTCGGATGGGCCAAAACCGACACAAGCGCCTACCGGGACGAGCGATTCAAAACCGGCAGAAGCGCCGCGCAGTCCGCTTGCGGATGGTAGCGGTCGCAGCGATTGCGAGCCTCTGCGGGCGGTGATTGAGAGCAAGCTCGATCAGGGCCTGCATGCCCGGCGGATCTACCAAGACCTGGTCGAAGAGCACGGTTTCGCGGGCAGCTACTGGAGCGTGATGCGGTTCGTGCGGCGGCTTGGCCGGACGCGCGAGTTGCCCTTTCGCCGCATGGAATGCGAGGCCGGCGAAGAAGCCCAGGTCGATTTCGGCAGCGGCGCTATGGTGGTGGGGCCTGACGGCAAGCGCCGCAAGACGCACGTGTTTCGCATCGTCTTGAGCCACAGCCGCAAAGGCTACAGCGAAGCGGTGTTCCGGCAGAGCACCGAGGACTTCATCCGCTGCCTGGAAAACGGCTTCCATCATTTCGGCGGCAGCGTGAAGACGCTGGTGATCGACAACCTGCGGGCGGCGGTCACCAAGGCGGACTGGTACGAGCCGGAGTTGCATCCCAAGCTGCGCTGGTTCTGCGAGCACTACGGCGTGGTGATCTTGCCCACCCGACCGTACATGCCGCGTCACAAGGGGAAGATCGAGTCCGGCGTGAAGTATGTCAAGCGGAACGCCTTGAAGGCTCGCCAATTCGAGAGCCTGGAGGAGGAGAACGACTTCCTTCTGCGCTGGGAGACCACCATTGCCGACCTGCGGATTCACGGCACGACCAAGCAGCAGGTGGGCAAGCTGTTTGAAAGCATGGAGCGTGCCGCGTTGTCCCCTCTTCCCCTGGAACGCTTCCCTTTCTTTCACGAACGCCAGCACACCGTGAATCGCGACGGCCATGTCCAGGTGGATGGCGGGTATTACTCGGCTCCGCCGGAATACCGCGGCAGGGACGTATGGGTGCGTTGGGACAGCCGCCTGGTGCGGATCTTCAATCAGCAGTTGGAAGAGATCCGCGTTCACGTCAAGCAGCAGACCAGGGGCCGATTCAGCACCCACCCCGCCGACATCGCACCCGAGAAGATCGGCGGCATGGAACGGGGCGCCGAATGGCTGCTGCGGCGTGCCAGTACGATCGGTGAGCACGCCGATCGCTGGGCCCAGGAAGTGATTCGCTCACGCGGCATCGAAGGCATTCGCGCCGTGATCGGGCTCTTGAGCTTGGCGGACCGCCAACCTGGAGCGTTGATCGACAAGGCGTGTGAAATCGCCATCAGCTACGGGGCCTATCGCCTCAAGAACGTCCGCCGTTTGATCAACCAAAAAGCCGCCAAACAGGAGCAGATGGAATTCATGCAAGAACATCCGATCATCCGCAGCATGGATGTCTATGGGGAGTTGGTAAGGAAAGCGTTTCGTGAACCGCCGCCCAGTTGGGAGGCGGAAAAAGCATCCCTTGTGAACCCGCAAGAAAGGACCCTGTGATGAACGAACGATTGCAGAGCGCGTTGCGCAAACTCCGCCTTTCCGGCCTGGCCGAATCCTTGTCAGTGCGCCTGGAGGAAGCCGCCGCCAGTCGCCTGACGCATGCCGAGTTCCTGGAACTGACCCTCCAAGACGAATTGGCCGTCCGCGGCGACCGGCAGATCCGACGCCGCACCAAGGCCGCGGCCTTCCGCGAACTGAAGACCTTAGATCAATTCGATTTCTCTTTCAATCCCTCGATCAACCGCCAGCAGGTGTACGAACTGGCCACCTGCCGTTTCATCCGCGAAGCCAAGGACGTGCTTTGGCTCGGCCCGCCGGGCGTCGGCAAGTCGTTCCTGGCGCAGGCCCTGGGCTACCAGGCAATCAAGTCGGGCTTCCTCGTCTACTACCGCTCGGTCTTCGATGTGGTTCGCGACTTCATGCAGGACGAGGCGTTCGCAGGCCAGGACAAGGTGTTGGCCAAGTACCTCAAGCCGGACTTACTGCTGATCGACGATATGGGAATCAAGCAGCTCCCCAACCGAAGCGGCGAGTTCCTCTTCGAGATCATCATGCGCCGCTACGAACTGAAGAGCACGATGATGACCAGCAATCGTCCGCTGGAGGATTGGGGCAAGTTGATCGGCGATGTGCCCGCGGCCAGCGCTATCCTCGATCGCTTCCTGCATCATGCCGAGGTCATCCACATCACCGGCAAGAGCTATCGCATGCGCGACCGCCAGAGCACGCAACCGCCGCCGGAGAGCAAGAAGCGGCGAGACCGTCCACGCAGCGAGGAAACCGACGCGGCATAGGACGCCAGAAAGGGGTTTTCGGAGGCATGGCAGAGCAAAAGAATCGTCCGCAACAACAGAGCAACGCCCGAGGCGTGGCAGCCGCGGGCGTTGCCGGGACGATTCTCCCGTCTGACCTGGTTATCCCTTGTTGGGTTGCACCCCTGCAGAGCCCAACTCCGTTTCGCCAGGCAACGTACAGTGTAGCATCGAAAACCTGCTTCGGCGCAGAATTACCCTCGGCGCGGAAAGTTCAAAACCGACACAAGCGCCTACCGGGACTGGCCATTGAAAACCGACACCAAGCGCCTACCGGCTCGGTGCAAGAAAGAAGCGAGCTTTCCCGCTCGACAAATCGGAATCCTTGGCTGTCTCTTATACACATCT